>JAABUN010001813.1_pt1 | contig 43196 bp, 37 predicted proteins | sample 5559311 | NCBI WGS metagenome assembly JAABUN01 (sample SAMN10711877, study PRJNA513370) | rock metagenome | isolation source: Antarctica rocks | place: Antarctica: Victoria Land, Siegfried Peak sud
AGCTGGAAATATTTTTTTGTCATCGCAACACAAAATTAGGTTTTCAGTTTCACCCCCCTTTGAGCGGGCTAGCCCGCTCAAAGGGGGGTGAAACTCCCTGTTGCACTTATGACTTGAACTTACAAAACAAACAAACCTATCAATTAAACAAGGTATCTTGTCTTCAAAATTTATTAGAGCGGGTGTTAAATATCTCCAATAGATTCAAGTGTAAATGCTGGTAATTCTGGCGGACCGTTGATAAATGTAGATAATAATCGGGTTATAGGAATTGTCACCAGGAAAGCTACAGGTCTTACAGAGGCTTTTGATGAACTTATTAAAAGCTTTGATGATAACATTGCATACTTACAGCCTGCTCAAGGATTGATGCGAATAAGCGGTTTTGATCACGTAGAAGCTTTAATAATTAGTCAAAATCAAATGAAATTAGCATCTCTGGAATTAGAGAGATCGTCTAACGTTGGTATAGGTTATGCTTATGAACTTGAGCACATAAAGGATTTCTTCGACCATTTATAACACAGTGTAAAACACAAAATCAACGGTTTTGATGACTCCTTCAGCTTACTGTTACTTATAAATCAACTGTTTATCATATCACATAAAAGAACAGTAGAGATTTGAATGTTATCTTGTAATGCCCGAATTTTACTCTACTATATTGTTCTTTAAAGAAAAGTTCTCACTACTCTCCTGTTTAGCCTCATTTTGTAAGGCATGCGCTTGGAAAAGATTTGTAGTTAATTCGACGGGGTTTACTATTGGTAATAAGGTTGACTGCAAAACAGTGCCTGCACAGTTTTTTGCTATTAAAGCACGGGCATGAGTAACCGATAAACTTACAATTGTAACCCACATCTGTCTAGGGAATGTTATATCACCCTTAGCATCTACGAATTTGTTTAAATTCTCTATGAGAAAAACATTTTCAATTTTCGCTGTTAGTAAAACTGTATTTGAGGGTGTATCTGGATAATAATAAACGACACCGAAGATGAGCGAGAGCTGATTTTCTTCTTTTTTTAAAGAAATGTTATTTTCAAAATCGATACTTACAGGTTCTTTTTCGCCTCTGTATAAAGATTCATTAATAGTAAAAGCGAAATCTTTAATTTTTGTAATACCAATCGACATGGTTTCATTTTCCGCCATAATTATTATGAGGCTTTAGACTTTGTTATATCGAAAAGTTTACCAGGTATTACTGTCAAGGTAACTGGATTTAATTTGATGGATAATGCACGTTTTAAATCATTTGAGACTGTTGCATACATCGGAATAGCTTTTACTTCAAACCGAATATTTAGTGCGTTTTGTATTTTTGCCAACGTGTGAAAATTTAAGGGCTTATCACCCCTAAACACTTGTGTCAGATAACTCGGAGAGGTATTTATCTTTTTTGCTAATTCCTTTCTTGAAAAACCAACTTCAGATTTCAGTCTTTCAATTTCAGACAAATAATTTGCCATCAAGGCATATTCATCTTCCTTTATTAAATCTTCTGCTGTTTTATTTGCTGTTAGGGATTGAAACCTATCTCTTAATTCATTAATTTCTTCAGATGTCATATTCATATCCTTCAATAGGTTTTATAAATTGTACAGTTCCTTTGTCTATATTCTGGCTCTTTTTTTTATACAGAAACTTAGCCGCTATAATATAAAAACTTCCATCTTTTGAACTAACTTGTTTACAATAAATTCTTGCATTTAATCCGTTCGGGTAAAGTCTAATTTCGGTTATATTATCATAATCTTTTAGCGCAACATAATTTTCATAATAAATAAACTGTTGATTTAATACTCTATTCACACTATATAATCGAATTTTTCTTTAATTTTTCTGTCGACGATTAAAGAAAAAATATCGTTGGCGATATTAACGTCTATATATACATGCCTGTTATAAATTAATGATGATCTATATAAAAAACACTGTTTTTTCTCCACGAAATTAAGCTATAGGTTAATTATTCCAAATTTTTTTATTTTTTTCAAGATCCTTTCCAAGATAAAGAAAAGTATTTAAGGAATAATTTGTTTTTTGGGATTAACTAAATTTCCCAATATTTAAACAGCCTTTAACTGATTTTCTTCCTTCAATCCTCCCCAGGCCTTAACCATTACCACTTTTTTACGCTGCTAAGTAATTTTCACATATCTCTTAAAACTCCTGTAATCTAAATGACGGTTATAAACCTCATTCATAAATTTATTAAAATTCTCTATTAAAGCAAGGCCCGCCGTACATCCCATAATAGCACCGCTTATCACAATACCAGCTACTATACTAAGCATAGTACTAATCTTGTATTGTAATTTCAAATAACAAGTACTAACAGAACTAAAACTACAATCATGAAAAAATTAAGTACCCTGCTCACTGTTGTATTATCAACACTATCACTATTTGGCTTTTCACAACAAAATGGTAAAATAAACGGCAGTGTTACCGACGGAAACACTAAAATAATAGAGTTTGCCACTATTACTTTATTAAAGGCTAAAGACTCATCAATAGCGAAAATCAGTGCATCGGATAAAGCAGGCCATTTCGGCTTTGATAATATAGCTAACGGAAAATATTTTGTGTCAATATCTGCTGTTGCTCATCAAACTGCATATTCAGAAGTAGTTGAAATAAATGAAACCAATAGCACAAGAACATTAAAAACAATCAGGCTGGTACCACAATCAAAATCATTAGGTACAGTTACGGTAATTGCCAAAAGGCCATTAATTGAACAAAAGCCGGGAATGACAGTACTGAATGTAGATGCTTCTCCTACAAACACAGGAACAAATGCGTTGGAATTACTTGAAAAATCTCCTGGTGTTTCGGTTGATAATGATGGCAATATCAGTCTTAAAGGAAAGCAGGGTGTATTGATACTTATAGATGGCAAACCCACTTATATGAGCCCGACAGATCTGGCTGCTTTTTTAAAGAACATGCAAAGCAGTAATCTTGATCAAATTGAGATAATGACTAATCCACCTGCAAAATATGATGCAGCCGGTAACTCGGGTATTATTAATATAAAGACTAAAAAAGGCAATGTAAAAGGCATGAATGGTACTGCTAACGCTGGTTATACCCAGGGCTATTACAGCAGGTTTAATGGAGGTGTAAATCTTAACTACCGAAACAAGAAGCTCAACATATTTGGTGGCTTTGACGCAGGCAATTACGAAGGATATAATAAACTAACCATAGATCGTAAGTTTTACGAGGTTGATAAAGTAACGGTGGCAGGAACCGGTGATCAGCTTACTAATACACACTTTAAAGGAAATTATCAAAGTGCAAAAGCAGGTTTAGATTATTATTTCACTAAAAAAGATGTTGCAGGGTTTGTCGTTAAAGGAAATTTTGGTGATAATCATCAGAATCCTTTTACCAACGCTAACATAAAAGACGCAGCAGCAAATATTCTTTACAAACTCCGGTCTACTTCAAACAACTTATCTTTATATACTAATATCTCTGCTAATGGAAATTATAAGCACACTTTTGACTCAACGGGCCGTGAAATAAGTGCCGATGTAGATTATGCTTATTATAACAACAGAAGCAATAACAACCTGAACACGCAAAGTTTTAACGCGAACGATATTAAAAATGGAAATCCTGTTGACTTAACAGGTCACATTCCTTCAAATATTAATATTTACAGCTCTAAACTTGATTATGTGCATCCATTTAAAAGTGGATTGAAGTTAGAGAGCGGTTTTAAAACGAGTTTTGTTCATACTGACAACCGGGTTGAATATTTTCGTAGTAGTGGTAACGGATGGAGTTTAGACGACAGGAGTAATCATTTTGTTTACGATGAAAACATTAATGCTGCCTACGCTATTGCTTCTAAAAAAATAAAGAAATGGGATTTAACAGCAGGGTTGCGGTTAGAAAATACAGTGTCTAAGGGGCACCAGGTTAAAAATGACTCTACATTTAACCGCAATTACACTAACCTGTTTCCAAATGCCGGTATTGGCTTTAGTGCAAGCGACAAAAACCAGGTAAACTTAAGCTATAGCCGCAGAGTTAACAGGCCGGACTATGAAGACCTTAATCCGTTTGTTTACTTTCTTGACTCTCTTACATATGGCCAGGGCAACCCATATCTTAAACCCCAGTTTACTCATAACATAGAGTTGAGCCATACTTACAATAAATTTTTGACAACAACTATCAATTATACTAAAACCAACGACATTATAACCCAATTATTAAAACAGGATACAGAGAAAAAAACAACCTACCAGACAACAGATAATTTGAGCAGCATGCAACAGATGGGCTTAGCAGTTACTGCTAACATGCCCGTAGTAAAATGGTGGAATGTCAACCTTTATGCAAACGTATTTAACAACCACTATAAAGGCATTTATCAGAAAGACCCTATAGATGTAAATGTTTCAGGTTTTACAAGCAATGTGACCAATAGCTTTACCATGGGTAAAGGATGGAGTGCAGAAGTAAGTGGCTGGTATCGCAGTAAAGGAGCTGAAGGCCTTTTAATCATAAATGATATGGGTGCCGTTAATTCAGCAATATCAAAACAGTTATTTAAGAAAAAAGGAACGCTGAAACTTGGTGTACGAGACATCTTTTACACCCAACAATTCAGCGGCTACGCTAAATACAGTGATGTAAATGTAAACTTAGCAGGTAAAAGAGACAGCCGGCAGTTTAATCTTAGTTTTACTTATCGTTTTGGTAAGACAAATATTCCCGCAGAACGTAGAAAAACAGGGGGTGCAAATGATGAACAGAACAGGGTAAAAAGTGGCGGTGGTAATTAAGTAAATATCCGTTGAAATAGGTACAACAGAATCAGTATATTGAAATATGTATAATAATAAAGTCCTTCAAAAAGAGGGACTTTATTATTTGTGTGAGCAAATTTTATAGATTAAAATAAATCCTTTTTTACTCTTACCGTTAAACGTATTCGCGATGTTGGGAGATTGGCATTACAAATGTTCAATTAAGATATTAAGTGTAACAACACGTTCAATAGCTTTAATATGTAACATCCCGCCCCAATATTGCAAATACGAATGTTATCGGCAGTTATTTTGATTGTTCGAAAATTTTCCAACATATATCTTCAGAGTTTGGATATATGTCAGCCTCTTTTACGCTAACTATCTTTTTAATTTCTGTAATCAAACTTTTATTTATCTCAAAGCTTTTAATTATGTTTCCTTCCAATCTGCTTTGGAATTCTCTGTTCCTCTTCAATGTAATTTCATATTCTTCATTGATAGCCCTCGATTGTTCTGTATCCACTTCGTCCCAAGGAGAGTGTTGATAAACAGTTGCAGATTTAAAGAAAACTTTAAGTGCAACCTCCAACGCAATATCAGGAAAGTCGTTATGAATAAATAATCCTTTTTGGGCTATTATTCTTATATTGTTATAAGTATTATAGATGTCATAAAACTTTTCATCGTTGTCTATCAAAAATACTTCACAAGTATTGATGTGAAACATATTATCAATATGAGAAAGCATTGCTTCTTCTGTGTAGTCTTCATAATGAGATAATGCTTCTATACTATGTTTCTTAAGTTTCTTTAAACCTTCAATTACTTGTGGAATTGATAATGTATCTAAATTAGAGTTGTCGATATAAAAGATAGAGAAATAGTCGTTAATGGACTTATCCGAATTATAATTTGCTAAATCAAACTTCTCAATTGCAAAGTATAAAGCTTTTTCAAAACTTTTAGTAAAATCTAAGAAAGGGGTCGGAGCCCTATAATGCTGCAAATAACTATAAATAGAAAGTTTAGACGGAACAATGTTGAAAAATTTGAAATAGTTTTTTAAAAGTTCGTGGTTTCTAAAATTCTTAATGTAATCTTCTATTTTAAATTTTCCCCGTAAATTATTTTCTATTATCTGTCTTTGTAAGGAAGTGTAGATTTTATAGGAAGAAGAACTAATGCCTCGATAAATTCCTTTTGAAAGTTTAAAGTTATCTATTGTTTCATTTAATTGTTCAATTGTATCTATTATTTTCAATTGAAAGTGCTCTGATTTTTCATCAAAACTTTTATAAATTGGTAATAGTATTTTCATAATTGCCGTTACCGAAGTTTTTTCGGAATGATGTCTTTTTATGAAACCTGCTTGCACCCCACTACTATAAATTTGTGGCCAATTAAACAGGATTGAAGAATTGACTAATCTTTTTCTGTGTAGTCTTCAGTTTGCATTCAATTTAGGAATATAAAAATACCCAGTCATCTTCCTGAATTTCAAATTCGTTCCACATCAGGTTTTAATTGTTTTGTTATAAAAAGCTTTTGCTTGCTTCTGTGCTTTTAGCGCCAATTCAGTTGCCATAAAACAGTGCTCTTGAGGCATGGCAGTCTGTGTACGATTAATGATATCATTCACCAGGTGTTCGCCATAGATGAGGGGTTCTTTACTGCAATTGAAATAACGTGTTTCTTTCTGGTTTACAAGAAAAAGGTGGTTTCCTCCTTCGCGTCCTGCTATATCAATATTTTTTCGAAGCTCAATGTATCCATCAGTGCCGAGAATGGTAAGCCTGTCGTCTCCCCAGGTGTTCAGCCCGGCAGGGGTGAACCAGTCAACCCTAAGGTATCCTGTTCCACCATCACCTCTTAGCATTACATCACCGAAATCTTCAAATTTAGGATATTGCGGATGATTTACATTTCCTGCCTGAGAAGCCACAATTTCTGCTTTAGCAGAGCCGGTGAAGAACAAGTACTCATCGAACTGATGGGAACCAATGTCGGTAATGATACCTCCATAGCGTTTGGTGTCAAAGAACCATTCAGGGCGGGTTTTTGGGTTCATGCGATGAGGAGCTAACGCCAGGGTTTGAATTACTTTACCGATCGCACCTGATTTAACCAGTTCTCCGGCTTTAATAGTTGCAGCGTTTTCAAACCGGCCGTACAAAATTGAATAAATGCGTCCGGTTTCTTTTTGCACTCTGCGTACTTCGGCAAGTTGTTTCAGTGTCGTAATGCCGGGCTTGTCTACCATAAAGTCCTTGCCATGTCGCATCGCCTGTATACCAATTGAGGCACGTTCATCAGGGATCGCAGCACTAACAATAAGTTGAATTGATCTGTCTTCCAGTATCTCCTTTTCAGTATTAACAAGCTTTGCTTGTGGATATCGCTTAGAGAATTCAGCAGCAAGCTCAGCTTCTTTAGCATAGAAAGAAAACAATTGACCGCCACCCTTTGTTACTGTTTGGACCTGTGAATAAATATGTGTATGGTTAATTCCAATAACTGAGAATTTAATTCGTGGTACAGCCGGGTATGATTGTCTTTTTCCGGCACGTACATACTCATCTGTATTTTCCAGTATTTTTTTACTAAAAGCCGGAAAGAGTACCATTCCACCCATAGCATTAGCTGTATTCTTAATAAAACGGCGGCGGTTGGTTTCTTTCATATTCTGATTTATTTGATGTGGATTAAGATTAACTAAAGTGTTCAAAGTATTCTTTGTTCCATGCTTCTTGCAATTCCCAGTTCCAATCCTCTCAGTTCTGCAAGTCCGCGTAGTCTTCCTATAGCGCTGTAGCCGGGATAAGTTTTTTTCTTTAAGTCATCCAGCATTTGATGACCATGATCAGGACGCATAGGAATTGAAACTCCTCTCTTACGCATTATTGTTACTATTTCCTTTACCACTTCATACATATCTGCATCACCAGCTAAATGATCTGCTTCATAAAAGTTGCCCTCTTCATCTCTTTTTGTATTTCGCAAATGAAGAAAATGTATATAATCGCCTAATCGTCTGATCATTCCGGGTAAATCATTATCGCTGCATACTCCATAAGAACCCGTGCAGAAACAAAGTCCGTTTGCAGGAGAAGGTGCAGCCTCTAATAATTCTTTAGCATCCTGTTCAGTACTTACGATCCTTGGCAGTCCTAAAATGGAGTAAGGGGGATCATCAGGATGGATGGCCATCTTCAATCCCACTTCCTGTGCAACAGGAACAACCTGTTGAAGGAAATAAAAAAGATGATTTTTCAATTTTTGTGCATCAATGCTTTCATAAGTTCTTAATGCGGATAGAATTTGCTCCTCGGTAAAACGTTCTTCGCTTCCCGGCAAACCAAGCAACGTATTTGTATATAATACCTCTTTTTCTTCATTGGTCATTGATGCAAATCTTTGTTTTGCCTTTTCAATTTCGGCTTTTGTATAATCTTTTTCTGAGCCAGGCCGCTTTAATAAAAAGAGATCAAAGGCAATGAAAGCAGCTTTCTCAAAATATAGCGCCTTACTGCCATCGGGCATTGTATACGAGATGTCTGTTCGCATCCAGTCAAGAATAGGCATAAAATTGTAAGTAACAACTTGTAAACCACAGGCTGCGATATTGCGCAAACTCAGCTTATAATTTTCTATATATTGCTTATAATTGCCGGTTTGTTTTTTAATGTCTTCATGTACAGGCAAACTTTCAATTACCGTCCATGTCATTCCCGCTTCTTCTACCTGTGCTTTCCTTTTACTTATTTCATTGACCGCCCACACATCACCAACAGGTACGTGGTGCAGTGCAGTTACAACACCTGAACATCCTGCTTGTCTTATGTCCTGCAAACTAACAGGATCATTAGGTCCGTACCAGCGCATGGTTTGTTCCATTACCATAAATTACTTTTTTATTGTTTATTAAAAAGCTGTTTACATTTCAAATATGCGTTATATTCCATTACGAAACGTTCCTATGGAATGTCTTTATACGGACGTCCCACGTCGAAAATAAAGATGCTATTTTCAGCAGATGTTGAAAAGATAATAACAATATCAATTCCGGCAATTATATTTATCGTAATCCCGTTCTTACAAAAATGCTGTCATTTGCTATTTGAATTTTATTAAACCTTTCTAAGCATACAACATGCCCTACATTATTCTTTCAATTACATTATGCAATATCTTTCTTTAAATTGAAGTATAAAGAAATACACAATATATCTTTACATATTCCCGCAGTATTGCTATAAAACAATCACGAAATGAAAAAACTCCTTTGTCTTGTTTTTTATTTTCTTGTGATATCAAGGTTAAACGCTGATTTTGATTATGAGTCGTGATTGAGGTATAATCTTATTGAAAACAATCAATTATTAAATGAATATAAAACACATGGCTTCCTTCTACACACAATGAGGAGGAACGAGGACGAGGTCTTAAAAGCTGCATCTAAACGGGAAGTACAAGAGTGCGACGCAAGAGGAACCCCAAACCCCTAAAGGGGCTTTTGAAGTCATACAAAATGAACATAGTATGAAAAAGATTAGAAATCAACTTATCTTTTTCATGTTTATTAGTACGATGTTAAATAGAATTTTTATAGCTGGTAATAAAAAAACTTTAATGCACAGAGTACATGGATGAATAAAAAAGGCTGGAACATCATTCTAAAAAACTTAATGAACAATGAATAATAAAACGGCTATTGTTACTGGTGGAGGGTCGGGTATTGGTTTGGCTATTGCTGAAAGATTTGTAAGCAATAACATACGTACCATTGTAATCGGAAGAAGCGAAGAAAAACTGAGACAAACAAAAGAGAAACTTGGAATCCTTTGCTCTGTTGTTTCGTTTGATTTGAATAATCTTTCCGAAATCCCTCAATTGGTAAACAAACTATATTCAGAGTATGGAAACATTGATATTCTTGTAAATAATGCAGGCATTAATTTAAAAAAAGAATTTACAGACGTGACAGACGAAGATTTTCAAAGAATTATTTTAACTAACGTCAATTCTGTTTTTTCATTGTCGAGAGAAGTAGTAAAAAGAATGATTGAGAAAGGTGGAGGTAGTATTATCAACATCAGTTCTATGGCATCACAATATGGCCTTCCTAAAGTGATAGCTTATACTGCATCCAAGGCTGCAATAGAAGGAATGACACGAGCTATGGCTGTTGAACTTTCGCCAAAAGGTATCCGTGTAAATTGTATTGCACCAGGATTTATTGCTACAGAAATGTCGGCAAAAGCATTGAACAACGACCCTGAAAGAAAGCAAAAAGTAATGTCACGAACACCAATGGGTTTTTTAGGCGAACCTGCAGATATTGGTGACGCAGCATTGTTTCTTGCTACCGAAGGAGCAAAATATATAACAGGTGTTGTGCTTCCGGTAGATGGTGGAAATTCGATCGGTTTTTAAAAAATTTTACTTCAATTACTTGTTCGCGATCTTTAAACATTACGGACATTTAAGGTAAATAACAGTATAAATATCACCAATGAAAAAAATAAACGTACTTCTTTTTATTTTCTTAATAATAGTTTTTCGTTCTTACGGACAAGAATCAAGTCAGGCGAGAGACAGCTTAAGAAAACTTACAGAAAAGGATCATAAAAGAATGATGAAACTTCTCAATATCGACTCTCTGAGACCAGGCGCAAATGGCAGTGATCTTAATGCACCAAATGCTGCCAATTATGATGAGGCAAAAGCCAATCCCTACCCAAACCTGCCTGACCCTTTGGTTTTAAAAAATGGCAAGAGAGTTACTACTGCAGAGATGTGGTGGGAGAACCGCCGGCCTGAGATCGTGGAAGATTTTGACAGGGAAATCTATGGCAGGGCACCCAAAAACACGCCGAAAGTAGATTGGAAAGTGACTGCTGTTACAAAGGAAATGAACGGAGATATTCCGGTACTTACAAAAAAATTGGTGGGATATGTCGACAATTCATCCTTCCCTGGTATTACAGTTGACATACAATTAACTTTAACCACTCCTGCTAATGCCAAAGGCCCGGTACCGGTAATTATGGAACTTGCTTTTGTGTTTCCTCCGGGCTTCAGATTTCCTGCAAGCGATCCATCTGCTAAGCCTGAACCTACCTGGCAACACCAGGCTCTGGCTAAAGGTTGGGGTTCTGCCGTTCTCATTCCCATTAGTATCCAGGCAGATAACGGAGCAGGATTAACACAAGGCATCATAGGATTAATAAACAAAGGCCAGCCACGAAAGCCGGATGACTGGGGAGCTTTGAAAGCGTGGGCTTGGGGTGCCAGCCGGGCTCTTGATTATTTTGAAACAGACAAAGCAGTAGATGCAAAACACGTAGGCATAGAAGGACACTCACGTTATGGCAAAGCAGCAGCGGTTGCAATGGCATACGACCCCCGATTTGCCATTGCCTATATTAGCTCTTCCGGCGAAGGCGGGGTTAAAATTCACCGTAGAAAGGCAGGAGAAATTGTGGAAAATGTGGCGGCCGCAAATGAGTATCATTGGATGGCCGGGAACTTTCTGAAATATGCGGGTCCGCTAACCTGGAATGATTTGCCGGTAGACGCTCACGAATTAGTTGCCCTATGTGCTCCGCGTCCCGTCTTTATTGGCAATGGCGAAAAGGCAGATGCCTGGGCTGATGCAAGAGGTATGTTTTTGGCTGCTGTTCATGCAGGACCAGTGTACAAACTTCTTGGCAAAAAGGATATGGGAACTTCAGAGATGCCCAAAGTAGAGACACCTTTAATTGATGGTGACATTGCCTTCCGCCAGCATAGCGGCAGACACACTCCTGCTCCTAATTGGCCTACGTTTCTGACTTTTGCGGGGAGGTATTTGAAGTAAGGTAATTGTGACAAACGATGATTCTTCTAATATCGTTTCCAAAGCATTTTTCATAAAATAATAAAGTTTTTCCTATTAGAGATATCGCACCTTTAAAATTGCCAATGTCTCCAAGAACTGCTGCTAAGCTAGTTGAACTTATTGAGGATATTTAGAATTATGTGCCCGGTTTAGTTTCAAAAGGCTGACTTTAATCAAATGAGAAAGTATTACGTTTATAATTTTCCTTTTCATTACCATACAGAGGTATACACAGCCTAATTTCCTTCTTATTGATGAATTGGTGAAGAAAACGTTTTTAAGTGACATAAAGATGAATAGTAAATAAATCTTGAGTTGTATATAACAGTGGGCATTAAATGATGAAATGATAATGCAAGGAATATGTTTGAACTTTTTTTGTTGGATGATTAAAAGCTTTAGAGTAAATATTACTAACTTCAATGCCAAGCCTGGTTTTAATTAAAAATATAAAATTCCAACAAATGCGTGAACCTATAGAAAGGAGACAATTTTTAAAGCAGGGAGGAGCCGCCGCTTTTAGCCTGGCCTTTCTTCCATCCCTTGCACGAAAGGTGGCCCCCAGCGACCGTTTGAGAATTGCTCATATTGGCCTTGGCGGTATGGGAAATAATCATTTGAATTGGTTTGCTGCCTTACCCGAAGTAGATATAGTTGCACTTTGCGATGTTGACCAGGATCACTTAAATTCGACCCTTAAAACCCTGACAACTTTACGGCCGGGAAGCAAAGCACAGGGATATGCAGATTTCAGACATATTCTCGATCGCAAAGATATAGATGCAATTACCTGTGCCACACCTGACCACTGGCACGCCCAGATAGCTAACCTTGCTTTTGACGCAGGTAAAGATGTGTATGGTGAGAAACCCCTTTCCTATGACGTAAAAGAAGGACAGCAAATGTTGAAAAACCTTGAGCGTCACAAGCGTATATTCCAGGTAGGTACCCAGATACATGCAGGAGAAAATTATCACCGGGTGGCAGAAATTATCCGTTCGGGAGCCATAGGAAAAGTGCATACCGCACGGTTATGGAAAACAGGCTTACCCCCCGATCTTGGACCGGCTAAAATTCAATCTCCTCCCTCCACACTTAACTGGGACATGTGGCTTGGCCCTGCTCCCTATAAAGAATACACTCCGCAACGTTGTCATTTTACTTACCGGTATTTTCTTGATTATTCCGGTGGTATTTTTGCTGATTTTTGGAGTCACATTGCTGATATCGTTTTTTGGTCTTTAGATCCAAAGGGGCTAAAAAGCATCAATGCAAGGGGAGAGGCATCTAAAGGAATAGATGATGCACCGCTGTGGGTGGACGTGGATTATGAATTTGATGGTCTGAATCTATATTGGACACACTTACCTCCTAATGTACCGGGAGCTGCAGATCGCGGAATTGGTGCTTATTTTGAGGGAGACAAGGGAACACTCATTTGTGATTATCAAACCCGTGCAATCACCATTAATGGTCAAACTGTGACTGATATACCTGAAGTTCCTATAACCATTGAGCGCTCTCCGGGTCATCAACAAAATTTTGTAAATGCAGTTAAGTCACGAATACAACCGGAGTCTAATCTGGAATATGCCCGTAAAATGACTCTTCCTATGCACCTTGGATTAATTTCTTACCGCCTTAACAGAAAGCTGACGTGGAACAGTGACAAAGAAAACTTTATGGATGATAAAGAAGCAAATCAATACTTACATCGTGATTATCGTAAAAAGTGGGATCTTGTATAGAAAAACAAGAGAAAAAGGTGAAATGAAAAACACTATTTTAATAAAGTCTGTAATTCAGTTTTATCAATAATAAAATAAATAATGCCCAAATGCACAAGGTGTTAAAAGTTCAGTTTATATAAAAAGTTGATGAGTGTGATGATGTGCACAAAGAATATAAAGGGAATAAAGAATTTATGTCATAAGATTTCCGAAAACTAACTCGATGAAAAAATACAATGTCGGAATTATTGGTTACGGATGGGTTGCCAGCGCGCACATAGAAGCTATAAATTCTTGTACAAATGCTCAGGTGACAGCAGTATATTCATCACGGTTACTGAATGATAATGAATTAAGCGAAAAGTGGGGTTCGCCGATAAAAACATATACTGACTTAAATGCTATGTTAGCTGATAAAAATATTGATATTGTTTCTATTTGCAGCTACCCATTCCAGCACAAGGATCATGCAGTAGCTGCAGCCAGGGCAGGTAAACATTTAATTGTCGAAAAACCGCTGGCGCTTTCATGGGAAGATTGTAAGACCATCGAGGCAGCCGTGGCTGAGGCTGGGGTTAAAACATGCATATGTTTTGAATGTCGGTTTTCCAGCCAGTTTATAGCAACAAAAGCAATACTTGACCAGGGTTTGATTGGCGACCTTCACTATGGGGAGATAGATTATTATCATGGCATTGGCCCCTGGTATTCGCCCTTTCGCTGGAATATACGAAAAGATGCAGGAGGCAGTTCGCTTCTGACAGCGGGTTGTCATGCCCTCGATGCACTGCTGCTTTGCATGGGAGACGAAGTCGATGAAGTAACCAGTTACGATACCAAAAGCAGAAGCAAGATTTTTGAACCATACGAATATTCAACATGCAGTGTAACCATTTTGAAGTTCAGGAGTGGGCGCATAGGTAAATGTGCGGCCATTGTAGACTGTCTGCAACCCTATTACTTCCATACCCACCTTTGCGGAAGCGAAGGCAGCCTGCTGGATAATAAATTTCATTCGATGAAGCTTGGCACAAACAGAAATGAATGGAGTACACTCGCAATAAATATGCTTGACTCTGGTGATGTATCTGATCATCCTTATCAAAGGCAGTTTCAAACCTTTTTTGATTCAATCGAGGCAGGTATTGAAATGCCGCTTACCAATCTTAACGAAGCCCTTAAGACACATAAAATAATTTTCGCGGCGGATAAATCCGCTGCTACCCACCAACCTGTAAGGGTGTAGCAACCTGTGCTGCAAATTATTGGGAACGAAATATCAATAAAAAAGTAATTATTGAATTTGCCAATAAGAATAAATTACATTCGGCCATTATATATGTACAAGGGAGATACTGTTTTGAGACAACTTTTTATGGGATAAAATCTTCAATAAATAAAGTTGTATCAACTTCTTATTCAATTACAGAAACGTTTCAAGATCTGTTAAGATTTTACTTTAAGTTAAATATTAATTAACAGAATTAATTAACAAAAAGATTGTCTAAGGTTTAAAAGAAGTTTCAAAATGGACACCAAAAGATGCACATAGGTTTATGATTGAAGTGATAGCGCTCGCAATGATGGTGTAATGAAAACTAATGTTGGTATTTAAAATAATATGAAGTAAATTATTCTAATCTTCTTACTTTAGTTTCAGTCCTTCTGCAATACCTTTTTGGGATAAAGAATACAAGCTTTCGCCAGCATTAGTCGGACAATAATGAAATAATATATAAATACCTCACTTACAAAAAGTATGAGATATAAACCCCTTAAAATATTTGATAATAAAAAAGTTTTACTTCAATTCGTGTGCTATTTTTGCATCGCATTTTTAATAAATTAAAATGGCTATATGACCTGGAAGCAAATGTTCACTTCTTCAATCGGGCAAAAATTTACAATGGCTCTTACCGGCATTTTCCTTATTACTTTCTTAGTTGTTCACGTAGGTTTAAATGCTTGTATCTGGGCAAATGATAATGGTGAAATGTTCAACACAGGAGCAAATTTCATGGGCTCAATGCTGATAATAAGAATAATGGAAATTGGTCTTTTTGCAGGAATTATTGTTCACACCATTCAAGGCCTTGTACTTGCAGCAGGAAACAATTCCAGAAGAAAAATAGGCTATGCAGTTGAATATGGTAACCGTGGCAGTAAATGGTATAGCCGGAGTATGGGCTTGCTTGGCACTTTGTTATTATTGTTTTTAGTAATGCATATATATCATTTTTGGGTTCCTTCACGCTTAGGTGGTATAGCTAATATAAGACCTCTTGAGGAAATAGATTATCCAAATGCTTTAGGTAAACAATATCACAACCTGTATTTAGAAATGATACAGGTATTTCAAAATCCTTTGATCGTTATTTTATATGTTTTGGGATGCATTTCACTTGCCTATCATCTAATGCACGGTTTTGAAAGTGCATTTAGAACTATAGGTGTTCACAACAATCGCTATTTAAAATTGTTAAGATATACAGGCCGCGGATTTGCTATTATTGTAAGCCTTGCTTTTGCCATGATGCCGGTTAGTATTTATTTGGGGTGGGTGAAATAGTCTGAACCGGAATTTGCGGGATTCTTGGGGCGAGTGAAAAATGGAAATAAGCAAGAAATTTCATAATTGCTCTTTCTGACACTTTGGGTCTTTGTGCCTTTGTAGTCCATAGTATCAGGTTTTTTCTGTCAACTGTCAATCAACAACTGTCAACTAATTCAAACCAATAACTGTCAACTGTTTTAACCAATACCCGTCAATTTCTCAAATTGAATATATGTTAGATGCTAAAATACCTGAGGGACCAATAGAACAAAAATGGCCCGATTATAAAGGTCACTGTAAACTGGTTAATCCCGCCAATAAACGGAAGATGGAAATTATTATTATTGGTACGGGACTGGCAGGTGCATCAGCGGCAGCTTCTTTAGGTGAACTGGGTTATAAAGTAAAAGCATTTTGTTACCAGGATAGTCCGCGTCGTGCGCATAGCATTGCTGCACAGGGTGGGATAAATGCTGCTAAAAATTATCAGAATGACGGAGACAGTGTATTCCGGTTGTTTTACGATACTATTAAAGGCGGCGACTATCGTTCAAGAGAAGGAAATGTGCATCGCCTTGCAGAGGTTAGTGTAAATATTATTGACCAATGTGTGGCACAAGGTGTTCCCTTTGCACGTGAATATGGCGGGTTGCTTAGCAACAGAAGTTTTGGTGGCACCCAGGTGCAAAGAACTTTTTATGCTGCCGGGCAGACAGGACAACAATTATTAATCGGTGCATACCAGGCGCTGGAAAGACAAATAGCATTAGGCAATGTAAAGATGTATAACCGGCACGAGATGCTTGATGTTGTTATTGTTGACGGAAAGGCTCGTGGTATAATCGCACGTAACTTAGTGAGTGGTGAACTTGAAAGACATTCAGGTTATGCAGTGTTATTATGCTCAGGCGGATACGGAAACGTATTTTACCTTTCGACAAATGCAATGGGCAGCAATGTAACTGCAGCATGGAAAGCACATAAAAAAGGGGCTTATTTTGCCAACCCCTGCTTTACTCAAATTCACCCTACGTGCATTCCTGTAAGTGGTGAGCACCAAAGTAAGCTTACACTTATGAGTGAAAGCTTAAGAAATGATGGACGTATTTGGGTTCCAAAAAAACAGAATGATACTCGCAGCCCGAAAGAAATACCGGAAGAGGAAAGAGATTATTATTTAGAGAGAAGATACCCGGCTTTTGGTAATTTAGTACCACGCGATGTGGCATCAAGAGCTGCCAAAGAAAGGTGTGATGCCGGCTATGGTGTGGGAACTTCCAAACAGGCTGTATATCTTGACTATGCTGATGCTATTGACCGCTATGGCAGAATTGAAGTGGGAAAGAAAAATATGCAGAATACCGATTCTGCAGCCATAATAGAAATGGGCAGGGAAGTAGTGAAAGAAAAATACGGAAACCTGTTTGATATGTATGAGAAGATAACAGGAGAAAATCCGTATGAGGTTCCCATGAGAATTTATCCTGCTGTTCACTACACTATGGGCGGCATTTGGGTTGATTACGAATTGCAGACTACTGTGCCGGGATTATACGCCTTAGGTGAAGCCAACTTCAGCGATCATGGAGCTAACCGCCTTGGCGCATCTGCCCTCATGCAGGGATTGGCAGATGGATACTTCGTTATCCCTTATACTATCGGCAATTTTCTTGCTGATGAAATACGTAATCCGCCGATGTCTGTAGATGCCCCTGCTTTTTTAGCTGCCGAAAAAGAAGTTGCGGAAAGATTAAACAAATTGCTGAACATAAAGGGAAAAACTTCTGTGGAGACCTTTCACAAGCGCCTTGGAAAAATAATGTGGGACAAATGTGGTATGGCGCGAAATACTCAGGGACTGCAGGAAGCCATAACTGAGATACGGCAATTAAAAACAGCCTTTTGGCGCGATGTAAGAATACCTGGTGAAATAAATGAAATGAACTGGGAACTAGATAAAGCAGGCCGTGTGGCAGACTTTATAGAATTAGGAGAATTGATGTGTATGGATGCTTTGCAACGCAACGAGAGCTGTGGTGGTCACTTCAGAGAAGAATACCAGACCGGAGAAGGCGAGGCCTTACGTGACGATACGAACTATTTGTATGTGGCAGCGTGGGAATACCAAGGTGACCACAACTGGGAACTGCATAAAGAAGAGCTGAAGTATGAAGTGGTGAAGCCGACCGCGAGAAGTTATAAATAATTTGAAAATTTGAAAGAAAAATTAATTATAAAGAATTTCGGTCCAATTAGGAATGTTGAGTTAGAACTTGGCAAGTTTAACGTGCTAATTGGAGATCAGGGAACAGGTAAAAGTACTGTTGCTAAACTATTAATAGCAATACAGAATACAGTATTAAGAGAAATTCGGACTTTGGGATGGGTAGAAGAAAATTTAAATACAAAAACAGAATCTTTTAAAGAATATCTTAAGATTACGGGTATAGATACATATATTTCGTTAACAACAGATATTCACTTCGACAGCGATTTAATAACATTTATATATAAGAAAAGCACGGTAGAACAAACAATAAAGCCAAGTAAGATTCTTAACACTACAGTTGGCTATGATTTTAATTACATTCCTTCAGAAAGAAGTTTTGTAATCAATTTTGCTAAAAATTTATATGCATTAATAGAAACCGGTACACAATTACCAGGATTATTTACAAGATTTGGCACTAAGTTTTTAAAGGCTAAAGATTCTGATTTATTTTTTGATTACCGTCATGTAATTGGTATAAAATATTCTTATCGAAATAAAGATACTGACATTATATTTCTTCATGATGGTAAAGAGATATTACTTTCCAATGCTTCTACTGCAATGCAAGTAAGTATTCCTATGTTGGTTGTTTTTGATAAAACTGTAAAGACTTGGAGTCACTTAGAAAATGGATTTAAACAACTTCTTATTATAGAAGAACCAGAGTTAAACTGCTTTCCAGAGACCCAGAACAATTTAATTAAACACTTTGTTTCAAATCTAATATATGAAAATGCTGGAAAGACATATTATAAAAACCAGATGTTGATTACAACACATAGTCCATATATATTGACATCATTGAATAATTTAATGTATGCTTATAGTGTTGGTAGAAAACATTACGATGAAGTAAATAAGATTATTGAAAAAAAATATTGGTTAAACCCAGATGATGTTTCTGTTTACATGATGTTACCCAACGGTGAATGTGAAGATATTTTTGATAGAGAAGAAGGACTCATAAAAGCTGAAAAGATTGATGGAGTTACAAATATCTTAAATGAAGAATTCAGTTCATTACTAAATCTTCAATTCGCTCCAAATGAGTTTAATACTTAATGAGTGTGTAGAATTTGATGAGGCAAGAAAAATTTGTATCGCTTTTGAAAAAGGAAAAACTTACCGGCTCAATAATAATAATTCAAGCTATAAAATCAGGAAGGTAAAAGTTGATAAATGTATTGCACAAGATATAGGAGAGAAAAGATGCGATTATTTGATGGAAATAAAAAGCATAGAAAGAGTAATTTTCATAGAATTAAAAGGAGGAGATTTAGCTCATGCACTAAGACAACTTTTCTCTGCAATTACTCTTTTGAAGAAAGAATTTGCCAACTTTCAGATTGATGCAAGAATAGTAGGAAGCAGAGATGTTCCGGGATTTATAAGTTTACCTGATTATCTTAAACTTGAAAAAGAAATACGTTTTACAAAAGGCAAAATAGAAAGAGCAACAAATAATATTTATTTTGAAAATATTTGAATATGGAACATTACAATATGAACCTCACTTTGAAAATTTGGCGTCAGAAAAACGTAAAAGCAAAAGGCGGTTTCGAAACTTATAAAGTAAGTAATATTTCTTCTGAAATGTCTTTCTTAGAGATGATTGATTTACTGAACGAAAGCCTGATAAATGAAGGCAAAGACCCGATAGCTTTCGATCATGATTGCCGTGAAGGTATTTGCGGGTCGTGTGCTATGTATATAAACGGCAAACCTCATGGTCCCTGGAAAGCTACTACTGTTTGCCAGTTACACATGAGGGCATTTAAAGACGGAGAAACTGTTGTGGTTGAACCATGGAGAGCAAATGCCTTTCCGGTTGTTAAAGATTTGGTAGTTGATCGTTCTGCTTTTGACCGTATTATTCAAGCTGGTGGTTATATTAGCGTAAACACCGGTAATGCTGTAGATGGTAATGCTATTCCCGTTGATAAAGATAATGCAGACAGATCATTTGCAGCAGCATCATGTATCGGGTGCGGCGCCTGTGTAGCTGCTTGTAAAAATTCTTCGGCTATGTTGTTTGTTGCAGCTAAAGTTTCTCATCTGGCTCTATTACCTCAAGGTACGCCGGAAAGAAAATTACGTGCTATAAACATGGTAGCTCAAATGGATAAAGAAGGTTTTGGTGCCTGCACAAACATTGGTGCATGTGAAGCAGCATGTCCAAAAGAAATACAAATTACCAATATTGCTCGGTTAAATGCTGAATACTTAGGCGCAAGTTTAACTATTGATCAGGGTAATTAACAAAATTCGTGATAATTTTAAGGCCATTCTGCAAAGCAGGATGGCTTTTTCAGCTTAAATAAAATTGTATGTCTTATACAGTTCCTGATAATACAAGAATTGGTCACATACACTTAAAAGTATCTGATCTCGATAAAGCACTTGCATTTTATCAAGGCTTGCTTGGTTTTGAAATTATGCAAAGATATAGTTCTTCTGCAGTTTTTATTTCTGCCGGAGGTTATCATCATCACATTGGTTTAAATACCTGGCATAGCAAGAATGCTCCGCCTGCTTCTGTTAATTCCTGTGGTTTGTATCATACGGCGATTGTTTATCCAACAAGAAGAGACCTGGCAGTTATTTTAAAGAGACTTGCAGAAGCCAAATATCCGCTTACCGGCGCAGCTGATCATGGTGTATCCGAAGCTCTTTATTTAAATGACCCGGATGGCAATGGCGTTGAGTTGTATTGGGATAAACCTAAAGAGCAATGGCCTTTTGATGCTGCAGGCGATCTGCAAATGGTGACAGAAGCTTTAGATGTAGAATCACTGCTAAGCGAACTGAAGAGTTAATGGGTAATACTTACTTTCGATTTAAACAATTCATTGTTCACCAGGAAAAATGTGCAATCAAAGTATGTACAGATGCATGTGTGTTGGGGGCATATATTTCATCAAAAGAAAAGTATTTTAGTAATGATGAAACCAGTATTCTTGATATAGGTACCGGTACAGGCCTTCTGAGTCTTATGATTGCACAAAAAGTTAAAGGAAATATTGATGCAGTTGAAATAGATGAAAAAGCTTACGAACAAGCACAGGAAAATTTTAAAAACAGTGAATGGCAAACAAGATTATCTGTATCGCATGCAGACATAATGCAGTTTGACTTCAACAAGAAATATAATTTAATTGTTTCAAATCCTCCCTTTTTTGCAGAATCATTAAAAAGCAGCAGTAAGCAAAAAAACCTTGCGAAGCATACTACTTCCCTACCCTATTCTGCGCTTGCAGTGATTGTTTATAACAATCTTATCAATAATGGTAAATTTTATATCCTTTTGCCCTGTAAAGAATTTAATATATTTGAAAAGACAGCGTTAAAAAACCGGTTATCATTGCTGGAAAAATTAAACATCAGGCAAAATGAAGACTCAGATTATTTTAGAACAATCGGGGTTTTTTCCAATGAAACATACCCGACTGAAACTGAACAATTACTTACTATAAAAGATAAGACTGATACATATACGGAAAATTTCAGTAAGCTCTTAAAAGACTATTATTTGTATTTGTAAGTATAATTGTAATAATTCTTTTACTGCTAAAGTTTACCTCCTGCATATTCCTTCAAATACAAATAATTATTTGTAAGTTTTCCTTCTTTTACTATTGTCGCTCTTTCAATCACTGGTGAATCATCTTTTCTTACCTCGTCTAATATATATTTTATCAATTGAACGCCAAAATAACTGCTTGCATCTCTTGGTAATTCATTCGGCAGATTACTTACAGCCATTATATCCACTCCGCCTTTTTGGTAAGGGTCAATCATTTGTCTGCTTACTGGATCAACACCATAAACAGGAAATTCGATTGTACCATTACCCAAATTACAGGGAACACCTCCTTCTATATCATCACTGATATCTGCTATGGTTTGTATCCGCATATTATTGCTTAGCATATCCCGCCATTCAAAAAGAGGTGGAACATTCTTTGCCCAATAAGTTCCGTTAATAAGTATATCCGTCTGATAGACATAGGGTTTAAACTTGCTGTAGTAATTGCCGGGATTATTATGAAAATCTTCCCGGTTGTACTTTTCTGCCTGTTTATGTTTATATAAATCCTGCCCTTTTAATTGTACGTAAACAGGATAAGAAAATTCTCTTTGCAGGAACTCCTCCGGCTCAACCTCAATTATATCCAGCAAATTCATTATTTCCAAAATACCCGCGGCTACCCTGCCACTGCCCGTTACCGTAATTTTTATCCCGGGAAGTTTTAATCCGAAATAAGTATTTATAAGGTACCTGTAATCCTTACATTCACTCACCCGGCATAAGTTATAAGTTCCTGTCCTTTTGCCATAAGCCCACATTCCATTGTGTGCTCCAACAATGCCTGCGAAAAATCCAAATCCCAGGATGCGTTGTCCATCTTCGTGTTCAAAACACTCAAAGTCTATCAATGTAATTTTTTTCTCAACAATTGTCTGCAGCAGCTTTTGATTGTGTGGCTGCTCTTTTTTTGTATGCGAAAAAAACATATAATTTTTTCCCTCCAGTAAAAAATTAAGGGGCACTTCTTTTATCCCTAACAAAAGGTCACATTCAGACAAATCTTCCCTTAATTCAATATCTGCAGAACTATATTCTTTATCAGAAAAACAACGGTTGGTACAAGGCTGTACAACCACTTTTATATCGTGCATATTTTGTTGTATCGACCTGCATTGTTTCGGAGTTAACGCCACCCTGTTATCAGCAGGAACTTTTCCCTCCCTCAGTAATCCTATCGAAAACATTAGTTAGATTAATATGAAAATAAATTTTTATACAGCTTTCACCAGAGGAAAAGTGAGCAAAGATTGAAAAAGAATTAAAAATAATTTTAATTTTTTAACACTTATGTACACTATTTGTATGTAATTTACGTCTTGATACTAAGAATAGTTGTTAAATAAAAAACTACTAAATTACGTTTAACTTAAAATATTTAATATGAGTCTGAGTGAATTGCTTTCTATTTTGTTTGATGATAAAAAACCAGAATTGATACCCATTCCTGTAAATAATAATAATCAAAATCAGCAGAGAAAATAGTTATTATCCTTGTTTTTTGTAAATTATAAGCCTCTTTTTTTGAGGCTTTTTTTGTAAAAAGCAGTTGACCTGCAATGCTTGTTTCAACTATTATAAGGCATTATAAATAACAACATGGCTATTAAGGCAGCAATAGCTGTGTTTAAAAAGTTAACCTCATTATTGTGAAGATAACCTCTGCGCTCAAGGGTTGCGCCTAAGACTGAGTCTGAAAGGTTGCCAATAGTGCCCGCAATAATTATCCATAAAAAATAAATATCAAACTCAAAATATAGAGCATGCACACTTGCAATAACAAGACTTCCTGCAATGCCAACCATTGTTCCTTCAATACTTATAACGCCATCTAATCCTCTTGTATCTTTTTTGAATGTAATTATGTTGTAAAAGCTTTTGCCATAGATATTGCCAAGTTCAGAAGATAAAGTATCTGCAGTGGCTGAAGCTATTGCCGCAGCCAGCATTAATCTGAATAAATCTTCTTTTGCCGGATAAGCCATCGCCAATACCCCAAGTATGGCTGCTACGCCTGCATTTGCTACAACCTGGCCTGCCGTTCTTCTGCCTTTATCTTTTTCTGCTAAACCCATCTTTTGCTTTATACTCATCCCCCACGAAGTAGCGCCTGTTCCCAACACAAAAAATAGTACTATCATGGCTGCTCCTGCATAACCTGCTCCTGCAAAAACTAATAAACCTGCAATCCATCCTGTAATTCCTGCAAGTAAGGTAAGTTTGTTAGCCTTTACACTAATAAATGCAATGCCGGTGAGAATAATGAGTATTAGCCAATAATTTGAAAGCATCGATGTAAAGTAATGAAGCTTACTAATATTAGAGGTAAGAAATTAGGAATGGAATAGCAGAAGTTTTAACTGTAATTATTAACTATTACGTCTTAGTTAGTAAAAGTTTTATAATTCGAAACAACAGAGACTCAAAGGCTACAAAGTTGCACAAAGCTAGTAATACTTGTACTAAATTTTTAAGCAAATAAAAAAAAGCGGCAATTGCCGCTTTTTTTGAAAATTTCGGAACTATATATTTTAATGAATTACTGAATTTGCATCCTCCGTTACTTTCGCTCCCGGTATTTTTGTTAACAAAGCTCGGTGGGCTCTTATTTTTGGCAATGCTTTACCTATGGCTGCTTTTATCTCTGCATCATGGGTTGTGGTCATAAATTCTTCAAGTTCTGCTATTTTTGCTTCATGCATTGTCAGCATAGCTGATGCCCATTTGCTATTAAAATCCTTTCCTTCAGAAATGTCTGCAGGTGGCATTCCATGCATGTCGTTCATTTGACCTTCTTTTGAGTCTGCCTGTTTTTTTCCGGCAAGTCTTTTCAGGTCATTTAATATTGCAGTGTGGTCTGTTATCATTACTGTCGCAGCTTTTTTTACAGCCGAAGAGGTCGCTTTATCACGGCCTAACTTTGAAAGTCGTATTTCCATCATATTATCCATGATGTTTTTGTTAATGAAACCGGTATCTGTCATTGTTGCCATCTCATCATTTGTTTTTCCCGGGTTCACTACACCTTCATCATTTGGTTTACCCGGATCAACTACACCTTTATCATTTGTCTGACCGGGATCTACTACCATAGGGTCATTTGGTTTACCTGGATTTACTACACCTTCATCATTTGGTTTACCTGGTTTTACCGAATCGGCCGAAGTTTGAGCAAAAGAAGTTGATGCAAATAGCAGAGACCCTGCTAACAATAATTTAGGGAAAAAACTTATCTTTTTCATATAATTAAGTTTACTATTAATGATTTTTTACCTTTTATTAGGTTAATAAACAATTCGAAAAATCGTTCCAAACACAGAGAAATGAAATTGTAAAACGTTAAAATATCCCACAAGACTTTATAAAACCAATTCTATTTATAAGAATGCTAACATGAGCTGATTAAGGATTTTTATTCGAAGCATTTTAAGCCAAATTGTTAACAGATACTCATTGCAATTGCCTTTTATACATCTGAACGGCATTTTCGTACCCAAGATAAATAGCATCACAAACGAGTGCATGACCAATGGAAACCTCAAGTAAACCGGGAATGTTTTGTGCAAAATATTTAAGGTTATGAAGATCAAGATCATGACCGGCATTCATTCCTAAACCTGCTTCATTTGCTATTTTAGCTGCTTCCATGTATGGACTTATCGCGACTTCTTTATTATCATGAAAATGTTTTGCATAACCTTCTGTGTACAGTTCAATCCTGTCGGTTCCTGTCGCTTTTGCGCCTTCAACCATTTTTATATCCGGATCAACGAAAATCGAAGTGCGTATGCCTGCATTTTTAAAAACTGAAATTATTTCTACCAGGTAATCTTTATGCTTTATGGTGTCCCACCCATGATTGGAAGTTATTTGTCCCAGCGCATCCGGCACCAGTGTTACCTGGTGAGGTCTTACTTCAAGTACAAGGTCTGTAAATTTTTGTTCCTGCGGATTTCCTTCTATATTAAATTCGGTTGTAATCGCTTCTTTTATTTCTCTTACATCCTGGTATCTTATATGTCTTTCATCAGGTCGCGGATGAACAGTCACTCCATCTGCACCAAAGCGCTCTGCGTCTAAAGCAGCCTTTAAAACATTCGGATTATTGCCTCCGCGGCTGTTTCTTAAAGTAGCAAATTTGTTGATGTTTATACTGAGTTTTGTCATGTTGCAAAGGTAAAGGGATTTTGAAGAAGCTTGAAGCTGTTAGCGGTTAGCCCCAAGCTGCAAGCTTCTTAAGAATAATCATTAGAAGAAGGCTTCAGGCTTTGAACTGCAAGCAAATTTCTTAATATAATAATGCTTACTTTTAGGGTCTATACATTAAGAATATTTTGCTAAGAGCTTGAAGCTTGTAGCTAACCGCTTGCAGCTTATTTTTGCACTTATGTCTTATATCTCATTAGAAGAATGTTTACTCGATCTTGAAAAAAATAAACATCTGTTAAGGATTAAAGAAGAAGTTAATCCATATCTCGAAATGGCTGCTATTCATTTAAGAGTACATGAAGCAGGTGGGCCGGCATTATTATTTGAAAATGTAAAAGGAACAAAATACAGGGCAGTATCTAACATTTTTGGTTCACTTGAAAGAAGTAAATTTATCTTCAGAGATACTTTAGCATTTGTGCAAAAATTGATAGAATTAAAAAATGACCCTATAAAGGCCATTAAGCAACCCTTTAAAAACTTACAGACAGGTTTCGCTGCATTGAAGGCATTGCCTTTGAAAAATCCTGCTGCCCAACCGGTTCTTGCAAATGAAATTACAATTGCTGATTTACCTCTGATTCAACATTGGCCAATGGACGGGGGGGCATTTGTAACATTGCCCCAGGTATATACAGAAGACATAGATCACCCGGGCATTATGAAGGCTAATCTTGGTATGTATAGAATACAGTTAACTGGAAATGAATATGAATTGAATAAAGAGATTGGCCTGCATTACCAGTTGCATCGTGGCATTGGGATTCACCAGAGCAAAGCGAATAAAAAAGGACAGCCATTAAAAGTAAGCTGTTTTGTCGGCGGCCCCCCTTCGCATACTTTGTCTGCGGTAATGCCTTTACCTGAAGGTATCAGCGAGATGACCTTTGCGGGTGTTTTGGGAGGCAGGCGTTTCAGGTATATTTACAACAATGGCTTTTGCATAAGTACAGATGCTGATTTTGTAATTACAGGAGAAGTATACCCGGGAGAGAATAAACCGGAAGGACCTTTTGGAGATCATCTTGGCTATTACAGTTTAAAACATTTGTTTCCGCTAATGAAAGTTAGAAAAGTGTTTGCAAAAAAAAGTGCCATATGGCCCTTTACTGTTGTTGGCCGTCCCCCGCAGGAAGATACCAGCTTTGGACAATTAATACATGAAATAACCGGTGACGCCATTCCGCAGGAAATACCTGGAGTGAAAGAAGTGCATGCAGTAGATGCCGCAGGCGTACATCCCTTACTGCTTGCTATCGGCAGCGAAAGATACACTCCTTATATGCCAGCAAAACAACCTGCAGAAATTCTAACTATTGCTAACCATATTCTTGGCACAGGACAGCTTAGCCTTGCTAAGTTCTTGTTTATTACTGCTGATGATACAAACCAACTGACTGCCCACAAAGTAAAAGAATTTATGGAGTATCTTTTACAAAGAATTGATCTCAGCCGTGACGTTCATTTCTATACCAACACAACTATTGACACCCTTGATTATAGCGGTACCGGTTTAAACACCGGCAGTAAAGTAGTTTTTGCAGCTTATGGTGAAGTAAAGAGAGAATTATGTAAAGCAGTGCCGAATGTCTTAAAGAATCTTCAGTATTTCGAAAATGCACAATTGTGCATGCCTGGCGTTGTGTCTTTACAAACAACGCCTTTTACCTCTTATGGTGCAGCATATAATGATATTCAGGTGTTGAATGAGCAATTAAAAGATAAGACAGCAGAGTTGCAACAAACACCTTTCGTTATTATTTGCGACGAAAGCAGTTTTGTCAGTAGTGCTTTGAATAATTATCTATGGGTAAGTTATACAAGATGTAATCCCTCTCATGATATTTATGGCATAGATTCATTCACAATAAATAAGCATTGGGGTTGTAAAGGTCCTCTTATAATTGATGCAAGAATAAAACCTCATCATGCACCACCTGTTGAAAAAGATCCTTCTATAGAAAGAAAAATAGACCGCTTATATGAAAAAGGTGGAAGCTTATTTAATGTCATTTAACTAAAAAGCCCGGCTAATGCCGGGCTTTTAAATACTTTTCCTGCATTCTAACTTACAGTAAAACTAACCGATTTATCCCCCCATAATAACGTTACTTTTCCATCCTTACTTACATTGAAAGTCATTTTTTCTGTTGCAGCCGGTGCTTTGTCTGCTTCTGTAACTACCCGTAAAGCATCATCACCCTCATTATAGTCAAGGCCCGATTTCTCCCATTTTTTATTAAAAATAATTGTCCAGTTTTTCTCACCCGGGATGCTATGCAAGCTATACTTTCCGGCAGGTAAGGGATATTTACCATTTATTTTTGCATCCTTAGATATTTCAAAAACGGTCGCTTCATTTGCTCCTGTGCGCCAGACCTTGCCATAGGGAGCTATTTCTTTTCCTATTGTTCTGCCTTTAACGCTCGGCTGACTATAGTCTATTGTAACAGTATTTCCGCCCGAAGTCGTTTCTGATACTTTAGCAGGTGGGCTCGGCCTTTTAGATTTATCGTCCTGAGCAAAGCTTTTCAAACTGGTGAATAAAGTTGTCAGAATAAGGGAAAACATTAAAATCTTTTTCATGATGTTATTTATTTAAAATAAGAATTAAAAGTAAGTAATAAAAACTTAAATCTGCAATTAGCTCAAAGGCAAATTTTTCTTGGTAAGTAAAATTAACTTGTTTAATAGTAGTAGATATACACCCGCTACAAAAGCCTTTGCAACACCACAAGCTTTAAACAATTATTCCTTAGAAGCGTTTTATTTATTTTTTTAAAGGGAGTATACCTTTTAACAAGAAAAAACGTCTAATAACATTTATACTGATTCTTGCATTCCCATTTACCACCGATGTGCAAATTATTATTGACCCTATATTCTTTAACATGTGAAGAGCATGGAGGTCCTGAAAAATATATCACCTTTTCATATTTTCTTATTACTAAAATAGCTTTCATCATTTAAACCAATAGCTTAAACAGACTATTTTTGCACCTGTTTATAAAAAGTAAAATAATGGATGTGAAGCTGCGGCAATTAGCACGTGAACTGGAAGGTGAGTTGTACGATGATAAAAGAATGCGCATATTATATGCAACAGATGCCTCAGCCTACCGTGAAATGCCTCTTGCTGTTGCAATGCCCCAAACCGTAGAGGATATTAAAAAGTTAATCCATTTTGCAAGGGCTGAGAAAACATCTCTGATACCAAGAACTGCCGGGACCTCACTCGCAGGGCAGGTCGTAGGTAATGGCATAGTGGTAGACGTATCTAAAAGTTTTACCCAAATACTGGAATTAAATACTATTGAAAAGTGGGTTCGCGTGCAACCTGGTGTTATACGTGATGAACTCAATCTGTTTCTAAAGCCTCATGGATTGTTCTTTGGACCTGAAACGTCTACTGCTAACCGTGCAATGATTGGCGGTATGGTAGGCAACAATTCGTGTGGATCCAATTCTATTGTCTATCGCAGTACCCGTGAACATTTGCTCGAAGTAAAAGTACTGCTAAGTGATGGCTCCGAAGCAGCATTTAAAACACTGGGTATTGAAGATTTTCATGCAAAGTGTGAAGGAGATACCCTCGAAGCAAATATTTATAAAACTACCAGAAGATTATTAAGTAATTACGAGAACCAGGTTGAGATAAGAAAAGAGTTTCCAAAAAAGAGCGTTGAAAGAAGGAACACTGGTTATGCAGTAGATATATTGCTGGAAACAGCGCCTTTTACTGCAGGAAGTGAAGATTTTAATTTCTGTAAGCTGATAGCAGGTTCAGAAGGTACACTTGCTTTCATCACCGAAATAAAATTAAATGTTGAGCCGCTGCCACCAAAAGAAGCCGGATTGCTTTGTGTACATTTCAATACGATTGATGAGGCCCTCAGAGCTAACCTTATTGCTCTTAAATACCATCCCGGCGCAAGTGAATTAATAGATCGTTACATTCTTGAATGTACCAAGGATAATATAGAACAGATACAGAACAGGTTTTTTGTACAAGGCGATCCCGGAGCTATATTGGTGATTGAATATGCAAGAACCAGCCGGGATGAAGTCGTTGAAATTGCCAGGCAGGTAGAAGCTGAAATGCGTAATGCAGGACTTGGTTTTCATTTTCCGTTGTTATTTGGAGCTGATACAAAGAAGATATGGACACTGCGTAAAGCAGGGCTTGGATTGCTCAGTAACTTGCCTGGTGATGAAAAGGCTGTTCCCGTGATTGAAGATACTGCCGTAGATGTACATGACCTGCCCGCTTATATTCGTGACTTCAACGACATATTAAAGAAATATAATTTACATTCTGTTCACTATGCACATGCAGGCTCAGGCGAGATACATTTACGTCCGATCATTAATTTAAAAACTGAAGAAGGTAACCGGTTGTTTAGAACGATTGCAGAAGAAATTGCCACACTGGTTAAAAAATATAATGGTTCATTAAGTGGTGAACATGGCGATGGCAGATTGCGCGGCGAGTTTATTGAACAAATGGTTGGTAAAAAGAATTATCAGCTTTTAAAAGAAATTAAACTTAGCTGGGATCCATATAATATTTTTAACCCAAATAAGATTGTGGATACGCCATCCATGAATACAATGCTAAGGTATTCGCCCGGTCAGAAAACACCTGTATTTAAAACAGTTTTTCGTTTTCCTGACCAGGATGTGTTGCAGCATGCAGAGCAATGCAATGGTTCAGGTGATTGCAGAAAGACAGAACTGTCTGGCGGAACTATGTGCCCTTCTTTTATGGCTACCAGGAGTGAACGGGATACAACGAGAGCAAGGGCAAATATATTGAGGGAATTTCTTACAAACTCTGATAAACTAAACAGGTTTGACCACGAGGAAATAAAAGATGTAATGGACCTTTGTATTAGCTGCAAAGGCTGTAAATCGGAATGTCCGTCAAACGTGGATATGGCTAAGCTGAAGGCTGAGTTTCTGCAACATTATTATGATGCAAATGGTGTTCCTTTCCGTTCAAGGCTGATTGCTAATTTCAATAACTCAGCAAAACTGGGAGCAATTTGGCCCGGCATGTACAATTTTATGATGACTAACAAAAGCCTTAGTAAAATTGTAAAAAAGTTTTCAGGCTTTGCAGTTGAGCGGTCAATGCCTACCATGTATAAAACGACGTTGAGAAGATGGTTTGAGAAGCATAAAAGAGAAGTTAGAAGTAAGAACAAGTTGACAGATGACGGATGGAGGATGACAGAACAGGCTGCCAACGGCCAACTGTTATCGTCTAAAAAAGTCTATCTTTTTTGTGATGAATTCACAAATTATAATGATACTGAGATAGGGATCAAATCAATTTTGTTGTTGGAGAAATTGGGGTATGAAGTAGAGATACCAAAGCATGAAGAAAGCGGAAGAGCATGGCTATCGAAAGGATTATTGCGTGATGCAAAGAAAATTGCACAGAAAAATATTGAAATGCTTAGCAGGGTAATTAGCCAGAATGCTCCTTTAATTGGCATAGAACCTTCCGCTATTCTTACCTTCAGAGATGAGTATATAGACCTGGCTGATGATGATCAATTGCAAATGGCTAAAGAACTTTCTTCGAATGTTTATTTAATTGATGAATTTATTACAAAGGAAATAGCAAAGGGAAATATTAGTAAAGACCAGTTTACTAAAGAAAAGAAACTTATAAAGCTTCATGGACATTGCCAACAAAAAGCCTGGAATGCTTTGGCTGCTTCTGAGCATTTGTTATCCCTGCCCGAAAATTATAAGGTTGAAACCATTCCATCCGGATGTTGTGGTATGGCAGGATCATTTGGTTATGAGAAAGAACATTATGATATATCAATGCAAATTGGAGAATTGGTTTTGTTACCAACGGTAAGGAAGCAGCCAGAAGATGTTATTATTGCTGCTCCCGGCACCAGCTGCCGGCACCAGATAAAAGATGGTACGCAAAGAAAGGCCAAGCATCCTGTCGAAGTTTTATATGAAGCCTTGTTGTAAGGATTTGAATTAATGGACTTCCTGTTATGTAAAATTCTTTTCAATTTTTCAAAAGTACTCGGTTAATAAAAATTAATAGCTCTCCTTTATATAAGCCCCAATATAAATAATCCTGAACATGACGTGTTCAGGATTATTTAATTTACTATAAAAAAAATTTATAGGTATCCCACGAGAGCTTACATCTTCATGGTAGTATCTACCGGGTTTTTAGTAGTATCTACGCGGTTTTGAATAGTATCTACGGGATTTTTAGTAGTATCTGCAGGGTTTTGAATAGTATCTACGGGGCTTTTAGTAGTATCCACGGGGCTGTTAGTAGTATTATCTGCGGGGTTTTTAGTAGTATTACCTGCAGGGTTTGCAGGTCTATCCGGGGTGTTACTATTTATCGCTGCAATAGCAGCACGCATTTGATCCAATTCCTGTATTCTATTTTGCTTTTTGTTAAGTTCCTTTGTAAGCTTTTTTATTTTGTTATTTTGTTCTTCTACTTTTTTATTTGCATTTTTGGCATCTTTCGCTTCATCTAATGCTTTGCCGGCTTTCTTTTTTGCTTTTTTAACGTCGTCTAAGTTACCCTGGGTTGCCTGTGAAGCTTGCTGGCTGCTTTCCGAAGCGGCATTTTGGGCGTTAGATTCCTCAGCCCTGGCCTTCGATTGATAAGCTGGCAAATCATTTTGTGCTACTCTGAGTTTGGAGTTAAGTTCAGCAATATCATTACTAACTTCTTCGTATTCTTTATTAAGTTTCACTATATCTGCAGCCGTCTTATATTTTTGCATACAAGATGTCTGGGTCACAAGTACAATCATTATGACTGGAACCAAATAAATAATAATTTTTTTCATTTTTTTTTTGAATTATGGAATAGTTTAAAAATCTTGGATAATAAATTAAAAGAAAAGTTTAATTCTTTTATCGGGTTAAACGTAATATTAAAAAATATATATAATTAATATATTCACAGGATATTTATACAAGTAATAAGATCTGCTTTTTAACTTTATTATCTCTTTACCTTATAACCCCACACCAGACAAAGATTAAAAGGCTGCTCATTGAGCCCCTTAAAAAAAGTTTACTAAAGTTTTAAGTCCTTTGAATCACAAAAAATCAGGTTAATCTTGGTTCTAAAACCTTATCCTTAGACTCTCTCATTTCTAAAGATGGGAGAATTGCATTGTAATTGACTCATGCATTCTCACCAATCTTAAATAACTCTTCCAAATAGTTGTTATCTATCTCCTCAAAATCTCTCAATTATCTGAAAGTTATGGTTCTAAATATCTATAGCCTCGCCGTAAGCTACAGCAGTTGCTTCTTTAAGACCTTCACTCATGGTTGGATGGGGATGAATGGCATTAAGAATCTCATGAGCGGTTGTTTCCAGTTTTCTCGCCACCGAAACTTCTGCTATCAGCTCTGTTACACTGTCACCAATCATATGAGCACCAAGAAATTCACCGTATTTTGCATCAAAAATAACCTTTACAAAACCTTCAGTTGAACCTGCCGCACTTGCTTTACCGCTGGCCATGAATGGAAATTTTCCAACTTTGATTTCATATCCTGCATCTTTTGCAGCTTTTTCTGTAAAGCCTATGCTGGCGATTTCAGGACTGCAATATGTGCAACCAGGAATATTATTATAATCAATTCCTTCGGGCAGGTGGTTGTTTTTCTTTTCAACATAAGCAATATGTTCAGCAGCATTTATACCTTCTTTACTTGCAACGTGTGCAAGCGCTTGTCCTGGTGTGCAGTCACCGATAGCATAAAAACCAGAAACATTTGTCTGCCCATATTTATCCACTACAATCCTTCCTTTTTCTGTTTTAATGCCTAATTCTTCCAAACCGATGTTTTCGATATTTGCTGCAATGCCCACTGCGCTTAATACAATGTCCGCTTCGAGGCTTACTTCTCCGCTTTGGGTTTTTACCCTTGCTTTTACGCCATTGGCGGTTGCCTCAACTGCTTCTACAGTAGAATTGGTCATTATAGTGATGCCCTGTTTTTTATATTGCTTCTCCAGTTCTTTTGAAATTTCTTCATCTTCTACCGGAACTATTCTGGGTAAAAATTCTACTATCGTAACTTTTGTGCCCATACTATTATAGAAATATGCAAATTCAACTCCTATTGCTCCGCTACCTACCACAATCATGCTTTTAGGTTGTGTTGCCAAAGACATTGCTTCGCGATAACCTATCACATTTTTACCATCTACAGGCAGATTAGGCAATTGTCTTCCGCGGCTTCCGGTAGCTATGATGATGTGTTTGGCTTCAACAATTTGTTTGCTGTTATCTTGTGCAGTTACTTCTATTTGTCCTTTTGCTTTCAGTTTACCATAACCCATAATCACATCAATCTTATTCTTCTTCATTAGGAACTGAACGCCTTTGCTCATTTTATCTGCAACGCCACGGCTACGTTTTATAACCCCGCCAAAATCCTGTTGAGCACCGCTGATATTTATACCATAAGCAGCGCCATGCTTTGCATATTCATACACCTGGGAGCTTTTAAGTAAGGCTTTTGTAGGTATACATCCCCAATTGAGACAAACGCCACCAAGGCTTTCTTTCTCAATAATGGCAACCTTAAAACCAAGTTGTGAGGAACGGATAGCAGCAGGATAACCTCCGGGGCCGCTTCCTAAAACGATTACGTCGTAAGCCATAATTTTTGTTATATTAGTTGAATGATAATTAAGGTTGTCGATAACTCTTTCAATTCATCTCAATAAAACGAACCTATGAGTATACCTGCAACTTTTTAAAAAGATGTGCAAAAATACTGCTTAGCATGTAAACGGCAAATTTGTATCAAGTTTGTCTGAACTGGCAAAGTGGATTTTGAGGCTATAAATTATGGCTAAGAACAGGCTTTTTATCTGCCATAGAATTAAGATTATTTCACAAATTTAAATTAGTCATTTTACTATAAACAGGACCACCATTTATTGATTTTTTATAATAAAAAAGGGAACGAAAAAAATCATTCCCCTCTAATAGTTTACACAAATATTAATCCCCCAATTAATACTTATGCGAAATAAAATTATTACATAAGTATGTCGGCGAATAGTAAAAAATCGTCAATTTTTTTATTGTTTTTGTTTTTACTGTTTTCTGTAGTCTTCATAAGGAAGAGGTGTAGTTTTGTAGAAATTTCCAGGAGAATCACCGGCAAACTCTTTAAATTCTTTTATGAAATGCATCTGGTCGTAATACCCTGATCTATGACAAATATCTGTCCAGTTTTTTGAAATGTTTTGTACTTTCATTAATAAAGCATAATTAAAACGGGTAATACGCGCATATAATTTTGGAGGAATGCCGACTTGCTCAGTGAATTTCACCTCGAAACGTTTTAGACTCATATTAGCCTGATAAGCAAGACTTTTGATATTTACATTTCCGTGATTGCCGAAAATTAATGAAGATGTTGAAGTAATGCTATGATAAGGGTCAAATGTTTTGCAGTTAACCAGGTATGAAAGTAAAAATTTATCAGTGATTTTTTTCATCTCCGATAAATTTATTGCTTCATTTAATTGTTCGTTATAGGTTGCCATACCATTGCAAATAATATCTGAAGCTTCGTAAATATTGTCTGTTATAATATGCGATGGTATACCAAACAGTTTATAAAATCCATTTGGCCTGAATTGAATAGAAAAAAATTTAACGTCACCGTTGAAAATTACAATCCCTTTTGATGACGTTTGTAATCCAATAATATGTATTCTGGATGTTGGTTTAATGTTCTTATAAAATGTATTATAAGTATAAAGAGAACCACGTAAAGTAAATGCCAATGTAAGTTCATGGTTTGCAGGCAGTGGTTTTAAAAAATCAGCGCCCATTGTATCAAATTCCCGAAGTGTATAACAACGGATATAAGTTTGTAACTGTGGGCATGGTAAAATTTCAGTTGTTGTAACCATAATTCATAACATCTATTTTTTTCAGTCGTAATTTAAATAATTTATAACTACGATTTAAACAAATCATGACAATTAAGTTTCAAACAAAATTTGTATTGTTACTTTATATATTGATAATGCTTTATTCCATTAGTAACCCTTTATTTTTGCACTTTTAATTAATATTTAAGTTTCTAGCAGTAGATATATGAAATTATTTCCGGAATCAGCATTGGTGCAATTAGAGTTCGATAAAATAAAAGATTTGCTTGTCGAACATTGTAAAAGTGAGTTTGCTAAAAAAAGATCTGCTGACCTTCGTATACATACAAAAAAAGATTTTATACACACAGAGCTGCAGCAAACGCATGAGTATAAGTTGCTGCAACTGAATGCCCAATATTTTCCTAACGATTATATTTTAAATCTCAGTAAAGACCTGCGTTTGCTTGCAATACCCGGAGCTGTTCTAACAGGTGACCAATTTGTGCAAATAAGAAAGCTCGCAGTGAGCATTCAATCTGTTTTCCGGTGGTTTGATAATGAGAGAAGAACTGCCTATCCTGCTTTAACAAAAGTTATTGCAGATACTTATTATGAAAAAGCAATTCTTGAAATGCTCAATGAAGTGCTCGATGAACATGGAAGTGTAAAAGACAATGCCTCAGAAGATTTGCAAAAGATCCGGCTGAATTTATATAAAAAAAGAAATGAGCTTCGAAGAGTGTTTGAAAGAGTGATCAGTCGTTTAAATAAAGCAGGTTATGCAGCAGATATTGAAGAAAGCTTTAGCAATGGTCGTAGGGTTGTAGCAGTTTTTTCGGAGTACAAAAGACAAATAAAAGGAATATTGCATGGAGAAAGTGATACCAGGAAAACAGCTTATATAGAACCTGAAGAAACTATTGAACTCAATAATGATATTTATAGCCTCGAAAGTGACGAAAGCCGGGAGGTTCAGCGGATATTAAGAAAACTTACGGCAGATTTATCTGTATATGCAGAGTTGTTGAAAACCTATCATGTAATAGTTGGTGAATATGATTTTATAAGAGGCAAGGCACGACTTGCCATTGATATGAATGGAGAATTTCCTGCAATAGTTGATGCAGCGTACATCGAATTAATAAATGCTTATCATCCGCTTCTATATTTATATAATAAAAAGTCTGGTAAAAATACGATTCCCCTGTCTTTAACCCTAAATGAGAAAAACCGCGTCCTTGTAATCAGTGGTCCAAACGCAGGGGGCAAAACAGTAACGTTGAAAACGATTGGCCTTCTTCAAATGATGATGCAAAGTGGTTTGCTCGTGCCTGTGAGCGCAGATTCACAAATGGGTATTTTTAAACAATTGATGATCCACATAGGAGATACACAAAGTATAGAATTTGAACTAAGTACATACAGCAGCCACCTCAAAAACATGAAACATTTTATGGAAGTGGCAAATGGCAAAACATTATTTTTTATAGATGAATTAGGAAGCGGAAGTGATCCGAATTTGGGAGGTGCATTTGCAGAAGTTATTATGGAAGAACTTGCACGTAAACATTCATTTGGCATAGTAACAACACACTATCTCAACCTGAAAGTGATGGCTAATAAAGTGCCGGGAATAATAAACGGAGCAATGGCCTTTGACGAACAAAATCTCATGCCTTTGTATAAATTAATTATAGGCAAACCCGGTAGTTCTTACACTTTTTCTATTGCTGAGAGAATTGGTCTTTCGCCCGAATTGATAAAAAAAGCAAGACAACTTGTAGATGAGGATCATTTTAGTTTAGACAAACTGCTTAACCGCACCGAACAGGATCTGAGGGAGGTAGAAAAAAAAGAACAGGAACTGCAAAAACTCCTGAAAGAAAATGAGCGGCTGAAGAAGGAAATGACCCACGTTATAGATCGTGAGCGGCACAGGCAGGAAGTCGAATTGCTTAAGCAGCAAAACCAGGTAACCGAAGACCGGATAGCTTATCTTAAAGATATGGAGCGCAAGATGAAACAGATACTACTTGAGTGGAGAAAAGCCGAAGATAAGAGTGAGCCCCTTAAGCAGATGCATAATCTTTTGTTTAAAAAGAAAGACCAGGTAGTAACGAACAAACTCGCTAAAAAAGTAGAAGGCAAGTACCAGGAAGTACCAGCTGAAATAGTGGTAGGTGCAAAAGTAAAACTGAAAAAAAATTATCAGGTCGGGTCGGTAAAAGAGATAAGGGGAAAACGTGCAATAGTACAGGTAGGTTTATTACCAATGAGTGTTGATTTGAGTGATCTCGTAGTAGTTGAAGAAAAGAGTGGAGAGAGTTAGATTTTCTATAAATACATCAGCCTTTTTAAAAAATGTCCTAAATATTAGGAACCAGTTAAAATATTATTTTTCGTTATCCTTAATACATTTTTCAATCTATAAGAAAGTATATCGTTCATATTATTTCAAATACAAATTAATTGATGCTGTAAGTACAAAGAGTTTAGAGTACGAAGTTAAAAGAGAAAAAAAACCGGCTTTTTAAAATTTCTTTAAAATCATCTCTTCAATTACCTTAAAAGCTGTTTAAAATTTTTAATAGCAGTCTGTAAAAAATGCGGGAAGGATGATGCATAAAGAATAAATGCTGGTACTAAAGAAATAAATTTTGAATACCTTCTTAGCCTTATCAGACTTTCTATGGTTACCATTTTCAAAATGCTTCAATGTCTATTTCACTAACAGATAATTTGAACAATTCCGTAAACCTTTCTTTTTTTCCTAAAAGAATCGTGTCACTCGTTCCTTCGCAAACAGAATTATTATATAGTTTAGGTTTAGATGAAGAGGTCATCGGAATTACTAAATTCTGCATTCATCCTGAAAAATGGTTTAGGAGCAAACAACGGGTAGGCGGCACCAAAACCGTGAAAGCGGATGTAGTTAAAGCATTGCAACCAGACCTGATCATCGCAAATAAAGAAGAAAATGTAAAAGAACAGATAGAGGAACTGCAGCAAATAGCGCCTGTATGGGTCAGCGATATTAATACATTAGATGATGCTCTCGAAATGATAACATCTATAGGAATACTGGCAGATAAACAAGACCGTGCAAATGAACTGGTATGTAAGATTAAAGAAGCTTTCAGTCAGATAACACCTGTAAACGAAAAAATAAACACCGCTTACCTTATCTGGAAAGACCCTTATATGGCTGCAGGAGGAGACACTTTTATACATGACATGCTTAGCCATTGTGGCCTTACAAATATTTTTGAAAGCATAAACCGCTATCCTGAAATATCTACAAGTAAATATTCAGTAAACAAAACTCAACAATTAATAAGCAATAACTCATCAACTGTCAACAATCCTCCGTCAACCGTCAACAGTCATCCGTCATCTGCTCGTCTTATCTTAACCGACAACTGCCAGCTTCTCCTTCTCTCCTCCGAGCCCTACCCTTTTAAACAAAAACATCTTGATGAGCTTAAGGCACTGCTCCCATTTGCGAAAATTATGCTTGTAGATGGTGAAATGTTTAGCTGGTATGGAAGCCGTCTTTTGTATTCTGCACAATATTTTAAAAAATTGATTCAGCAAATACAACAGTAATCTGTTATATTTAATTAAGGGAATGATATATTAGTTAGGACAAAAACGAGGTCAAAAATACTGGAAAGAAGCAGTGAAAGCAAAGCATAAGTTTTTGTTTCCGGTAAAAGCGGTTCAACCCGTTTATCGCGCATATTTTCTTAAACAGTTGCAGCAGCAGATAGACAAAGGCATTATATTGATGAGTGAAGAGCAGCATAAAGACTGGCTTACGCTGCGGACAGCATTGTATGAGGTGGTATGGATAGCTTTACTTTAAAGAGCCTATGGGCGGTCCTGCACAGGTGGTAGAATATCTTGCACGATACACTCACCAAGGTGGCCATCAGCAACCATCGCATAGAGCATACTGACACCCACAACAATGTGACCTTTGAGTATAAAGACTATGCTGATGAAGGTAAGAAAAAGTCAATGACCTTGCAGGGAGCAGAATTTTTAAGAAGGTATGAGCAGCACATACTGCGCGCAAGGTTTTGTAAGATAAGGCACTATGGCTACCTGGGCAATTACAAACGAAAGCAACGGGTCAATGAGATGTTGCAACAGATGGAGTTACCGCAACATTCACAGCAGGCACTGCCTGGCAGCACCATAAGAATGATAGAAAAATATGGCAGTGATGGTCTGCTGTGCAGCAGTTGTAAGAAGGCAAAGCGGGAACTGCTTTATGTAATGAATATTAAAGGCAGAAAAGAAGTGCCAAGAGAGTAGAGGCAAAGGTTAATCAGATTAAAAGCGGGCATCTTTTTTTTAACGTTGAGGGACGTAACCCAAGACGTATGCTCATCACTAAGAAAAAGTGAGGCGGAAAGCTGATAAAATGAAAAAACAGGTAAGGCAACGAGATTACAAAGCGTTTAATTATAAATTATGACGCTAAAACTCTAAAAGCATAGTGCAAAGGTACTAATCGTACACAACCAGCCTCAATACAGCAGTGCTACTTTGCACCCAATGGTTGCGCCGGGTGCGGTCAACAAGGAGTAGAACAAAAAGCCCCGATACCTGAATTTCGGGGCTTTCCTTTTTGCGGGCTTTTGGTCTACTCCGCTTAATGTTGTGCGATGTTTATCTGAAATCTATGTATTGTCGTGTCTTTAAAATTAGCATGTCTATTACTTCCTCAATCTGTTCTGGTAAACTTGATGCCGTTATTGTTGCAATCTCAAAAAGTTCATTGTTAATTGTTTCTTCATCAAAATATAGTTCTTCTCTATTTAAAGAAAGAAAAACAAAAAAAGCCATTACTGCTATCCTCTTGTTCCCATTTAAGAAAGGATGGTTCTTGTTTATTAATAAAAAAGTCTGGAAGCTTTTTCTTCCAGACTAAGGTATAATTCAACTCCGAAATAATTACTTTGAATTTGAATTATGACACTTTCAAGTCTACCAAAATACCTTGTATTGAAAGGCGGCATATCTTCTGAAAACTCCTCTTGAGCGTCACGAAGTTGGTTAATAATTGTTTCAAAGTCTTCAAGGTCTAAATAAATTACATTATTTATCTCTGTCATACTTGGCAAGTTTGTTCAATGTCGTTGCCATTTTATTTAATCCCTCTTTTCTCACGCCTTTAAAAATGCCACCGCTTTCTTTTACGTCTATAAAAAGTCCAGTCTGTGAATCTCGTTTCACCCACAAGCCAGTTTTAGGATTAAATGTCTGAGAACGGTTCTTAACAGCTCCAATTCTCGCATTATCGTTCGGTTTATTCTTTGCCATGTGTAAAATTTCAGCTAAGTTAGGAATTTCTTGATATTATTGAAAATATCGCCCAACGTTTAAGTGTTTGCGATATGGCGGCAATAGAATTACCGCCGCCCTGTTTAATGATATAAAGCTTAATTGAAAAACTTCTCTTGAGCCGCGTTCCGTCCGCCGACATATTGTCAAACACTCATGTTGGCTGCCGTTTATTGCAAATTAGGGAGGTATGCTTTTAAAGCGTTGATAATTTCTTGTTGTTTTGAACCCTTCATAAGTCTAATTAACAACTTCCCATATTGACCTTTCCCAAGTCCAAAGATTGGAGATATTCTTTCTGGTAAACTTTTCCGATTGTATATTAATAACAACTGTTCTAAGTTTTTGCTATCAATTGCCTTTTGAAAAAGACTTCTACTTTGGGCGTAAATGCAATTGACATCAATTCTCCCAATAGTTTCCGCTAAACCGTCAGCTAAACCTTTCTCATCATTACTTTTCTTTGAAAACGCAGCAAGTTTGTAAGCAACTAATTTTTCCGCTTTTGAGGATATTTGAACATCAAACTCATCTTTTAAAGCGTTTATTAGGAATTCAATTACTTGTACTACTGCTTGGTCAGAATTTAATTCAAGATGTGTAGCAATAATTCTAAGAATGGGCTCAATACAAAATAAGCTTTCTATTTCTGCAACTGGAAGTGCATAAATTCCATTAGCAAGTAAAGCTTCTTTTTCTTCATCTTCCTTATAGTCACTATCTGTAATTCCGAAGGCATTTAAATGATGAAGTGCAGGGTTATTGCGAAGAGCTTTGGTCGCTTCAATTACTTTCTCGCCTCCACCTCTTGGAATGATATGAAAATTCGGATATACAAGTTCATAAATACTTGTATCTAGACTACCATTATCACCTTCGCAGAAAATAACATTTTTTCTATTCCCAATAATTTCAAGTACTAAGTTTTCTGGAAGACTATTTTCCTCTGGTATTTCATCCCATTCCCAAGAGTTATCACCATTATAATTCTTTATCCAAAGTTTTAGTGCATCAGTTCTTGATGAAGCGAAATCCAAATCGTGAGTAATGTAAATCAATAATTTATTTTGGCAAAGCTCCTCTACTTTATTCCATAGCTTTGAAATTATAGACTTGTGTATATGTACTTCAGGTTCGTCAATAATAATGATTGAGTTATCAGGAGCGCACAGGCATTGTCCAATTAAATATAAAATTACACGTTCGCCATCGCTCATTTCCTTTCCATGATAATCGTTTAACCCTTCTTTCCTGATTAATACTTTTCCATCAGAAAAGGAAAGTATTCGGTGTGGCATTAACTCTGACCAGATTTTTACGATTATATCTAACGGAGAGTTAGGAACTGGAACATAGGCTTGTGTTTCTCTCGTTTGTCGAGTATGAATTCTATCTCTTTCTGTGGTTTTGGCAAAAAGTAATGATAAGACCTTATCAAAATCGTTTAACAAAAATGTTGCAGGGCTATTATTCCAGCGATAATTCGATTTTGCCCATGAGACACCATTTCGATTATTATCAGCAACGCCGAATAGTAATTCCTTTTCTGCCTGCTCAAGGTTTTTTATTGTAGCGTAGTCTGAAATGTTTAAAGCTTTTTGAGCACTAATTCGATGTACTGTAACCTGCTCTTGAAGCTTTTGTTCAATCCACACACCTAAACGTGTTTTTCCAGAGCCATTTGCTCCAATTAATACAATATTATTTAATGTCTGAATTGCTTCTTGTGCATTTTGTCCTGTCCTTACCGGTAAAATAATATTATAACTCATCTATTTTAGGAAATTTTAAATCCTGACTAACGTTTTTTGGTGTTTTGAGAGCCTTTCTGCCGCATTTTTTCAATAGGGCAAAAAGCTTCGCTAAACCCTGCATTAATCAAAGTGTGTAATTTATAATCAATAAAATAAAATGCT
>JAABUN010001814.1_pt1 | contig 43185 bp, 48 predicted proteins | sample 5559311 | NCBI WGS metagenome assembly JAABUN01 (sample SAMN10711877, study PRJNA513370) | rock metagenome | isolation source: Antarctica rocks | place: Antarctica: Victoria Land, Siegfried Peak sud
TCGCCTTCGGCTTCCGCTCGCCCGAGGCACTCATCGCCCTGGCCATGCTCAACCTGGGCGGCCACAAGCCCGTCCTCCCCGGCCGTTCATGACCCACGGATTACCCACGGATCAGTCAGAAGAGCCTACTTTGTGCCGGTCCCGAGCGGTGGTCGCGTGCGGCGGTATGTGTACGGCTCGATTCGCGAGGAGGCGCACACCAAGCTCGTCGCGCTCATGGCCCAAGTCAGTCAGGGCTTACCGATCGCCAGCACGACGACCACGGTGCAGGGGTACCTGCGGACGTGGCTGACGGAGGTGGCAGCGAAGCGCGTCAGGCCGAACACGTTGACCGGGTATCGGAGCAACGTGGAGCTGCACATCGTGCCGGCCATTGGGACGCGCAAGCTCGGACGGCTGACGGCTCGTGACGTCCGGCTCATGTTGGACCAGTGCCGCCGCTCCGGGCTGAGTGAGCGGTCGACCCGGTACGTGCACGCGACGCTGCGGGCCGCACTCGAGGACGCCGTCCGCGAGGACCTGGTGCCTCGCAACGTGTCGCGGCTGGTCCGGTTGGCGACCCCCGCGCGGGCCGAGACGCAGATCCTCACCCTCGACGAGGGCCGGCAGCTGCTGCGGTCGACCCAGGGGGACCGGTTGTTCGCGGCGTTGGTCCTGCTGCTGGTCCTTGGGCTGCGTCGTAGCGAGGCGCTGGGGCTGCGGTGGTCCGACGTGGACCTCGGCGCCGGGGTGCTGCACGTGCGCCAGGGCCTGCACTGGTCGGAGGGCCGGCTGCAGATGCTCCCGCCGAAGACTCGTCGGTCGCGCAGGACGGTGCCACTGCCCGGGTTGTGCGCCGAGGCGCTGGGAGCCCATCGCGACCGCCAGGCGAAGGAGGCCGCGGACTCGCTGCACCCGTGGCCGCCGGTTGAACTGGTGTTCACGACGATCGTGGGGACGCCGGTCGACCCGAACAACTTCTCGCGGACGTTCGCCCGATGGTGCCGCCAGGCCGAGGTGCCTGCGGTCCGGCTGCACGACCTGCGCCACACGTGCGTGTCGATGCTGCTGACCCTTGGCGTGAACCCTCGGGTGGTGATGGAGATCGTGGGCCACTCGGCGTTGGAGATGACCATGAACGTGTACGCGCACGTTGCTGTCGACGAGCAGCGGTCGGCCCTGGATCGGCTGGACGGACTGCTGGACCGGTGACGCTGCTGTCAACTACTGCTGTCAACCGGTGCCGAGCGGACAGCCCGGGGAGCATTTCCGCAGGTCAGCGGTGGTGGCCAGAGGCGGGGTCGAACCGCCGACCTTCCGATTTTCAGTCGGACGCTCTACCAGCTGAGCTATCTGGCCCTGCTGCGAGCACACGTACTGCTCGCTGAGCGACCCCGACGGGACTCGAACCCGCGACCTCCGCCGTGACAGGGCGGCGCGCTAACCAACTGCGCTACGGGGCCTTGCGTGGTGCAAGACCTTCTTGCTACGTACCCCCAACCGGATTCGAACCGGCGCTGCCGCCTTGAAAGGGCGGAGTCCTGGGCCGCTAGACGATGGGGGCCAGACGCTCGACCTCACCGTCCACGAACCTCAGGACGAAACCGTCGAGGACGCTGGCAAGCATAGGGCTAGCGGGCTGCTTATCCAAAGCGGGGGCTGCACGACGCACGCGAGCCCAGGACGGGCAGGATGGCCGGGTGGTGGAGATGAGCAGGGAGCAGTTCGAGGAGGCGGTCTCGGACGCCCTCGACCTGGTGCCGGCCGAGCTGACGGCGCAGATGTCCAACGTCGTCGTGCTGGTCGAGGACGAGGCGCCGCACGACGACCCCCAGCTGCTGGGGCTCTACGAGGGCACGCCGCTGACCGAGCGCGACTCGTGGTGGGCAGCCGGGTCGCTGCCGGACCGGATCACGATCTACCGCAACCCCACACTCGCCGTCTGCGACTCCGTCCAGGACGTGGTGGAGGAGGTAGCTGTCACCGTCGTGCACGAGATCGCGCACCACTTCGGCATCGACGACGACCGGCTGCACGCCCTCGGCTGGGGTTAGGTGGGCGCCACCATCCGGCCACTACGCCTGCCTGCCCGTCCCGATCTGCGTCATGATCTCGGTTACCACCTGCTGCACCCCCGGCGTGGTCTCGGCACCCGGCCGTTCGGGCGGATCGCCCACGTACACGTCTGACAGCAGCCCGCCGTCCGAGAGCTGCCGCACCAGCTCGATCTTGGCCTCTCGCCGGGCCACGTCCCCAGGCAGCCGGAAGGCGATGACCTCCAGTGCCTCCGTGAGCGCACCTTCGTACCGGTTGCGGACCCTGGCCACGGAGGGGGTGTCGCCCTGGAGGTGCAGCCACGTGCGCACCGCAGGCACCATTCCCGTCGCCCCGACGTAGACGACATCGCCGTCTACGTCCCGGCGCCACACGTAGAGCCAGGAGCCGGCGTCCTGGATAACGCCGTCCCGGACGCTGACTCGCACCGTCTGCACCACGTCCCCCTTCCGTAGCCCGCGGCTCAACGTGGGCTGCGGCCCTCGGCCACACGCCGCACCGTAGCGCGGGACCCGGCGGGAGTCGGCTCTTACGGCAGTCGACGTCCGCATGGCGCCAGCCTGCGTCGCGGTCCACGCCGATGACGGCTAGCAGCGCCTGCACCAGGCGCTGACCAAGAGTTGCCGGATGTCGGCACAATGGGGGCATGACGACGGCTGATCGGTCCGGTTCGGCGGGCACCGCCCTGGCCGCGATCGGGGCGGCTGCCGCCTCGGACGCCGGAGACCTGGACCCCGAGCTGCTGGGGGACTTCCTGAAGCAGGTTCTGGACGCGGCGGCTATGCAGCGGCGTCTTCGGCGCCCGGAGCTGGCCAGGTGCACGGCCGCCGGGCGGCGCGCAGCCGTCGAGGGTGTGGCCCTGCGGGCCCTAGTGGACCTGTACCTCTCCGCCGCGTGGAGGCTGTGGCGGGACGCCCCGGAGCTGACCGCGGGCGGCGCGGACCAGGTACGGGCTGCCGGGCTGGCCGTGCTTCGGGCGACGGACGACGGTGTCGCTGCCCTGGCGGAAGGCTTCCAGCTGGCCAGGGCCGACCTGGCCAGGCTCCAGGAGGCCGCCCGGCACGACGTCCTGGACGCGTTGCTGGCGGGCGGAGGGCAGGCGGTGGAGGCGACCGGGCGGGCCGCTGAGCTGGGCCTGGTGCTGACCGGTCCCGTGGCCGTGCTCGTGGCCCGGCGGCCGGAGGGTTTCATCGGTCCCGGCACAGCCGCGCTGCCACGCCGGGTCGAACGTGGCCTGCGCGGGCGGCACGGGGACGCCCAACCGCTGGTGCTGCTGCGCGGCGGCGAGCTGGTGTGCGTGTTCGCTGCTCCGGACCGGGCCGCGCTGGAGGCCGTCCGGAGCACCGTGACCGACGAGACCGACAGCCAGCTGGGACGACGTGGACGCGATTCCGGGGGCGGGGCTCACGGCGCGCGGTCTGGGGCGTGGCGCGGTGCCGTGAGCACCGCACGGACGGGGGCTGCAGCTGTGCGCACCAGCTACGACGAGGCGCGGTACGCCTTGGAGCTGGCGGACCGGCTGGAGCTGTCCAGCCCGGTCGTCGACGCCGCGGACCTGGCGGTCTACCGGGTGTTGCTGCAGGACCGCCCGGCGGTGCACGACCTGGTCCGCAGCACCCTGGCGCCGCTGGCCCAGGTACGTGGTGCGGCGCAGCACCTGGAGACCCTGGACGTCTACTACTCCACCGGGTGCGTGGCCACCGAGACCGCCGCGAGGCTGCACCTGTCGGTCCGTGCCGTGACGTACCGGCTCGCGCGGGTGGCAGACCTGATCGGCCGCGACCCGTCGGCCCCCGCGGAGCGGTTCGCTCTCCAGGCCGCCGTAACAGCGGCCCGGCTGCTGGACTGGCCGGCCACGCCGCTGCCGTCCTGACAGCACTGCCGTCCTGACAGCACTGCCGTCCTGACAGCACTGCCGTCCTGATGCATCTTGCCGGTCACCGGCAGCTTTCGGGCTGGGTAGTTGTCCGGAGGTCGACGCGGCGCAGGTGATGGTCGCCGGGGGACGCTGGGAGCACCAAGTCCCGTTCCCTCCCGGAGGTGCTCCATGCTCGACGTGCCCACCTGGCTCTGGGCGACGCTGCTGATCGGCATCGTCGTCATGCTGGCCATCGACCTGTTCGCGCACCGCAAGGAGCACGTCATCGGGTTCCGCGAGGCGGCCTGGTGGAGCGCGGTGTGGGTGGGCCTGGCCATCGCGTTCGGCGGCCTCGTCTGGGCCGTCCTGGGCCCGAACGCCGCCGTGGAGTACACCACCGCGTGGCTGCTGGAGAAGAGCCTGTCGGTCGACAACCTGTTCGTCTTCGCACTGATCTTCGGCTACTTCGGGGTGCCCAAGGAGTACCAGCACCGCGCGCTGTTCTACGGCGTCATCGGGGCCCTGGTCTTCCGCGCCATCTTCATCACGGCTGGTGTCGCGGTGATCAGCAAGTTCACGGCGGTCCTGTTCGTCTTCGCCGCAGTCCTGCTGTGGAGCGCCTACAAGATGCTCAAGGGGAACGAGGACGACTTCGACCCGAGCACCAACATCGCGGTGCGCCTGGTCAAGAAGCTGGTACCCGTCCAGGACGAGTACGAGGGGACCAAGTTCTTCGTGCGCAAGGCCGGCGTGCTGGTCGCCACCCCCATGCTCGTGGTCGTCGTGGCGATCGAGGCCGCTGACCTGGTGTTCGCGGTGGACAGCGTGCCGGCGGTGCTCGCCGTCAGCGACGACCCGTTCATCGTCTACTCCTCCAACGCCTTTGCGATCCTCGGGCTGCGGGCCCTGTACTTCCTGCTGGCGGGGATGCTCGACCGGTTCCACTACCTGTCCAAGGGGCTGGCGCTGATCCTCGGCTTCATCGGCGTCAAGCTCGTCCTGCAGGCGGCGCACAAGACGATCAGCACCTCGGTGCCCGAGATCCCCTCGCTGGTCAGCCTCGGAGTCGTCGTGGTGGTCCTGGTCGCCTCGGTCGTGCTGAGCCTGCGCAGGCCGGTGCCGGTGCACCTGCACGGCCCGGCGACCGCTGGTTTGCCGCAGGGGGAGTCAGCTCCTGCGGAGGAGCCCGGCGTCGTGGGCGAGGATGGCGACCTGGACCCGGTTCGTCGCCCCTAGCTTGAGCAAGAGCTTCGAGACGTGCGCCTTGACGGTGGCCTCGGACAGGAACAGCGTGCGCCCGATCTCGGCGTTCGACAGTCCCTGTCCGAGGGTTCCCAGCACCTCGCGCTCGCGGGCGGTCAGCACCTCCAGCCGGGCGGCGGCTGCGCGCCTGCGCGCGTCTGCGCCGTCGGAGGCATAGTGCCCGATCAGGGTGCGCGTGACGGTGGGGGAGAGCATCGCGTCACCGGCAGCAACGATCTTCACCGCCTCGACCAGGTCGCGCGGCGGGGTGTCCTTGAGCAAGAAGCCGCTGGCACCGGCCTCCAGCGCACGGAAGACGTAGTCGTCCAGGTCGAAGGTGGTCAGCACCAGCACGCGCGGCGCCGGTTCCAACGCCGTCAGCCGTGCGGTCGCGGTCAGCCCGTCCATCCGCGGCATCCGGATGTCCATCAGCACCACGTCCGGGTGGTGCAGCCGGGCCTGGTCGATGGCCGCCGCGCCGTCGGCGGCCTCACCGACGATCTCGAGCTCGGGCGATGAGCCCAGGATCATCGACAGCCCGGCGCGGACCAGTGCGTCGTCGTCTACCAGCAGCACCCTGGTCATCGGGCTACCTCCATCGCGCGGACGTACTGGCTCGCGGTCCAGGGTAGCCACGCGCGCACCACGAAGCCGTCGCGGCTCGGCCCCGCGTGCACCTGGCCGCCGGCCAGCCGGACGCGTTCGGCCAGGCCCTCCAGGCCCGTGCCGGTGCCAGGAAGCAGGGGCTCGACATCGGTGCCGACGGGCCGCAGGTTCGCGACCTCGATGTCCAGCCGCTCACCGGGCCTGCCGCGGACCATGACGGTGGCGCTCACCCCGTGCGCGTGCTTGTGCACGTTGGTCAGGGCCTCCTGCACCACCCGGAAGGCGGTCCGGCCCAACAGCTCTGGGACCGGCACCCCGTCGGGGACGTGCCAGTCCAGGGTGATCGGGACGCCGGCAGAGCGGGAGGAGTCGATCAGCGCGCGGACGTCTCCCAGACCGGGCTGCGGGCGCAGGTCGGACGCGCCGACAAGGCCGCCCGGGAGCTCGGCGCCGGTGCCCGCCAGCCCGGCGGCGTTGCTCGTGCCCTCTCCCCCGCGCAGCACACCGAGCACACCCCGCAGGTCCTCCAGCGCCTCGCGGGCGGTGACCCGGATCAGACCGGCGACCCGTTCCACCTCGTCCGGGCCGGCGGCCGGGCTGACCTCCAGTCCGCCCGCCTGCAGCGTGACCAGCGAGATCTTGTGCGCCAGCACGTCGTGCATCTCCTGCGCGATGCGCGAGCGCTCGGCCAGCCGGGCCTGGTTCGAGCGCAGGAGCTGCTCAGCCTCCGCCCGTTCGGCGCGCTCCCGCAGCCCCGCCAGCAGGTCGCGCCGCCCGCCGAGGTACGCCCCGCCGGCGATGGAGAACCCGTACATCGAGGTGGCCAGGAACAGCGCCGGCACGAACGGCACCCCCATCGCCCCGGAAGAGACCAGCGAGCCGAGCCAGGCGGCAGCGGCCAGGGCCACCAGGACCTTGTCGCGACGCCGGATCGCGAGCGCGAAGAGCGCGAGCCACGCCACGGCGTACCCCCACGCCACCAGCGCGGACACCACGCACGCGGCGGCCACCAGCACCGGCCAGCGTCGCCGCTGGACGAGCAACCCGGTCAGGACGAGCCCCACCGTGGACGTCCAGAACGGCGCCCAGCCCGGCAGCTCCTCGCTGACGGCCCCGCTGACCATCAGGGTCCCCAGGACGCCGAGGACCAGGTAGGAAGCCGTCGCGAGGAACCCCGCGTGGCGGGTCCACGCCGCGCGGGCTCTGCGGAAGGCGGGCACCTGCTCAGGGTAGGACCGACGCGGGGACGGGCGCGTGGGCCGCAGGTCGCCCCCGGGAGCGCCGCCGACCGACTTTCGTCGGGTCGGCCGAAGACGCGCGAGGGACGCGGTGGGCCCTCGCCGGCCCGCAGTGTTGCACCCATGATCACCATCGAGCACCTGAGCAAGCACTACGGCCGCACCGGGACGGTCAAGGCCGTCACCGCCGTGGACGACGTGTCGTTCAGCTGCGCGCCGGGCAGCATCACGGGCCTCCTCGGACCGAACGGCGCCGGCAAGTCCACCACCCTGCGGATGCTGACCGGGTTGACACCGCCCACCTCCGGCCGAGCCACCATCGCGGGGACCTGCTACCGCGAGCTGCGCAACCCCGGCCGGGTGGTGGGCTGCATGCTCGACGCAGCCGCCCAGCACCCCGGGCGCACCGGACGCGAGACGCTGCTGCTGGCCGCGATCGCGACGGGGGTGAGCACGTCCCGGGTGGGTGAGCTGCTGGCGCGCGTCGGCCTGGCCGGCGAGGGCCGCCGGCGGGTGGGCCAGTACTCCCTGGGGATGCGGCAGCGGCTGGGCATCGCGCAGGCCCTGATCGGGGATCCGCAGGTGCTGGTGCTGGACGAGCCGGCCAACGGGCTGGACCCCGAGGGCATCCGCTGGATGCGCGGGCTGCTGACCGATTTCGCCGGGCGGGGCGGCACCGTGCTGCTGTCCAGCCACCTGCTCAGCGAGGTGCAGGCCACCGTGGACCGGCTGGTCGTGGTCGGCCGGGGCAGGGTCGTCGCGGCCGGGGGGCTGGACGACATGCTGTGCGCCTCGGGCGTGCTGGTGCAGGGGCTTGATCCTGCGGGGCTGGCCTCGGCGCTGGCAGCGGCCGGCCTGAGCTGGCGGGACGGGCCGGCGGGAGCCCTCCGGGTCGACGCGACGCGGCAGCAGGTCGGTCTGGCTGCAGCAGCGGCCGGTCAGGTGCTGATCGAGCTGCGCGAGGACGGTGGACGGCTCGAGGAGCTGTTCTTCTCCCTCACCCCGGGCGACCAGCAGCAGCTCGTCGAGCAGCGCGTCGGGGTCGGGTGCGCGGCGTGATCGGTCCGGTAGAGACCCTGGAGCACCTGGACGTGCCGCCCCAGCTGCGGCCGCTGGCCAGGGCGCTGCAGGCCAGGGGGCCCTCGTTCGGGCGGCTGCTGTGGATGGAGCTGCGCAAGAGCGTCGACACCCGGGCCAGCCGATGGGTGCTCCTGGCAGTGCCGGGGCTGGCCGTGGCGGGGGTGCTGCTGAGGCTGCGGGACGCGGGGCTCGGCCCGGTGATCTATGCCGGCTACGTCGGCGACATCTTCTTGGTGCTCGGGCTGGTGCTGCCGGTGGTCGGGGTGCTGGCCATGACCGCCGAGTGGTCCCAGCGCACGGCGTTGTCGACGTTCACGTTGGTCCCGCGTCGGGGCAGGGTGCTGACCGTGAAGGTGGTGGCGGCCGTGGTGGTGGCGACCGCCACGGCGCTGGTGTGCGCGGGCATCGCCGCGGTGGGCGTGCTGGCCGCGGCGCAGTCGAGCGGTTCGTCGGCTGACTGGAGCGCCGCCCCGGAAGCCACCTTCGCTGGGCTGAGCGCGATCGTGCTCAGCGTCCTGATGGGGAGCGCGTTCGGTGCGTTGCTGCCCAGCACGGCGGCCGCGCTGGTGGCGTGCTACGTCCTGCCGGCGGGCTTCGCGGTCGCGGGCTCCGAGGTGTTCGGCGAGGCCGCCGCCTGGCTGGACATCAGGACGGCGTTCTCGCTCGTCTCGCTCGAGCAGGCGCAGAGGCAGTGGCCCCAGATCGGTGTGGCGGTCACCGTCTGGGTGCTGCTGCCGCTGGTCGTCGGCGTCGTGCGCTCGCTGCGTCGTGAGGTGAAGTAGGGCGCCAGGTCTGCCGATGACATGTCTGTGACCACCGACGGCAGTGCTGCCCCCACCGGGAGGCCCCGCGTGCCACGCGGCCCGACGGTGGCGGTGCTGTCACCGGTGACCGGGGGGTTCTACTTCGGCGGCATCCTCTCCGGCGTCGCGCGCGAGGTGGCGGCGGTCGCAGGCCAGGTGGTGCTGCTGCAGACCCTCGACGCGGGGCGCCACGGGGACGAGGCACTGGGCCCGCCCGACTTCAGCACCGCGTCCGGGTGGGACCACGTCGACGGGGTGCTGGCACTGGCTGCGTCTGCCAAGCGCCCGTACCTCGACAGGCTCCGTGCTGCCGGCAAGCCGGTGGTGATGGCCGGCCAGCAGGTGGACGGCTTCTCGGCGCGCTCGGCGATGCCGGACAACGAGGGCGGCGTGCACGCCGCGGTCGAGCACCTCGTGGTCGCGCACGGCCACACCCGCATCGGCTTCCTGGGCAGCCTGGAGCAGACCGACATGGCTGAGCGGTTCGTCGCCTACCAGGCGGCCCTGCGCGCGCACGGCCTCGAGCCGGACCCCGCCCTCTTCTACCCGGCGGGCGACAACGCCGAGACCGGCGGTCACGCCGCTGCCGCCCGGATGGTCGACGACGGACTGCCCGCGACCGCGGTGATCGCAGCCACCGACCGCAACGCCCTGGGTCTGCTGACCGGGCTGCGTGCGTCCAGCCACCCGCTCGCTCCCGCGGTGGCCGTGATCGGCTTCGACGACGTCGAGCCCTGTTTCAGCACGCAGCCCGCACTGACGACGGTCAACCAGCAGTTCGACGAGGTCGGCGCGCTCGCGGCCCGGATCCTGCTCGACCAGATGCGCGGGATCCAGCTGCCGGCCGGGCGCCAGGTGTCCTCGTGCAACCTCGTCGTGCGCACCTCCTGCGGGTGCACGCCGGACGCTCGGCTGCGCCTGGGTGCTGACCGGCTGGCCGAGGTCGTGGAGGTCCACCTCTCCCGGGCGGCGCGGCTGGAGTCGACCATCGCCGAGCAGTACGCCGTCAGCATGAGCCTGCTGGACCGGCAGGGGGTCGATCCGCGGACGCTGCAGTGGATGTCGTCCACGCACGTGCGCCTGGGCTCCTTGGCGCTGTGGGAGGGAACCCCCGGCCAGAGCGGGCTGCGGGTGAGCGGTGTGTACGACCCGGAGGGTGTGCTGGCCGGCTCCGCCTCGCTGGTCGGGACGGTCGTGGCTGCCACCGAGTTCCCGTCCCGGGAGATGGTCGCCCAGCCCGACCCCCGCGCCGGTGAGGTCACTTTCGTCATCCCCGTCCGGGCACGTGGTACCGACTGGGGCGTGCTGGCCGTCGTGGGCTGGATCGACGCACGCTCCATGGATGCTCGCGCCACCTACAACCACTGGGCAGCGCTGCTGGCCGTGGCCTTCGAGCAGGAGCGGCTCCTGGAGGACGTGCGCGCGAGCGAGGAGCGGTACGCCGTGGCGGCGCGCGCCACCGACGACGGCCTGTGGGACTGGGACCTGCGCAGGGGGACGACATACTACTCCGACCGGTGCCGGGAGATGCTCGGCTGCGACGCCACGGCCAGCGGTCCGGACGTCCTGCTCTCGGCCGTGCACCCCGACGACGTCGCACAGGTACGGGCGGTGCTGTCGCGAGAGAGGCTGCGCGCGGGGCCGGTCGAGGTGGAGCACAGGCTGCGTGCCGCGGACGGACCGTACCGCTGGGTGCAGTGCCGCGCCATCGCCATCAGCGTCGCCGGCCAGCCGGCGCACCGGCTCGTCGGCTCGCTCTCCGACATCGACGACCGCAAGGTGCTCGAGGAGCAGCTGCGCCGCAGGGCGCTGCACGACGCGGTCACCGGGCTGCCGAACCGCACGCACTTCCTGGACCGGCTCCGCTCGGCCCTTGCCACCGACGCCTCATCCGCCGGGAGCGCGGCCGAGGGCTTCACGGTGCTGTTCCTGGACGTCGACGGCTTCAAGGGGGTCAACGACTCGCTGGGCCACGCCATCGGGGACCAGCTTCTGGTGGCCGTCGCCGAGAAGCTGCGCACCGCGATCCGGACGCAGGACATCGCGGCTCGGTTCGGTGGCGACGAGTTCGCGGTGCTGCTGCACACCTGCGACCTGCCTGCCGCGCTGCGTGTCGTGGAGCGCATCCAGCGGGCAGTTGCCGAACCCCTGCTGCTGCCGACGGATGAGGTCCGGGTGACGGCCAGTATCGGCATCGCGGTCGCAGAACCTGGCAGCACCATCACCGCCGACGACATCCTGCGCGATGCCGACGCCGCCATGTACCGGGCGAAGGCCGCCGGGCGTGGCTCCTGGGCCCTGCACGGGTGCGACCTGCCCAGCAGGGTCACGGTCCACATCAGCCGCTGACCAGAATCGCGGACCGGACCAAACCGTCAGTCTGTTGTGGAGTTCCGCCTTGTGGTAGCAGAAGTGCTACCATATTGCGCATGGACGTGATCCCTCAAAAAGAGCTCCGCAACCATGTCGGAGAGGTGCTCCGCAGAGTCGAGGCTGGTGAAAGCCTCACGGTGACAGTCGCCGGCCGGCCCGTGGCCGAGCTTCGCCCCGCCGAGCGTCGTCGCTGGGTGGGGGGTCCCGCGCTGGCCCGGGTTTGGCAGGGTCTGACACCGCGCGACCTAGAGGACGACCTGGCTCGACTGGATGCCGAGCTCATCGACCCCTTCGCATCATGAGAGCCGTGCTCGACACCTCCGTGCTCATCGGTGCGGACGCTCCGGCTGACGTCGAGGCCGCCATCAGCGTCGTCTCGCTCACCGAGCTGCACTTCGGGGTGCTCCTGGCCACCGACGACGACGAGCGAGCACGCCGCATTGATCGTCTCGCTGCCGTGGAGGCCAGTTTCGATCCCCTTCCGGTGACCGCAGAGGTGGCACGGGCCTGGGGGCGCTTGGCAGCCGCAGTCAGTCAACGAGGAGGAAAGCCTCGCCGACGTCAGATCGACCTCGCGATCGCGGCCACCGCATGCGTTGAGGGCGTGCCGCTGCTCACCCACAACATTGCGGACTTCCAGATCATCAATGACCTGGTCGACGCCCGTCGCCTCCAGGACCAAGGCCCCTCACCCGCCAGACACTGACCTCTCAAGCACTGGCGAGGACTTGCCACCCACTGCGACGACCTCCCCCCGCTTGCCAGCTGAGCTTCCTCGCCGGGGCCGTTCAGCGGCGGGTGGCGCGTCCGGAGGAGCTGGGGGCGCGACGCAGCATCCGTAGCACCGCCTGCTCGACCGGTCCGTGGGTGGCAGGTTGGCCGACCGGTGTCTGCTCACCGAGCGTGCGCAGCGCGTGCTCGATGGTGACCCCGTCCTCGAACAGGTCGACGACCCGCGGGTCCACGTAGGAGGCCCGGCAGACGGCTGGGGTATTGCCCAGGTAGTCCGAGACCTCTCTCATGGCACGGGCGATCGCACGCTTCCTCGCGGTGGGGGAAGCTACCGTGTGGGTGGACACGGCCAGGGCCACGGCCGCCAGCACCGTCGCGTGCCAGGTACGAAAGTCCTTGGCCGAGATCTTCCCGCCCACAACGGTCTTGACGTACTCGTTGATGTCGCTGCTGGAGATGTCGTGCCAGCGCGAACCCTCCCGGTAGGCGAGCAGCTTCTGCGAGCCGGAGCGGCGTCGCCGCAGCAGGGTCACGCAGTCGAGCACGTCCGCGTTCGCCAGGGCCACGTACCGTTCCTTGCCCGACTTGGCGGTGTACTCGAAGACCACCGAGCTGCCCTCGGTGCGGACGTGCTCCTTGCCGATGGTGGCCAGGCCGTAGCTGCCGTTCTGCTCGGCGTAGGACTCCCCGCCGATACGGAAGAAACCGAGGTCGAGCAGGCGGAAGGCGGTGGCCAGGGCGCGTTCTCGCGGCATGCCCGGCAGACCCAGGTGCTCCACGACGCGGTCACGCGCCTGAGGCAGCCGGGCCGCTACCACCAGCACCCGGTCGTGCTTGGCGGCGTCGCGCTGCAGCCGCCACTGCGGGTGGTACAGGTACTGACGCCGGGAGGCGTCGTCCGAGCCGACGGCCTGCAGGTGCCCGTTGGGCCAGGGGCAGATCCAGACGTCCTGCCAGGCCGGGGGGATCACCAGGTCCTTGCACCGCTGGACGTCCGTGCCGACGAGCTTGGTGCCCTCCCTGTCGAGGTAGACGAAACCGCGCCCTGCACGTCGACGGGTCCAGCCTGGCTGGGTGGGCGAGGCGGTGCGCAGGCGGACCATGACTCGATGGTCGGGCCGTTCGGATCCGACCGCACCCCGGAGACGCTGGACGCAGGCTTCGGCTGATGATCGCCGTGACCGGGATGTGAGACGCGGTGCTCGACCAGTGGACAAGCACGGGTGCCGTGGCGAATCCTGGGAGGAGGTCATGAGTGCCAGCGCACAGCCCCGGCTTGCTGGCCGGCAACCCTCCTCCGCGGTGGGGTGCCCCGGGTGACGACCTGGCTGCGCCCGGACCGGGTGCGGCAAGTGCGGACCCGTGCCCGGGTCCCGGACCCAGGGAGCATTCCATGAGCGCTAGCGCAGCACCCGCCTGTCGGACCCTCGCCCAGAAGCGCCATGTCGCTGCCCTGCTGCCGGTGGTGGGCGGTGACCTCGAGGTTCCTCTCGCCGACGGCCGCTCGGCGCTGCGGTACGCGAACCTGGACTACGCAGCCAGTGCGCCGGCCCTGGCCGCCGTCGCAGCCCGGGTCGAGGAGGTGCTGCCGTACTACTCCTCGGTGCACCGCGGCGCGGGGTGGACGTCCCAGATCAGCACCCGGCTGTACGAGGCGTCCCGCGCTCTGGTCGCGGACTTCCTTGGGGCTCGCGGCGACGACGTGCTGGTCTTCACCCGGAACACCACGGACGCGCTGAACCTGCTCGCCTCCGCCGTGCCTGCCGGCAGCGGCGACGTGCTGGTGCTCGAGATCGAGCACCACGCGAACCTGCTGCCCTGGCTCGCGGGACCGCACCGGGTGCTACCCGTCGCAGGCACCCTGAAGCGCACCCTGGCCGTTCTGGAGGAGGCGCTCGCGGCGACTCCTACGGCCCTGCTGGCCGTCACCGGCGCGTCCAACGTGACCGGTGAGGAGCTGCCGATCACCCACCTGGCAGAACTGGCCCACACCTACGGCGCGCGGATCGTGGTGGACGGCGCCCAGCTGGCCCCGCACCGGCGCATCGACCTGCAGGCCGCAGGGGTGGACTACCTGGCCCTGTCCGGGCACAAGCTGTACGCCCCGTACGGCGCCGGTGCGCTGGTGGGCCGGCGCGACTGGCTCGATGCCGCCCAGCCCTACCTCGCCGGGGGCGGCGCCGTCCGGGCGGTCGGGGTGGGCTCGGTGCAGTGGGCGCCCGCGCCTGCCCGGCACGAGGCGGGAACCCCCAACGTGCTCGGTGCCGTGGCGCTGGCCGCGGCCTGCGAGACGTTGGCCGCGCTGCCCGCGGGCGCCCTGGAGGTGCACGAGGAGAAGCTGCGCAACCGCCTGGTCTCCGGGCTGCGCGAGCTCGACGGCGTTCGGGTGCAACGCATCTGGGACAACTGCCCATCCTCGATCGGGGTGGCCACCTTCACCGTCGACGGGTATGACCCCGGCCTGGTGGCGGCTGTGCTCTCGGCCGAGCACGCCATCGGCGTGCGGGACGGCAAGTTCTGCGCGCACCCGCTGCTGAGCCGGCTCGGCCTGGAGGACGGTGCGGTGCGGGCCAGCCTCGGCGTCGGATCGAGCTCGGACGACGTCGACCGGCTGCTGGCTGCCGTGCGCGCGCTGGTCGAGGTCGGGCCGGCTCTGGAGTACCACCTGGTCGAGGGCCGCTGGGCGCCGGTGCAGGACCGCCGCGAGCTGCCGTCCTGGCTGGCCAGCGCACCGTCCGGCGGTCCGTCCCCCTGCCAGGGCGCCTGACGCCGTAGCACCTGACGCCACAGTGTCGCCCGGCGACGAGCCCGAGGATCGGTCACCCCCCGTCGCCCGGCGACGAGCCGGAGGATCAGTCACCCCCCGCGCACAGCCACCACGACAGCGGTGTCAAGACGGCGCTCGAGGACGGCGGCCTCGACGAAACCAGCCGCCCTCAGCGCCGCCACGCGCTCATCGGCGCGGGCCACACGACCGTCCACGCGAGCGCCTGAGCGCGACGCCTGCAACGAGAGCAGTGGTCTGCTCTGGGGTTGGCGCCGAAGCTCCTCCATCCAGGCCGCGAAGCCCTCGTTTCCGCTGGAGAACCAGGCCTCGGTCTGCGACTCGCGCATGCCGACTGCCGTGGCGGCCAGTCGCCCGTTGCACGGCGCGAGCGGCATCTCGTCGACGTCCACGAAGACACCATGCGGCCTCAGCACGGCTGCTACCTCGCGCACCGCTGCCGTATACCGCGAGGCGTCGAGCATGTGCAGCACCGCACTGGTGACGACCGCGTCGAAGCGCCGGTCCGACCGCGCGCCCCAGCCGGCGTCCGTCACGTCCATCTCAGCGACGGTCGCCCGACCGGCGAGGTGGGCGCGAGCGAGGCCCACCATCAGCGGGTCCCGGTCCACGGCGAGCACGTCCGATCCCCGGGCGGCGAGGTGAGCGGCGAACGACCCCGGGCCGCATCCCAGCTCGAGGACCTGACCGGAGGCACCGAGCCGGTGCAGCAGGTCCACAACGGTCTGCTGCACGTCTGAGCGCCAGGGCCAGAAACCGGTCATCATCGTGTCCCAGCGCTCCACCCACACCCGCGCCGTCTCGGCCGACCAAGCGGGCCCGGTCACCGGGTTCGTCCCCGCGGAGGTCACCAGCTGGACTTCGTGATGCCTGGAAGCTCCCCGCGGTGGGCCATCGCGCGAAAGCGCACCCGCGACAGCCCAAAGGCCCGCAGGTGGCCCCTCGGGCGACCGTCGACGACGTCGCGGTTGCGCTGTCGCGTCGGGCTGGCGTCACGGGGAAGCGCGTGCAGAGCGCGCATGGCGTCCGCGCGCTCCTTGGCGACCTGGCTCTTCTCGGCCATCAGCGCTCCTCGCGGAAGTCGACGTGACGGCGCACGAGCGGATCGAACTTGCGCAGCGCCAGCCGCTCGGGGTCGTTGCGGCGGTTCTTGCGTGTCACGTACGTGTAGCCCGTTCCGGCGGTCGAGCGGAGCTTGATGATCGGACGTAGGTCACCTGTTCGTGCCATCAGAGCCTCACCCCGCGGGCCAGCATGCGAGCCACGACGACCTCGATGCTGTCGCGATCGATGGTCTTGATGCCTTTGGCGGTCAGGGTCAGACGCACGGTCCGGCCGAGAGAGGGCACGTAGTAGCGCTTGTGCTGGATGTTGGGGTCGAACCGCCGTTTGGTGCGTCGGTGGGAGTGCGAGATGTGTTGGCCGAAGCCGGGTCTGGCGTCGGTCACCATGCAGTGGGCGGACACGGATGCTCCTCGGGGTCGGGTTGGATCGACGCCGGTCATCATGCCACAATAGAGAACGATTCTCATCGACATCATCAACGACAGAGGCAGACCGGTGCGCCCTGGGATCCACCCCGACTACCGACCGGTCGTGTTCCGTGACCCCAGCGCAGACCTTGCGTTCCTCACGCGCTCGACCATCACGTCGAAGGAGACCGTCCTCTGGCATGACGGCCAGACCTACCCCGTCGTCGATGTGGACGTGTCGTCGGCGTCCCACCCGTTCTGGACCGGCACCGCGCGCGTCCTCGACACCGAGGGCCGGGTGGAGAAATTTCGTCGACGCTACGGCCGCTCCTCGTGACCGGGCGGCTCACGGTCACCGCCTGAGCAGCACTGACGCCTGGCGGCGTGGGCCGCGTCAGGCGGCGTGCCGGCAGGTGGCACAGCTGCAGTCGGCGCACGAGCAGCTGGCGCAGGTGTCGTCGCAGTGCTCGCACGAGCAGGTCGCGTGGTTGCAGGTAGCGCATGAGCAGCTGGTGCAGTCGCAGGTCGCGCAGAGGTCGGAGCAGTCAGCGCAGGTGCACGTCGCGCACTCGTCGTAGTGGCCGTCGTGCTCGTGGTGGGCATGCCCGTCGTGCAGGTAGTCGACGTGGTTCTCGTGGATCACGGCGGTGTGGCCGCAGTTCGGGCCGTGCGTGTGGCGATGGGTCTCGGCGGTCAGGTGATCGGTGGGTGCGCTCATGGCAGACATGTTGGTATGCGCATTCATGCATGTCAAGTTTCGCCGGATCGGTCTCGTCTCGGTGGCCTGTCGTCGCTTCCTCTAGCCGGCGCGCGAGGAGCTGTGGCACTGCGCGCAGGTGCCGAACACCTCGACCTGGTGCTCGATGTCGACGAACCCGTGCTCGGCACCGATCCTGTCGGCCCACCGGGCGACCGGCCGGTCCTTCACCTCGGCGGTGCGCCCGCACCCGCGGCACACTAGGTGGTGGTGGTGGCTCGAGCCGCAGCGGCGGAAGGACTGCTCGCCGTCATCGGTGCGCAGCACGTCGATCTCGCCGTCCTCGACCATCATCTGCAGCGTGCGGTAGACCGTGGCCAACCCGATGCTCTCGCCCCGTTGGCGGAGGTCCGCGTGGATGTCTTGAGCGCTCATGAAGGTGTCCTGGCCGGTCAGGTACTCCGACACGGCCGATCGCTGCCGCGTGCTCTTACGGACGGTGGTCGCCATGGCGGTCATCCCTGTTCTCGTCGGTCTCGCGGCTGTGGGTGAGAGCGTCACGGACGATGTGGGACACGTGGTCGTCCGTCAACGTGTACGCGACCTCGCGGCCCCGCCGCACCCGTGTCACGAGGTCGGCGTCGCGCAGCACCCTCAGGTGCTGCGAGATCAGGGGTTGGGGCAGATCAAGCGTCTGGACGAGCTCGTGGACACACCGCTCCTGGCCGGTCAGCTCGAGCACTAGAGCAACGCGGACGGACGACGACAGGCAGCGAAACAGCTCGCTGACGTCGTCGTAGTCGACGATGGCCCCCGTCACCGGACTCACTCGGTCATCACATGCGAATGATTGCACATCTCATTGACGACGATCGAGCAGGCTCTCCGGACACCTGGACCCGGACGGATCAGTGCTCGTCGTAGTGGGCGCCGTGCAGAGCGTGACGGTGACCGTCGTGCAGGTAGTCGACGTGGTCACCGTGCCGCACAGCCGGATGCTCGCACGCGGGGCCGTGCTCATGCGGGTGGTACTCGGTCTGCACGTCCTGGCGCTTCGACATCGCCCCCCTGGCCCAGGTGAAGAGGGCCGTCAGCAGGAACAGCGCGATCGCCAGGAGTACGATGGTGCCTCCCGACGGCGTGTTCGTGTAGTACGACAAGGCCGCTCCGCCGACGCTGGTCACGGTGCCGACGACAACGGCGAGGATCATGGTGGACCGGAAGCTGCGCGCTACCTGCTGGGCTACTGCGTTAGGCACGATCATGAGGGCGCTGATCAGCAGCAGGCCGATCACCCGCATCGACACCACCACCGTGATCGCGGTGATCACAGCCAGCAGCAGGTTGAGGCCCAACACGTTCATGCCGGTGGCACGGGCGTACTCCTCGTCGTTGCTCACCGCGAAGAGGCGAGGGGCGAGCAGCAGCACGGTGGCCAGCACCAGCACCCCGAGCGCGGCGAAAACCGCCAGGTCCGTGGTCGTAGTGGTAGTGATGGCGCCGAAGAGGTAGGTGTTGAGATTCGCGGGCGTGCCCGACGACGACAGGCTGATCAGCACCACGCCCCCGGCAATCCCGCCGTAGAACAGGATGGCCAGGGCGATGTCGCCGCTGGTGCGGCCGCGCGTCCGCAGCAGCTCGATCAGGACGGCGCCCGCGACCGCAGCGACCAGCGCCGTCCAGACCGGGCTCGTTGAGGTCAGGACCCCGGCGGCCACCCCCGCGAGGGCCACGTGCCCCATCCCGTCGCCGACCAAGGCCAGCCTCCTCTGCACCAGGAAGGTGCCGACGACGGGCGCGGTGAGGCCCACCAGCAGGGCCGCGAGGAGCGCCCGCTGCATGAACTCGAACTGCAGCACCTCCACGGTCGTCAGCCTCCGATCCGCAGGTCGCCGACCCAGCCGGGAACGCGGCCCGACTGGGGATCGGACCCGTGGTGGGTGTGTGCGGTGTTGTGCAAGGCGTTGTCGTGCGCGCTCGAGAGCACCCCGTCCGACGCACCGAGCATGGACGGGACCAGCGACCCGTCGTAGCGGGCGCGCCCTTCGTGCATGACGACCGCGCGCGTGACGAGGGGCGCCATCGGGCCGATCTCGTGGCTGACGACTACCAGTGTCAGGTCGTCAGCGACCAGCCGCTGCAGAGTGGTCGCCAGCGCGTGCTGGCTCGAGGCGTCGACGCCGGCCGTGGGTTCGTCCATCACCAGGACATCGGGCTCGGACGCCAAAGCCCTCGCGATCAGGACCCGGCGCTGCTGGCCGCCGGAGAGCTCGGAGACCGAGGACCGGGCGCGGTCGGCGAGACCGACCACATCGAGTGCGCGATCGACAGCCTGCCGGTCGGCAGGCCCGAGCCGTCCCAGCAACTTGGTACGCGGGAGCCGTCCCGACGAGACGATCTCTCGTGCTGTGGCGGGGATGGTCGCCCCGAGTGTGTGGCGCTGCGGCACGTAGCCGATCCGGGCACGGTCGCGGAAGTCCTTGGCCGGTACGCCGAAGAGCTCGAGTGAACCGCTGAGGATGCGGGCCAGGCCGAGGACGCCCTTGATCAGGGTCGACTTGCCCGAGCCGTTGGCACCGAGCACCGCGACCACCTCGCCTGACACCAGTTCGAAGTCGAGGTCCCGCACGACGGCGCGATCGTCGTAGCCGATCGAGGCGCCCCGAAGACGGATGACGGGGGACGGAGCGCCGGCCCGTCCCCCCTCGCCCTGCCCGGTGGCTCTGCTCACGTGCAGGACTGTCCAGACTGCAGAGAGGTGAGGTTCGAGCGCATGACCTCAAGGTAGTCGTCACCGGCAGAGGTATCGCTCAAGCCCTCGATCGGGTCGAGGACGGCCGTGCGGGCGCCGGTCTCCTGCGCCACCGTGTCGGCGATGGCAGGGCTGACCAGGGTCTCGTAGTAGATGGTGGCCACGTCGTGCTCGGTCACGAACTCGCTCACCTCGGCGAGATCCTTCGGAGAGGGCTCGTCGTCGGGGCTGAGGCCGTAGAGACCCTGCTGCTCGAACCCGTAGCGATCGGCGAGGTAACCGAAGGCGGTGTGGCTGGTGACCAGCTCGGTGCTCGCGCATGACGCCAAGCCGGACGACATCTCGTCATCGAGCGCGTCCAAGTCGGCACGGAGGGCGGCGGCGTTGTCGCGGTAGTCCTGAGCGTTCGCCTCGTCCAGGGTGGCGAGCTGCTCGGCCAGTGCATCGGCGACATCCGCCAGGCGCGTCGGGTCGAGCCAGAAGTGCGGGTCGGTGGTCCCGGCCTCCTCGTCGTGGCCTTCCTCGCCCTCGTGACCCTCTTCCTCGCCCTCGTGACCCTCTTCCTCGCCCTCGTGACCCTCTTCCTCGCCCTCGTGACCCTCTTCTCCGTCCTCGTGACCCTCTCCGCCATGCGCGTCGGCGGGTGCCGTGAGATCGAGCCGCGCGTCGGGCTCCACGTCGTAGGCTGCGTCGCCGGCCTCGGTCTCGACCGCGTCGTCGACGGCGGGCTGGAAGCCGTGGAGGAAGACCACCAGGTCCGCCTCAGCCAGGCGCCCGACGTCGGCCGGAGCCAGCTCGAGGTCGTGCGGCTCGGCACCCGGCTTGGTGAGGTTCTCCACCTGCACGTGTTCGCCGCCGACCCGCTCGGCAGCGAACTGCAGCGGGTAGAAGCTGGCAACGACGCTGAGGCGATCGCTGCCGGCCGTCGATGTCGATCCCTCATTTTCGCAGCCGGAGAGCATGAGGGCGCAGGCAAGGCCTCCACCGATCTGGACCAGTGAGCGAGGACGGCGTGGATTCATGGAATCATTCTCATTCCCGCTCAGGGCAGATGTCAAAGCGGGTGTCGTTCTCATCCTCGGCGGACGGCAGGGCTGGACTCAGCTCGGTACGGCGCTAGGAATTGTTCCTTGGTCGCTGCGGCCACATGAGGGTGCTGGGGCCAGATGAGGATCTACTCCGGCCCGGCAGCAGGACTGGTGGTCAGACGTATCGAGACCGGCTTCCGGACAACGTATTTCGGCGCTTCGATCCGGGGCCCTTTGTCGGTGGTGGGGGCTACCGCTCGAGCCAAGGGACCGGGTGAGGCGATCACGTTGTTGGGGGATGCGACGCGGGGGGCGAAGGTTGGTTTCGCCCTGGCGCGGCGGGATCGTCGGGTAAACATGAGGGTGGGGCTGGTGCGGGCCGAGATCGTCGCCATTACCCCGCCGTCCGTTGCTGCTCCTGCTTCGTGGGCGCGGTCGGACGAGGCTGAGGTGGCGACGGGGACGCGACCTGAACCGGGTCCGGTACCTGGTCGCGACCACCACCACCGCGGACCGAGCGACGAGGCGGCGCGGGCGGTGGAGGACGCCGCCCTGGCCGAGGCGGGCCAGGGGCCGTGGGAGGGTCCGTCGATCCAGACGTTCAAGGCGCGGGTGCGTCGGGCGGTGCTGCGGGTCCAGACCGCGACCGCGGAGGCGGAGGCGGCGTCGGTGGCGCAGCGGACCGGGGTGTGGGTGGCCTTGACCCCGGCCAGGCGGGGCTGGCGATGCTGAAGGTGTGCGGCCCGACCCAGGACATCATGTAGCTGCACCGGACCCTGTACGACCAGGCTGACCGGCGGCCGAACGTGGATCCGTGCGGGAACCGTGTCAGCACCGGCCGCCGCCAGGTCGCCGCCCTGTTCGACCTGGTCGAACGCGCCGCCCTGGGTGAGGACGCCGCAGGCCATGCCGGCGGCGGCGGCGTCTTGGTCACGGACCGGTACACCCTGACCACGGCGATCGCCGACCACGTCCGCGGGTACTACCCCACGTGCACGGCCCCGACGTGCAACCGCTCGCCCCGCGGCTGCGACCTCGATCATGACGGGCCTGGCCCCGCGGCCCGACAGCCACGACGAACCTGAATCCCGAAGGCAGACGCTGCCACCGCTGGAAGACCCTGGGGCTGTGGCGATCCCGCATGCACCCCGACGGGACCATCACCTGGACCACCCTCACCAGCACGCTCACGATCTAGCCCGAACCACTGCACGGCTACGTGTCCGCCGAGGGGCACCACGCCAGGCGCAGGGGCACGAGCCAGCCCGGCGCGCCAGCGGTCTGAGACGTATGAGGGACCGGGTAGAGGGCTAGGAGACTGCTGAACTACGGCTTGTGGGGTGGGGTGCCTCGCGGAATTCGGGCTGCATGCGGTCTGACCGGTGAGGGTCGACCAGAGGTCGCCCCGCCGTCGAACAGGGTGCTGGAGCCGCTGTGGACGGGTCAAGCCCTTGTTGCGCGTGCGGATGGTGTGTTGTTCGGCCTATCAGGGCCTTTCAGGCCGCCGCCCAGGCTCCGTTGTGATGGGTCAGGCCGAGGTTGAGCAGCCGGCGCAGGTTGTGGGCGGCGGTGCGGGTGTGGAGCCAGGCGTTGTTCTTCGCTATGCCGCGGTACCGGACCTTGCGGTTGCCGCCGGCGACGAGCCAGGCGATGGACCGTTCGAGCATCGGGCGGTGCTGGCGGTAGATCGCCTGCCACTGCTGGTCCTTCGCGCGCTGGCGGTGCTTGCGTTGCAGCGCGTCGTGCTCGTGCAAGTGCAGTGAGCGCCCCCCGCGCGGCGGTAGTGCACTGAGCAGCGAGCGGGCAGCCGCGGCAGGCCGCGCCGAAGGTCACGATGCGGGTCTGGCTGATGCGGCGGGTCACGCCGGCCGGGCAGGTCGCGGTGCCGGTGGCCCCGTTCACGGTGAAGTCGTCGATATCGAATCCGCCGGGCACGGTCGGCCGGGTCGGCCACGGCTTGACCAGGGGGGTGTGGCCGGCCTTCTCGATCTTGTCCAGTGCCTCGCCGGTGCCGTAGGCGCTGTCCCCGAGCACCTCGACCGGACCGTCGATGCTGTCATCGTGGCCGAGCAGCTGGGTCCCGACCGTGCCGTCAGCGGCTTGCGGACCGGCCGCCTTGGTCAGCTCGCAGCCGGTGACCAGGCCGGTGTCGGGCTCGACCGCCAGGTGCGCTTTGAACCCGTCCTGTTTGCGCGAGACGGTCTTGTGCGCCTGAGGCGCCTCGGGGTCGACCACGCTGATCACCCGGTCCGGGGCGACCTTGCGGGCGATCTTCCAGCGCCCGTCGGTGCCGTCGCTGCCTGGCGCGGGTTCGACGTCCTGCCCCGCGATCAAGGCCAGCAGCGCGACCGTGCGGGCGGCCGGCTCATCGAGCTTCCAGGTGCTCACGACCTCCAACACATCCAGCGCATCGCGCACCAGCGCGTCGATGAGCACCGCGCGGGCTTCGCTGTCATCCCAGGCGATCTGGGGCTTGCCCGGGTCGGTGTAGTCATGCCCGCTGCAACGCTGCGCGATGACCTCGTCGGCGCCGGGGACTTCCCGGCCGACCTTGCGGATGATCGCGATCAGCTGGGTGACGGTGTCCTGGGTCGCGACCGCGTCATCCAGAACGGTCGAATCCAGCGCCCGACGGGTCTTGCCCTTCAGCGCGCCGGTCTCGACCACGACCGCCTTGACCGCCTCGAAGATCCGGTTCGGCCGGTCCGAGCCAGCCAGCCTGCGCCGCCAGTAAGTCAGCCTCGAAGCATCGAATCCGGCATGACCGACCGGCAACCCGCACGCGACCTTCCACCGCAGATCAGTGCGGACCGCGGCCATCGTCTCGCGGTCAGACAACCCGTGCAGCGCCTGCAACACCAAAATCGAGGCGGCGATGTCGACCGGCATCGACGGCCGGCCCCGGCCGGTCGGGAACAGGTCTGCGAACATCGTCTCGGGAAACAGCACCCGGCGATGTGCGGCCAGCAACGCGAACACGCTGCCCGCCTCGACCAGGTGCCCCGCCACGGACTCGGCATCAAGAAGCTCACGCTCATCAAGCGGACGACCCTGCATACCCACATCGTCCCGAACCCCACGATCAAGGTCCGGGACGACACGCGTTGTTCAGCAGTCTCCTAGGTCTACTTCCGCGCCGGTTCTGAAGGGATGGGCGTGAGCAGGAAGCCGCGGGTCTGTCCGTCGACCGTGCCAAAGCCGATGATGCGGCCTGTCTCATCGACATCCTCGGCGGATCGGAGGACGAAGCCATCCGCATCGGCGACGAGGTCGTTGAGATCGTGGGCGACCCCGCCGCGCCAGAGCACGGCGGCCCCGTCGATGGTTGCGAAACCGAAGAAGCCGCTCGCGTGGCCGACGACGTCACCGTCGTTGCTCACCGCGTTGGCGCGGGTGAACCTGTAGCTCTCCACCGGCGGGAGCTCGTGGACGGCCTGGCCGTCCCAGCGCACCGCTCGGGTCACGCTTGCCCCCGCTTCGCTGTCGCGGCCGGCCTCACCGACAGCCTCGCCGCGGGCGTTGACGTCGTACGCGCGGGAGAAGCGGGCAGGAGCGAGCCGCTCCAGGCCGGAAGCAACGTGGTCGCGCCCGCGTGGTGTCCACAGCACCGCTTGACCAACCGGGTTCTGAGACCGGGCGACAGCGGCGGGAGCGAAGCCCGCGATCTGGCCACGGTCGTTGATCGCGTCGGCGCGGCTGGTCCCGCTGACGCTCTGGTCGAGCGGAGGCAGGGCGGTCGGCCCCCGCGTGCCGAACACCACGGCGGTTCCAGCGCTGGCCCCGACTGCGGTGCCACGAGCGTTGAGGTCGTTGGCGACCGCACTGCTGCTGCCACCCAGCGTGCCGAGGTCGCGGACAGTGCCGTCGCGATCGAACAGGACCGCGCGCGTTGACCCGTTCGCCGCGGTGGCCTCACCGACCGCCTCGCCCCTGGCGTTCTGGCCGAAGGCCCGGCTGAAGGTTGATCCCGGCAGGCTGCCGAGGGAGGTCACCTTTCCCTCGCTCCAGCGGGTGGCGATCTGGGGGAGGCGGTTGGACGTCGTGCGCGCGGTGCCGACGACATGGCCCTGCGGGGACAGGCCGAGCGCGAAGCTCGCGGTCCCGGCATCAGGTGCGTCGAGCTCAGTCAGCGCGTACTTCGAGGGCGCCGACTGGGAGGCGCCTGCCGAGGGGGCGCTGCGGTCAGCGGCTGTCGTGGCAGCGGCGGGGACGGCGGCGGTGCCGGCTAGGAGCGCTGCAGCCATGACAGGGATTCTGAGACGTTGCCAGGGTCGCGTCCCGGCAACGAGAGAGGTGGGCACGTAGGCGCTCCTTCGAGAAGGTGGGTAGGTGTGGGCGACGGTAGCAGGAATGAGAACGATTCTCGATACGGCTCCTTGCGGCCTGGTTTTGGCGCCCGTGCACGACCGTCGCGACGTGGCTCGTCAGGGGCCTGAACTCGCCGGATGCCCGCCGGACCGGTAGGACCGTGGCATGAGCAACGGATCCCAAGGACGGCACGCTGACGAGGATGAGGCGCCGGATGTGGAGCACGTCAGCCAGCGTGCAGAGCTCCTTCCCGAGGAGAAGGCGGCCGGCATCAGCGACGACCCGCAGGCCCAGGCCGAGGCCGTGCTGGCTGAGTCTGTGCAGCGCACCGAGCACCCGGACCCCGACGACAGCACGCAGTCCTCGCGCCGCAGCTCCAAGGAGGCGACCTGAGGTCTCCGGGACGCGCTGAGGTGGCCGAGATGGTGGCACAGTGGGCGCCGTGCGAATCCTCATCACCGGCGGTGCCGGCTTCATCGGGTCCGAGGTGGTCCGTCAGCTGGTGACGGGCGGGTCCGAGGTGGTCGTCCTGGACTCCCTGCGACCGGACGTGCACGCAGTCCGGGTGGCGCCGCTGCTGGACGAGCTGGGTGTGGAGCTGGTCGTGGGTGACGTGCGGGACCGGGACAGCGTCGACCGTGCGCTGCGCGGGGTGGGTGCGGTGGCGCACCTGGCCGCCAAGGTCGGGCTGGGTGTGGACCTGGACGACGTGGACGACTACGTGTCCAGCAACGACCTGGGGACGGCGGTGCTGCTGCGGCAGATGCGCATCGCCTCGGTGCCGCGGCTCGTCTACGCCTCGTCGATGGTGGTGTACGGCGAGGGCGCCTACGACTGTGCCGAGCACGGCTCCGTCGCACCGGCCGCGCGCAGGGTCGTGGACCTGCAGGAGGGCCGCTTCGAGCCGGGTTGCCCCCGGTGCGGCACGCCGCTGACACCCGCCCTGGTGAGTGAGGACGCGCCGCTGGACCCGCGCAACGTGTACGCGGCCACCAAGGTCCACGGTGAGCACCTCGCGGCGGCCTGGGCCCGTGAGTGCGACGGACAGGCGCTGGCGCTGCGCTTCCACAACGTCTTCGGCGCGGGGATGCCGCGGGACACCCCCTACGCCGGGGTCGCGGCCCTGTTCCGTTCCGCCGTGGAGGCCGGGCAGCCCCCACGGGTCTTCGAGGACGGTGGGCAGCGCCGCGACTTCGTCCACGTCTGCGACGTCGCCGGCGCCGTGGTCACCGCTCTGTCGAGCGATGTTCCCGGGCCGGGGGAGCTGCGCGCCTACAACATCGGCTCGGGCCGGGTGACCACCATCGGGCAGCTGGCGGGTGCCCTGTCTGAGTCGATGGGCGGTGAGCCGCCCGTGGTGACCGGTGAGTACCGGCTGGGAGATGTCCGGCACGTGACGGCTTCGTCCCGTCGGGCGCAGGACGAGCTGGGCTGGCGGGCGCGCACCGACCTGGACGCGGGCCTCGCTGAGCTGGCCAGCGTCCCCCTGCGACCGCAGGTTTCCTGAGTCCTCTAGGTCAGGGGCTGAGCCCGCCGCGACGGCCGAACGTCGCCGTTCAGGTCGCCGGTTCCAGAGGTGGCTGAGGGCAGGGTGAGCTCCAGCCGGCATCCCTGGTCGGTGCTGGCCACGCGAAGGGAACCGGCGTGCGCCTCGGCGACCCCGCGCACGATGGCCAGGCCCAGCTCGGGGCGCGCCTGCCCTCCGGTCCCCGCGGCATCTCCCAGCCGGTCCGTGTCGAAGACGCGCTGGAGGTTCTCGGCAGGGATGCCGGCGCACCCGTCGTCGACCGCGAGCCGGACCCTGCCGTCCTCGTGCCGCGTGCCCCGCACCAGCACGGCACCACCAGGACCGGTGTGCTGCAACGCGTTGCGGATCATGCTCGAAAGTGCGTGCGCGAGGTCGTCCGCGGCGCCGTGCACCGTCAGCCGGTCGTCCGCCTCGACGACGAGCCGGACACCCGCCACCCGAGCCTGCTCCTGGCACTGCTGGGCCGTTTCTTGAGCCACCTCGCGCAGGCTGACCAGCGTCATGGGACCTGACGGCCCTGTCCGCAGGTGGGACAGCTCGAGCAGGTCGCCCACCAGCCCGTCCATGCGATCGACGCCGGCTCGGATCTGCGTCAGGGCCGCCGGGACGTCCTGCACCACCCCGTCCTCCAGACCCTCGGCCAGCGCACGCAGGCCCGCCAGGGGGGAGCGCAGGTCGTGGGAGAGGAACGCCACCAGCTCGCTGCGGCTCGCATCCAGGGACTTCTCACGCCGGCGCGAGGCCTCCAGCCGCTGACGGGTCGCGCGCAGCTCCTGGTCCAGCGCGGCGAGCTCGGCCGGGACGTGCAGCCGCGCCGCGGGTGCGCCGTTCTCCGCGGCGTGCCCAGGGCCCTCGTCGGCGTCGTCCTCGGTACCCAGCCGCTGCAGGCCGCGGCCCACCGCCCTGGACCCGGCGACGACCCACTGGCCCACCACCAGAGACAGCGCCACGGCGACCACCATCGCCACGGCCAGCGCGGTGAGCACCACCCGGGAGTCGTGCACCGAGATGAACATGGTCTGGACGTTGACGACGACGGAGACCGCGACGGCCAGGACCGGCACCAGCGCGGCGACCACCAGCACGAGCACCACCGGGCGCCGGCGCAGGGCACGCAGCAGCAGCAGTCCGAGCAGGCCGGTGAGCGCGCAGCTCGCCAGCGTCTGCGCCAGCACCGTCAACGAGTCTGCGCTCATGCCTCGTGCAGCTCCTCGTCGGTCGCGAATCTGTAGCCGGTGCCTCTGACGGTGATCACCAGGTGCGGGTCGGACGGGTCCTGCTCGACCTTCTCACGCAGCCGGTGTACGTGGACGGCCACCGTCGAGGTGTCGTCGAAGTTCCATCCCCATACCCTTTGGAGAAGTTCGCGCTTGCTGAACGTCTCACCGGGATGGTCGACGAGGAACACCAGCAGGTCGAGCTCGCGCTGGGTCAGGGACAGCGGCGCGCTGCGAACCGTAGCAAGGCGTCCGGCGGTGTCCAGATGCAGCGGCCCGCGATGTATCTGCCGCGGCAGCAGCCGGGCCCGGGACGCACGTTCGTCGCGCCGCAGGAGCTCTTGCACCCGGAGCAGCAGCTCGCGGGGACTGAACGGCTTGGCAAGGTAGTCATCTGCCCCGACCTCCAGCCCGACCACGCGGTTCTCGCTGTCCCCGCGCGCGGACAGCACCACCACCGGAGTGCCGTCACCGCCGGAGCGGACGCGTCGCAGCACCTCCAGGCCGTCCAGGGTCGGGAGCACGAGGTCGAGCACGACGAGGTCCGGCCTCCACAGCCGCCAGACGTCTAGCCCTGCCATACCGTCTTCAACGACGCGTGGATCGAGCCCTGCACTGCGTAAGTAGGCATGGACGACGCCGGACACGGTGCGGTCATCCTCGATGATCAGCACCCGCGCGGTCACGCGACCACACTAGGCACCTACGGGCGTGCCGAAGTGCCTACCGGGTCCGGCACCTCTAGCGTCAGGGGATGCCCGACGACGGACTGCACCAGGACAGCCGAGCTGTCGACGTGGTGCTGCCATGCCTGGACGAGGCTGCGGCGCTGCCGTGGGTGCTCTCCCGGATGCCGGCGCAGTACCGGGCGATCGTGGTCGACAACGGTTCCACCGACGGTTCGGCCGAGGTGGCTGCTGAGCTGGGCGCCATGGTGGTCCATGCCGGTGTGCGGGGTTTTGGATCCGCCTGCGCACGGGGTCTGGAGGTCGCCACCGCTCCCGTCGTCGCCTTCATGGACGCAGACGGGTCCCTGGACCCCCGCCAGCTGCATCGGGTCGTCGCGCCCGTGCAGGACAGCGAGGCCGACCTGGTCCTGGCTGCGCGGCGCCCCACGTCCCGCCGCTCCTGGCCCTGGCACCTGCAGTTCGCCAACCGCGAGCTGTGCCGTCGGATCAGGCGCAGGACCGGGCTCCGGCTGCACGACCTCGGCCCCATGCGTGCCGCACGGCGCGAGGACCTGGTCGGGCTCGCGCTGCGCGACCGGCGGTCCGGATACCCCCTGGAGATGCTGGTGGCAGCCTCCGACCAGGGCTGGCGCATCCGCGAGGTGGAGGTCGACTACGCCGCACGCACCGGCCGGTCCAAGGTCACGGGCACCCCGCTGGGGGTGGCTCGCGCCGTGCGCGACATGAGCCGGGTGCTGACGGCATGAGTGCCCGCTGGCAGCCGGTGCTGGAGGGCGAGGTCGCGGTGACGGTCGAGACGACCGCCACGCTGCTGGTGATCGCCAAGGAGCCCCGGCCCGGACGCGTGAAGACCCGACTGCAGACCCGGTTCACCCCTGCTCAGGCCAGCGAGCTCGCCGCCGCCGCCCTGCAGGACACGTTGGCAGTGGTGCTAGACGCCACTGCCCGGCGCCGCGTCCTGGTGCTGGACGGGAGCCCGGGGGAGTGGTTGCCCGAAGGTTTCGAGGTGCTCGGTCAGCGGGGAGACGGCCTGGACGAACGGCTGGCGGCGGCGTTCGAGGACGCGGCCGGGCTGGCTGGAGCTGGCCCCATGCTGCTCGTGGGCATGGACACCCCGCAGTTGACACCCGCCCTGCTGAACGTGGACTGGGACGGCGTCGACGCGGTGCTGGGGCTCAGCACCGACGGCGGCTACTGGGCCATCGGACTGCGCGAGCCCCGCGCCGATGCGCTCCTGGGGGTCCCGATGTCGACCCCCCACACGGGCGCCGCTCAGCTCGAGCGGCTGCGCTCCCTGGGCCTGCGCGTGCGACTGCTGGAAGCGCTGACCGACGTCGACACCCCCGACGACGCCGGGCAGGTCGCCGCGGCGGCACCCGGCAGCCGCTTCGCGATCGCGCACCAGCGCATGACCGGGACCGACGCCGGGGAGGTGCACCCCCTGGCGCTGTTCGAGGAAGCGCTCGCCGGTCTGCCGGTGATGGTGCACGACGAGGGTTACGAGCAGATGCTCGACGTGGCTCGCTGGGACGGTCTGCCCGACGAGGTGGACGAGCTGATGATCAGCCGGTGCGAGGCTCCCGTGCTCGACGTCGGTTGCGGGCCGGGCCGACTCGTCACGGCCGCCTGCGAGCGCGGGCTGGCGGCGCTCGGAGTGGACGTCTCAGCCTCAGCGGTGGAGCTGACCAGGCGCCGGGGCGGTTCGGTGCTGCGGCGCCGGGTCCAGGACAGACTGCCGGGCGAGAGTCGTTGGGGCACCGTACTTCTCGCCGACGGGAACATCGGTATCGGCGGTGACCCGGACGCGATGCTACGGCGGTGTCGCGAGCTGCTGCGTCCCGGTGGGCTGCTGCTGGTGGAGGCGGACCCGGACGATCACGCCGATGCATGCGGGACGGTCGTGCTGCGGACCCTGGACGGCCGCGCCAGCTCACCACTGCCCTGGGCGCGACTGGGCTCGCACGCACTCGCGGCGCTGCTGACCCGGCACGACTTCAGCGTCATCGAGGAGTGGCGCGCCGCGAACCGGGTGCTGCTGGGCGCTCGCTCACTGCCCGCCGGGTGAGCGGTCTGCTCCCGGGTCGCCGATCCGGGATCTGCGCCTGGCTCGGGTAGCGCGTCCCAGCGCACCGACGCCTGCGCACACCAGCGCGAGCAGGACGGTGGCGCCGAGGAACGAGACCCACTGGTCCACCGGCAGCACAGTGGGGTTGCGCCGCAGCATGGACCCCATCACCACCATCAGCAGCAGGAACCCCAGTGCTGCTGCGGCCAGCAGGCCTGCGCGCAGCACGGTCCCCAGCCGGTCCGGGGCCCGGCGCAGTACCAGCACACCGAGCAGCACCGCGGCAGGGGCGAGCAGGGCGTCGTGGACGACCAGCCCGCCGACCAGCCAGCGCAGCACCGGCCACCTGCTCTGGGCAGGGACGTCCTGCACGAGGATCACCACCCCCACGGCCATCACCAGCACCCCGAGAGCGCCGATCGCACGGCGCACCGCGCGCTCGCCGGTGCTGGCCTGCTCCGGGACGCGATCACGCATCACGGACCTCCATCCGGGCGACCCACTTGGTCTGCAGCACCCCGGGCCGGTTGGGCGCCATGATGCGGGCGGGGAACCCGTGCTCGAGGTGCAGGTCCTCACCCTTCAGACGCAGTGCCAGCAGCGTGTCCGGGTCCTGCACGTACGCCGCCGGCAGCTCGCTGGACCGGTACGTCCCCCGCTCCTGCAGCGACGTCACGGCTACCGAGGCTGCGGCGGACCCGCCGGCCAGGGCGACGAGGTCGGCCACCCGGACCCCGGACCAGGGGGCGGAGGCGCTCCAGCCCTCCACGCAGGCGATCGTGAGCACGGCAGAGTGCTGCGGCATCGCCAGCAGCGCCGCCCTGTTCAGCAGGGTGGTGCCGCCCGGCCCGACGAGCTCGAGCACCCACGCCGGGTCGACCGCACTCTGGATGACGTTCGCCTGCGCCGCGGAGCGGTTCACCGGCAGTCCTTGGGGTCCTACGTCGGTCCGACGCGGCGCCAGCACCGACAGCGGCCGCAGCGGGGTCACGGTCTGCCCCGCCGTGGCGATGGTCACCGCAGCCACCGTGAGCCCCGTGCCCAGCAGGAAGCCCCGCCGGGTCCGGGCCGCTGCGTCCTTGTCGGTGTGCTCGCGCCCCTCGTCGCTCGACCGGGACAGGCCCCGCCGCACCGCCGGCAGCTGCACGGCGACGTGCACCAGGAGCGCGCCGATGGCGACCCAGGCCATCGCCCAGTGCACGCCGGGGAAACCGAATCCCCACGGGTACCACTGGTAGATGTTCATCACCCCGGTGCTGACCTGGAACAGCGCCGCGGCCACGAGCACCCCGACCGACGCCCGCTCGAGCCCGTGCACGAGGCCCCGCACCGGCGGCCACGCCAGCAGGTTGGGGTACACGGCGAAGAGCTTGGCGAGCAGCAGCGGCACGCACGCCAGCCCGGTGACGACGTGCACCCCCTGGTTCACGCGGTACGCCCAAGAAGGTCGCGGCCCCAGCGGCAGCCACGACACGGGGTGCTGGTGCAGGTGGCTGAGCACACCGGTCAGGAAGCACACCAAGAAGGCGATCCCGAGGACCGTGCCGATGCGGGCGGCCACCCGCTCGTCGTGCACGGGGGACGACAGCGCCTGGCTGTTCCGCAGCCTCTCGACCCGGTCGCCGATGTCGGCCAGCACGCCTGCGGTCCTGCTCATGACCTGAACGGTAGGTCCATCTGCGCCGGCGCAGGACCGCCGGACGATGACGAAACCGTCACGGATGTCAGCGCGACCCGCCCAGGCGTCGTGCCGGCGCCCGGCACCGGGCAGGCTGGGCGGGTGCCATCCCTTCCTCCCTCTGACCCTGCCGGCTCGACGGCGTCCGCCCGGCTGTGGCTGGGGCTCGGCGCGGCGCTGACGCTGATCGCGGTGGCGGTGCTGCTGCCCCGCTGGACCGGCTGGGAGGTGTACAGCCACGCCACACCCGGCGCACGCGACGTGGCTCCGTTGCACTCCAGGTGGGACCCCAAGGTCGGCCTGGGGACGGTGCCGGCCCTGCTGGTCGCCGTGCTGGCGTGGCGGTACGCCGTAGTGTGGGCGGAGAAGCTGACGTGGCGCCGGCTGCTGGCGGGGAGCTACGTCGTGGGCCTGGTCTGGATGCTCGCGCTGGCCTACGTCGACGGATCTGCGGGGGTCTCACGGGCGCTGGGCAACTCCTACGAGTACCTCGACACGGCCCGGGCGACGACGGACATCCCCGCGATGCTGCGCGAGTACGTCGACCGGATCCCCTACACGGCGCCCGACAACTGGGTCACCCACATCGCGGGGCACCCACCGGGTGCGCTGCTGTTCTTCGTCGTCCTGGACCGGATCGGTCTGGGCGGCGACTGGCCCGCGGGCATGGTGGTGACGTTGCTCGCCGCCACCACGCCGCTAGCAGTGCTGGTGACGCTGCGGGTCCTCGGCGCGGAGACCGTCGCCCGGCGCGCCGCCCCGTTCCTGGTCCTCGGGCCGGCGGCGGTCTGGACGGCCGTCTCCGCCGACGGGCTGTTCGCGTGCGTGGCAGCCTGGGGTCTGGCCTCGCTGGCGGTCGGTGCGACCCGGGACCGAACCGGTTCCACGGTCGCGTGGTCGGCGCTGGCGGGAGTGCTGCTGGGGTACTGCGTGCTGATGTCCTACGGGCTCCCCCTGCTCGGGCTGATCGCGGTGGCCGTGCTGCTCGCCGCGCGTTCCTGGCGGCCGCTGCCCGTCGCCGCCGCCACCGCCAGCCTGGTCGTGCTGGCGTTCGCCGCCGGTGGCTTCGCGCTGTGGGAGGCGTTCCCCGTGCTGCGGGAGCGCTACTGGGACGGGGTGGCCGCCAAGCGTCCGGTGTCGTACTGGCTCTGGGCCAATCTCGCAGCCCTCTGCCTCAGCGCCGGCCCGATTCTGGGGGCCGGGCTGGCCCAGCTGCTGGCCCTGCGTCGCCGGGCCGAGCGCGCCGTGGTCCTGCTGGTGGGAGGCGCTGCCGCCGCCATCGTGGTGGCGAGCCTGTCGTTGATGAGCAAGGGCGAGGTGGAGCGGATCTGGCTGCCGTTCGTGCCCTGGCTGCTGATCTGCACCGCGCTGCTGCCCGTCCGCTGGAGACGTGCCGGTCTCGCTCTTCAGCTCGTGGTCGCGTTGGTGGTCCAGCACCTGCTGTATACGAGCTGGTAGCGATTTGGGCGGCGCAGCAGCGAGCTGGTGTTGGCATGCTCCATCCATGGGAATCCTTGGCTCGCTGGTGCGTGGCATGGTCGCTGGTGCCGTCGGGACAGCGGCGATGACGGTCTCGGAGCTGCTGGAGATGTCGGTGTCGGGGCGGGAGGCGAGCACCATCCCGGGCCAGGTCGGGGCTCACCTGCTGCCCGGTCGCGACCCTTCATCGCCCGCGGACGTGCAGGAGTTGAACACAGCGGTGCACTGGGTGCACGGCATCACGATGGGTGCTGTGCGAGGGGCCCTCGACTCGGCGGGACTGGACGGACCAGTGGCCAGCGCTGCGCACTTCGCGCTGTTCTGGGGCGGGGACGCCGCGCTGTACCGGACCTTGGGCGTCGCTGATGTGCCGTGGAAGTGGGAGCCGGACGAGCTGGCCTCAGACCTGACGCACAAGGCGATCTACGCCGCGGTGACAGGGCTGACCTACGACGCGCTGACCACCCGGAAATAGGCCCGAGGGCGGGAGCTCGCGAGGGGCCTACGGGCACGTCGACGACCTCGATGGCGTCTGCCGAGCCAACCTGCTGGTCCCCGCCGATGGTGGACGCGCCAACGTCCTGCTGCACGCGTCCGCCTTGGTGCCCGTGAAACCAGTTCCGCTCCTGCTTCTAGCGGCAGACCTGGCAGACCGTCACCGTCCACGTGAGATGGCCAGGGCACGGGAGCTGATCAGGCAGGCGCTGGCATGAGCGTCTCATGCCGGCCATGAGCGGCCCTCAGGAGACGGCCTGGCACGCGCTCATGGATCTACAACTGTTGCAACCCCCGGGATGGACGCTGGTGGGTGGACAGATGGTCCACCCGCACTGTGCAGAGCGTGGCGCCTCACCGCCGCGACCCACCGACGACGTCGATGCTGTCCTTGACGTGCGAGCCGAACCCAACGTGTACCGAGGCTGCTCGGAGCACTGGTCAGTAGAGCGGCCGCACATACCGTTTCCTCGATCGTGCGACAGAGCGGCACATCGCAGACTTCGCCGTGCTGACCACGCTCTGGCCAAGCCGTGGCATCGATGCCGCCGGGCGACGTGACCGGCAGTACCTGCGAGCGGATGCTCGCGGCGGCAGCCGCTGACCCGGGCTGGCGTCGAAGGCGCTGTCGAGTGCGCCTCCGACTTGCCCTGTGGGGTGGCCCAGCGCCCCATACTCGTCAAGCGGGTTCGCGAGCTGGGCTGCTAGCCGGCCGAAGCGTGGGAAGGGCCACGCGTAGTTCCTGCGTCAACCAATGATTCGGCGTGGCATGGACCAGCGCAGAACGGCGAGCCGGGGCTACCGACTCGCTCGACCGCATCCACTCCCGTAAGTGCTCGCCATCGCGGATGCCGACAGTCCCCTGCTGGAACGGCACGCCGGCGTAGTCCGTCAGCAGGTTCAAACTGCGGCGCCAGCCCCGAGCCGACCGCGCGCAGGACGCCTGCGCTCGAGCCCCGACGTACCGGGTGAACCGTACGTCGGTCGCGAAAGCATCGGTTTCGCAGACGAGCACCGCACCACCGGGGTACCGGACACTGGGCGTGGCTGACGTGCCCCGGCGGCGGACGCTGGACGAGCTAGGCCATGCCGAGCGACTGTCCCACCCGAAGGGCTGGCCGCGCCGCCGCCGCACCTGGCCTGCGCGTCAGGCAAGCGTGTAGTAGGTGCCGCGGCGCTGTCCGTGCCGTTCGAGTAGGCCGGCCTCGACCATCGACGTCAGCGCTGAGAGCGTGCGGGTGCGGTCCAGACCGACTCTCTCACGTACTTGTTCATTCGTGACCGGTGCCTCGCGCGCCATGGCCATGATCACGTCTCGAAGGCCCTCTTGGTCCAGCTGCAAGCCGGCGGGCGGGCCGAGGTCCCGAACAAGGGTGTAGTGCGCGCCCCCTCTCTCGCCGCTCTGCTGCAGGTAAGCGAGATCGCGAAGACGTTGCAGGGACGCGCGGGCGTGCACGCTGTCTACGCCCAGAAGATCACGTACCCCACTGTTGGTCAGGAGCTCGCCCCTGGCCGCATGGAGGAGCAGGAGGCGATCGCCTCTGCGGATGTGGCGCGCCCTTCGATCTTGGTGAGCCACGCGCGCTCGCGAGGCGTCACTGTGCTGTCCAGGCGGAGAGTCACTTGAACGTGGTTAGCGTCCGCGTCGAACTCGGGCCGCTCGAGCATCGCCGCATCCAGCGCGTCCTGCATGGCATCGACCCCCATACCTGCGTCTTCGGCCAGACGGAACCTCCGCAGCACCCGGATGACGTCGACGTTTCGCGCGGCACTCTGCTCGCGCATGTTGGCGACGGTGACGGGTTCTGGAAGGCCGCCCGGGGACCGGATCGTGACTCGATCCGAGTGGAGCTCGATCCGGATCGACTGTCGCCCCGTCTCGTAGGTGCGGTGAGCGACCGCGTTCGCGATGGCCTCCCGCAGCACCAGTTCTGGGACCCGCGGCAACTCGTGCCGGTGTAGTCCGAGGACGACGACGTCCGAGCCCAACTCGTCCATCACGGCTCGGGCAGCGCCCTCTGGCAGGACACCGCGGACGACGAGGGCGTGGAGCTGCTGACAGCGACGGGCACCAGCGACGTCGACGTGGAGAGCCAGGTGGACGCGCTGGAGGAGATGGTGGCGGACGGCGCCGACGGCATCCTGATCGCCGTGACCGACTCGACCGCGCTGGTCCCGGCGATCGAGAGCGCCCGGGAGGCGGGTGTCCTCGTCATCGCCGTGGACACCCCGGTGGAGCCCGAGGACGCCGTCGACGCCTTCTTCGCGACGGACAACCGGGCCGCTGGTGAGCTGGTCGGCCGGTACGCCGCCGCAAAGGCGTCAGAGCTGGGACTCGAGCCGCGGGTCGCTGTGCTCGACCTGGCCCCGGGGATCGCCTCGGGCGAGCAACGGCGCGAGGGCTTTGCCGCCGGCTTCGGACTGGTGGACGACGATCCCCGCCTGGTCGGCGCCGTGGACACCCGCGGCGACCGGGAGGAGGGGGAGGCCGCGATGGAGCAGCTCCTCGTCCAGGACCCAGGCGTCAACGTCGTCTATGCGGTCAACGAGCCTGCTGCCTTCGGCGCGCTGGACGCGCTCGAGGCCGCCGGCACCGACCTTGAAGAGGTCGTGGTGGTCGCTATCGACGGCGGCTGCGAGGCGATCAAGGACGGCGTCCGACCCGGTCGAATCGATGCGACGGCGCAGCAGTACCCGGAGAACATGGCGCGCGAAGGGGTCCGGGCTATCGCCGACGCGGTCCGTGGCGGCGAGGAGCCGAACGGCTACCTGGACACCGGCCTCCAGCTCATCACCGGCGCGCAGGCAGAGGGCGTGGAGTCTCGAGGCGTGGCTTTCGGCGTCCGGAACTGCTGGGGCTGACTCAGAAGCGGTTGGTGAAGCCTGTGATGCCCTGGCTCGACGGCAGGACCGTGATAGCAGCGCTACGGGTCGCCGGGTAGGCGGCGATCTGGCGGGAGAGCTCGCTGCGCTGGGCGCGGCGGGTCCGGACCGCCGCACGGAATGCGGACAGACGGCCGACACGGGCAGGAGCTGCCGCGGTCGGGGCGGTCGCCTCGTTGCCAGTCGCCTCGGTGGCGCTCATGTCGGTGGCGCTCATGTCGGTGGCGCTCACGTCGGTGGTCACAGTGCGGGTCTGGGTGCCTGTCGTCGTCATGTCATCCAGTTTCCGGGAGCAGCGCCCATGCGTCCAATGACTAGTTGACATGGCATCAATGCTCTATATTCATGTATGTGGATACCCAGGTTCTGCGGTGGTTCCAGCAGGTCGCCGACGGCGTCACCGTCACCGAGGTCAGCGACCTCGAGACGACCACCCAGTCGGGCGTCTCTCGCGCCCTCGCCCGCCTGGAGGACGAGGTGGGGACGCCTCTGCTGCAACGCTCGGGACGCACGCTGCGGATGACCCACGCCGGAGTGGCTTTCAAGCACCACGTCGACGCCCTGATGCACCAGCTGGACGACGGGCTGGCCGCCGTGCACGAGCTCGCGGACCCGGAGACAGGGACGGTGACTCTAGCGTTCCAGCCGTCCCTGGGCACCTGGCTCGTGCCAGACCTCGTCGGCGCCTTCCGTTCACGCCACCCCCGGGTCCGCTTCGACCTGCGCCCGAAGCGGGACGAGCACGTCACCGCCGTCGGGCCACGCAGCGCGGTGGACCTGGAGCTGTCGACGCTGCGGCCGCCGGCCGGGGGACTGGCGTGGCAGCGGCTGACTCGTGAGCCGCTGCGCCTCGTCGTCCCGGCAGGCCACCGCCTTGCTGGCCGGGGGGCGATCGCGCTCGCGGACGTGGCGGACGAGCCGTTCGTCAGCCTTCGGCCGACCTCGCTGCTGCGTCGGACGTCCGACGAGCTCTGCGCCGCCGCTGGGTTCACGCCCGCGCTTCCGGTCGAGTGCGACGACCTGCCCACCGTGCGCGGGTTCGTCGCCGCTGGGCTGGGCGTCGCGCTCGTGCCCGCCCCGCGCGAGACCGGGGCCGGATTGGTCGCGGGCGGGCTGCGCCACCTCGAGGTGACAGACGCCGGCGCGGTGCGCGAGGTGGGGCTGACCTGGTCGCCGGAGCGGCGCCTGCTGGCGTCCGCCGAGCTGTTCCGCGCGCACGTCGTCCAGCGCGCAGCTGATCGACTTCTGCCGCGCCTCGCCGGGATGCCGTCGAGTGAGGGCGTCGGACCGTCGAGCAGGCACGCCACGATCTGATCCGCAGCAGCGGTGCTGAAACGCGGACGGCCCGCCCGCACCTCTCGGTGCCGGCGGGCCGTCTGACCCGCAGTGGCTACTCCACGTCGTAGCGGTCCAGCATCATCACCTTGTCCCACGCGTCGACGAAGTCCTTGATGAACTTCTCCTTGGCGTCGTCGAAGGAGTAGACCTCCGCGATGCCGCGCAGGATGGAGTTCGAGCCGAACACCAGGTCAGCAGCGGTCGCGGTCCGGACGACGACCCCAGTCTTGTCCAGCCCCTCGTACACGCCCTCGTCATTGATGGACGTGCGCCACGAGATATCGAGGTCCAGCAGGTTGCGGAAGAAGTCTTGCGACAGGACGCCCGGCCGGTCGGTGAACACGCCGTGCTGCACTCCGCCGGCGTTCGCGTCCAGGACGCGCAGTCCGCCGACGAGGACCGTCAGCTCCTTGGCGGTCAGCTCGAGCATGTACGCCCGGTCGACCAGGAGCGTCTCGGGGGAGAGCTTGGCCCCCGGCTTGATCCAGTTGCGGAAGCCGTCCGCGCGCGGCTCGAGCCACTTGAAGGTGTCGACGTCGGTCTGGTCCTTCGAGGCGTCGGTGCGCCCCGGCGTGAACGGCACCGTGATCTGCACACCGGCCTCGGCGGCGGCCTTCTCGACGCCGGCGCAGCCGCCCAGCACGATCAGGTCGGCAAGCGAGATCGGCGTGCCGAAGGAGGACCTGATCTCCTCGAGCGTGGCGACGACATCGCCGGTGCCAGCGTTGACGGCCCAGTCCTTCTGCGGCGAAAGGCGCAGTCGGGCGCCGTTGGCGCCGCCGCGCTTGTCGGTGCTGCGGTAGGACGCGGCTGCCGCCCAGGCGGTGTTCACGAGCTGCGACACCGACAGGCCGGAGTCAAGGATCGCGTGCTTGAGCTCAACGACGTCGGACGCGCGAATGAGCTCGTGCTCGACCGGCGGGACCGGGTCCTGCCAGAGCTGGACCTCCTGCGGAACCCACGGGCCGACGTAGCGCGAGACCGGTCCCATGTCGCGGTGCAGCAGCTTGAACCAGGCCTTGGCGTACGCCGCGGAGAACTCCTCCGGATTGTCGCGGAAGCGCTCGGAGATCGCGCGGAACTCCGGGTCCTTGATCAGCGCGAGGTCGGTCGTCGCCATCATCGGGCGGTGGAGGACGCCGTCGCGGTGGGCGTCCGGCACCGTCGCGGAGGCGGGGTCGGTGGGCTGCCACTGCTTGGCGCCGGCCGGGCTCTCGGTGAGCTCCCACTCCCAGGCGAACAGCGTGTCCCAGTAGCTGTTGTCCCACTGCGTCGGCGTCGGCGTCCACGCGCCCTCGAGCCCGGAGGTGATGGTGTCCTCGGCCTTGCCCTTGCCGAACTCGCTCTTCCAGCCGATGCCGCCCGAGTGCACCGGGCAGCCCTCCGGCTCCGGACCGATGAGCGCCGGGTCGCCGCCGCCGTGCGTCTTGCCGAAGGTGTGGCCGCCGGCGATGAGGGCGACCGTCTCCTCGCTGTTCATGGCCATCCGGCTGAACGTCACGCGGATGTCGTGCGCGGAGGCGACCGGGTCGGGCTGACCCTTGGGGCCCTCGGGGTTGACGTAGATGAGGCCCATCGTGACCGCGCCGAAGTCGCCCTCCTCGAGGTCGAGCGGGTCATCGCCGCTGTAGCGCTCGTCACCCAGCCAGGTGTCCTCCGGCCCCCAGAAGACCTCCTCCGGCTGCCATACGTCCTCACGCCCGAAGGCGAAGCCGAGGGTCTGGAAGCCCATGTCCTCGTGGGCGACGTTGCCGGCGAGCACCAGCAGGTCGGCCCAGGACAGCGAGCGGCCGTACGTCTGCTTGACCGGCAGCAGCAGGCGACGAGCCTTGTCCAGGTTGGCGTTGTCCGGCCAGCTGTTGAGCGGGGCGAAGCGCTGCTCGCCCGCTCCTGCGCCGCCGCGACCATCGGCCTGGCGGTAGGTGCCGGCGGCGTGCCATGACATGCGGATGAACAGGGGCCCATAGTGGCCGTAGTCGGCCGGCCACCAGTCCTGCGAGGTGCGCATGACCGAGACGAGGTCTGCCTTGACCGCCTCGACGTCCAGTGCCTGGACGGCCTTCTTGTAGTCAAAGTCCTCGCCGAGCGGGTCGGACTGGCGCGAGGTCCGGTTGAGGACCTGCAGGTCTACCTGGTTCGGCCACCAGTCACGGTTGCTGCGAGGTCGCTGGCTGACGTCCGCCGTCGGCGCCTGGATCGCAGGGTTCTCGCTCTCGCTGGTGCTCTCGGTGGTATCTGTGCCCTGCGGGCTGGCGCTGGTGTCCCTGGGCTTGGGGTCGGTCTCGGTCATGGTGTTCCTCTCAGCTGGCGTGCGTCGTGGTTCGCAGGGGTCGCGCAGGCGGGGCAGCGGCCCCAGTAGATGACCTCGGCCTCGTCGATCGAGAAGCCGGCGTCGTCAGAGGGAGTCAGGCACGGGGCCGCACCGAGCGCGCAGTCGACGTCGGCGACCGATCCGCAGGAGCGGCAGACGACGTGATGGTGGTTATCGCCGACCCGAGCCTCGTAGCGGGCCGCCGATCCGGCCGGCTGGATGCGACGCAGCAACCCTGCCTCGGTCAGCGTGCGCAGCACGTCGTACACGGCTTGGTGCGAGACGGCGCCGAGGCCCTCGCGGGCTGCGCCGATGAGCGCCTCGGTGTCGGCGTGTGGCCGCTCGTGAACGGCGATCAGGACCGCGACCCGGGGGCGGGTGACCCGCAGCGACGCCGAACGCAGCAGGTGCTCGGCGTCGGCGACGGTGGTCACAAGCCGACCTTGCCCTACTTTCTGGAACAGTTCAAGTTTCTGTACGGCCCTGCTGCGGGGGCTGGAGGTGAGCAGACTCGACCATCGCGAGATGCTGCGAGATGTCCCCTTGTAGGGAGCTCGCGGTACGCGTCGCGCCTCAGGCGTCGATGTGGCCCATGTCGCCGTACCGCGCACCGACGACGGCGTCCGCGGGGACGGCGTCGGCGATCCGCTGCAGGTCCTCGGCATGAAGGACGACGTCGGCCGCGGCGACGTTCTCCTCCAGGTAGCGGACCCGCTTGGTGCCGGGAATCGGCACCACGTCGTCGCCTTGCGCCAACACCCACGCCAACGCGAGCTGACCTGGCGTGCAGCCCTTCTCGTCGGCGATCTCCCGGACCCGGTCGACCAGGCGCAGGTTGGCCTGCAGGGCCTCGCCGTTCAACCGGGGGAAGTACGCCGACGCCCGGCTGTCACCGGCGGCGAGCGAGTCGGCGGTCAAGGTGCCGGTGAGGATGCCGCGCCCGAGGGGCGAATAGGCCACCAACCCGACGCCGAGCTCGCGCAGGGTCGGCAGGATCTCGGCCTCCAGGTCGCGGGTGAACAGCGAGTACTCGGTCTGCACCGCGGTGATGGGGTGCGTGGCGTGTGCCCGGCGGATGGTCGAGGCGGACGCCTCCGACAGCCCGAGGTGGGTCACCTTGCCGACGGCGACGAGCTCGGCCATCGCGCCCACGGTCTCCTCGATCGGCACATTGCGGTCGACCCGGTGCTGGTAGTACAGGTCGATGTGGTCGACGCCGAGCCGCTGCAGGGAGGCCTCGCAGGCAGCCCGGACGTACTCCGGTCGGCCGTTGATGCCGACCCTGGTGCCGTCCGGCAGCCGCTCGTTACCGAACTTGGTGGCCAGGACCACGCCGTCGCGGCCCTGGGGGCTCGAGGCGATCGCGCGGCCGACCAGCTGCTCGTTGACGAACGGGCCGTACATGTCGGCGGTGTCGAGGAACGTCACGCCGAGCTCGAGCGCCCGGTGCAAGGTCGCGATGCCGCCGGCCTCGTCGGGAGCGCCGTAGAACTCCGACATGCCCATGCAGCCCAGGCCGAGGGCGGGGACGGTCAGCGGGGACGTGGTGCCGAGGGTGTGGGGGGAGAGGCTCATGCCAGAAGGCTGCCCCTTGGAGTGCGCTCCAGGTCAAGCGGTGGCGTCGCCCCGCTGTTCGAGCACCTCGGTGTAGATCCCGATCTTGTGGTCGATCGCTCCCAGGTGGTCCTGCACCTGCGCGAGGCGGGCCAGCACCGTGCGCCGGTGCTCCTGCAGCAGGGCCAGCCGGTCGCGCTCGTTGCCGGCACCGGTGCGCACGAGCTCGGCGTAGCGGCGGACGTTGCGGATCGCCATGCCGGTGGCGCGCAGCCGCGTCAGCAGCTCGATCCAGCGCAGGTCGTCGGCGCCGTACCGCCGGTGCCCGCTGGCCGAGCGCTGAACCGGACGCAGCAGCAGGCCGCCCTTCTCGTAGTACCGGAGCGTGTCGGTGCTCAGACCTAGCCGCTCGGCCGCCTCGGCGATCGTCAGGCTCTGGACGGTGGGCCGCTTCTCGACAGTCGTGGTCACGACACCAGTGGACCTGGAGCCGGCTCCAGGGTCAACCGGGTGCCGTGGACTGACGCTCATGGCCAGCGGGCCTTTTCGCCGTCGAGATCCGCTACGTCGCCAGCGCTCGCGGCGCCGGGGTCGAACGCCCCAGGACCTTGCAGACTGACGTCATCGACGCCCCGCACATCGCCGTGGAAGGGCTCAGGTCGTGGCATTGGCCCCTTCCTGTGTGCCGCTCACAGGTCCAGGACCAGGCGCAGACCTTCGTCGACATGGACCACGAGGTAGCCCGGGATCTCGCCGGCTGGCTCCTGGCCCTCGAGGTCTTCCCGGTCGAGAATGACCAGCTAGCCTCCCTGCTTCACGCGGCCGGTGATCGGTGTCGTGTCTGCGGGTTTGGTGCTGTGCGGGCGTGTCGGGCAGGTGGGGGCATGATGTGGTCCCGGCTGTCGTGGCGGGTGGACGGGTTCCAAGGGTCCTTGAGGTC
>JAABUN010001815.1_pt1 | contig 43154 bp, 33 predicted proteins | sample 5559311 | NCBI WGS metagenome assembly JAABUN01 (sample SAMN10711877, study PRJNA513370) | rock metagenome | isolation source: Antarctica rocks | place: Antarctica: Victoria Land, Siegfried Peak sud
TTTTTTAGAAGGGAGAGCCGGCCGCCTGGCATTGCTGGAAAAACGTTTGTCATTGCGAGCAACGCGAAGCAATCGCCCCAGAACGATTCCAGAACGAGCAGTGTGGGTGCCGTTCTGGGGCGATTGCTTCGCAGGCTCGCAATGACGGGCGGCCGGTTTTACCCTGACTTATACAAGTTAAAAATTGACCCGCAGGCCCATGTCCACGCCGCGGGTAGCGGGGATGTTGCCGTAGTCGATGCCGCCCGAGCCGCCGCCGCGCACGCCGGCACCAGAACTGGCCGTTTCGGGGTCGGCGCCGCTGTACTTGGTCAGCAGCCAGAGGTTGCGGCCGGTTACGTTTAGCTCAATGCCTTTGAGGAAGGAGCTGGCGCCGCCGAGCCAGCGCTGGGGTAGGGCGTAGCTCAGGGCCACGTAGCGCAGGCGCACCCACGAGCCATCCTCAATAAAGGCCGTGCCCACGTTGCCCAGGATGTTGGTGTAATAGGCCTGATTCAGCTCGGTGGGGCGGGCGTTGGGCACGTAGGTGGTGTTGCCGCTGGCGTCCTTCTGGGCCACTACCCCGTCAAAAACCACCGTTTTGTAGCGGTCGAGGGTACGGACAGAAGTGCCGCCGGCAGTCAGGACTCCGGCACTCTGCGTACCGGCGGTCTGGTACCAGTCGTTGCCGTTCACTACCACGCCCCCTACCCGGAAATCGAGCAGCGACGTCAGCGACAAGCCTTTGTAGGTAAACGTGTTGGTTACCTGCGTAGTGAAGCGCGGCGCCCGGTTGCCAGCGTACACGAAGTTGGCGTTCACGGTGGGGTAGCCGGTGGTAGCATTCACGATAACCTGCCCGTAGTAGGGCGAGTTGGGGTCGGTGACGCGGGCAAAATCGGTGGCCGCGACGCCCGAAATCGGGTGGCCGGGGAAAGCGCCGCCCTCGTGCACGTTGGTCACGAAGGTGTCGGACTGGTACACCACGGTCAGCGGCGAGGGCAGGCTCTCGACGTTGTTGGTGTTGTGGTAGAAATTGGCCCCGATGTCCCAGGTAAAGCCGCTGGCCGTGCGCACGGGCGTGCCGTTGAGGCTGATTTCCTGGCCCTCGTTGGTTACTACCCCCCCGTTGATGTACTGGAGGATGAAGCCCGTGGCCTGGCTCACGCGCGGGGCGATGAGCTGGTCGCTGGTGCGCGAGCGGTAGTAGTTGAAGTCGAGGCTGAGGCGGTTTTTGAAGAATTGCAGGTTGATGCCGGCCTCGTAGGTGCGGGTGCGCTCGGGCCGCAGGTTGGGGTTCGAGCCAAAGAAGTCGTTGCGAAAGCCGCCGCCGATGTAGGTATTCGTCGTCAGCGGGGCCAGCACCCGATACGGGCCAGTATCGCGGCCCACCTCGGCCACCGAGGCGCGCACTTTGCCGTAATTCAGCACCGGGTTCTGGTCCAAGCCCAGGATTTTGGTGAACTCATAGCCCGCCGCGGCCGAGCCGTAGAGGAAGCCCTTGCCAAATATCTTGCCTTCGTCGGGGCGGGGTAGGGTTGATGACTGGTCGTAGCGGGCCTGCAACTCCACAATCAGCTGGTCGAAAATGGTGGTCGAGAGCCGGGCAAAATTGCCGATGAGGTGGCGCGTCTGGTCACGCTCCAGGGCACCCCGGTACACGGTATTATTCAGGCCGACGAAGTCGGGATTCTGGAAAATCAGGCCGATGTAGTCCACCGCCTCGTCCTGGTTTTCCTCAATCGTGTTGCCCAGCAGGAAGGTGCCGCGCAGCTTCTCGTTGAAAAAGCTGTGGTTGAACGTGGCCAGGGTCGTGGCCGTGAGCAGGCGTGCCTGGTCCACGGTCTGGGCCAGGCCGCCGTTCTGGTTGCCAACCTGTGAGGTGCCCACGGCCCGCACCGACTGGCTGCGGGTGGTGTACACGTCGGTGCCGATGTTGTGGCTCAGTGTCAGCCACTTCACGGGCGAAAACGACACCTGCACGTTGCCCACGAAGCGGTTGGTGCGGTCGCTCTGCGGGTTTTTGTCCACTGTCCAGTACGGGTTGTCGGCGTCGGAGTCGGTGCCCGCGCCGAGGGGTAGGAGGCGGCGGCGCGAGCCGTCGGGGTTGAGGTAGTTGCGGGCGTCGTCGTTACGGGGCCAGTTGAGCAGGCTCAGCAAAAAGCCGCCCGAGCTGCCAAACAGGCCCGGCCCCTGCAAGGGCCGCACCGCGCCCGAAGTCAGGTACTGCGCCGAGCCGGTCACGTTGAGCTTGGGCGAAATCTGGGCGCTGCCCGAGAGGCGCACCGTGGTCTTGTCGTACTTGCTTTCGGGCGTCACGCCGGTCTGCCGCAGGTTGGAGGCCGAGGCGAAGAAGCTGGCCTTCTCCGAGCCGCCCGACATGTTGACGAAGTTCTGGTAGGTCTGGCCTTTCTGGAAGAAATTGCCCAGGTTATCGTACACCGGCTGGCCGGGTGCAAAGCGCGCCCCGAACGACGAGCGCGTGCTGGCATCGAACACGCCATTCGAGCCCTGGCCGTACTGGTCCTGCACCTGGGGCAGGCGGTTGACCTGGTCCACCGAGTACTGGCTGCGGAAGTTGAGCTGGGTGCGGCCGGCCACGCCTTTTTTGGTGGTGATGACCACCGCGCCGTTGGCGGCGCGCAGGCCGTAGAGGGCGGCGGCGGCCGGGCCTTTCAGCACCGTCATGGAGGCAATATCCTCGGGGTTGAGGTCGCCGGCGCGGTTGGCGGCGCCCACCGAGCGGCCCAGCAGGCCGTTGAAAGCCGAGCCGCCGCCCGGCGCCGTGCTTTCCTGAAACGACGAGTTGTCCATTATCATCCCGTCGATAACGAACAGCGGCTGGTTGTCGCCATCGAGCGAGGTGCCACCCCGAATCACGATGCTGGCCCCCTCGCCCGCCCCGCCGCCCGAGGAGGTGATGTTAACGCCCGCCACCTTGCCCTGCAAGGCGTTCACGATGTTGGTCTGGCGCGAATCGATAATATCCTTGCCGCTAACTTCTTGCACCGACGTCACGATGTCGCGCCGGTCCTGCTTGATGCCGTAGGCCAGCACCACCACCTCGTCGAGGTCGCGGTTGCTGGCCGTCAGCGTCACGTTGAGGGCGCTGCCGTCGGCGCGGCGCTCCATTGGCTCGTAGCCCACGAAGCTGAACACCAGCGTGGCCCCGGCCGGCACGCCGCTGAGGGTGTAGCGGCCGTCGGCGCCAGTGGCGGTGCCGTTGCTGGTGCCCTTCACAATCACGTTCACGCCGGGCAGCGCGGTGTTGTCGGCGGCCTGGCGCACCACGCCGCTAATGGTGCCGGTGGCAGCCGCCGTGGCCGGGGTCGTTTGGGCGTGGCCGGGCGGCGCCAGCAGCACGCCGGGCAGCAAGGCAAAGGGCAGAAAGTAGCGTTTCTTCACAGGTAGCAGTAAAATAGAAAAGGAAAAGGCAGCCGGGGCACACCCGCGAACCGCCCGTAATATTCTTTTATTCCGACCCTCAGTAGTCGGTCAACCAACAGCTTGTAAGCACGAATCCCAAAATCAACGCCCAACCTGCAAGCGCCAAAGGTGCAAAAAATTCAGCGAATATTCACTGCCTCGCCCCGCTTAATTTTTAGTAGTTCCTCCTACCCCCCTTGCGACGGCCGGGCTCGTGTGTGAGCGCGTCTCTCTATCCTAACTACCGGCGCCCTACCCCCTGGCTAAGGCTGGGCACTCTCAATGGCCAATTGGAGCAGCGCCGAGCGCACGCCCAGCTCGCCGAGCCGGTTGTTACGGCGCGTGGGGTTCACGCGGTTGGTGAGCAGAATGACGAACAAATCGAGGTCGGGCTCGACCCAGAAGTAGGTGCCCGTGAAGCCGGTGTGGCCGTAGCTGCGCGGGCTGGCGCCGCGCGCCGCGTTCAGGGCCGGGTTCCGGGGGTCGGGCTTGTCGAAGCCCAAAGCCCGGCGGTTGGCGGGGCAGAATTGGCAGCGCGTGTACTCGGCCATCGTTTCGGCTTTGATGAGCTGCTGCCCGCCGTAGCTCCCCTGCCACAGGTACAGCTGGACGAGCTTGGCCAGGTCGTTGGCCGAGCCGAAGAGACCGGCGTGGCCACTCACGCCGCCCAGCAGCGCCGCGCCCTCGTCGTGCACGGTGCCGCGCACCAACTGGTGCCGAAATACCGAGTCGTATTCGGTAGGCGCGATGCGCCGCGCCGGAAACCGATGCTCGGGGTTGAAGCCCAGCGTAGCAGCGCCCAGCGGCCGGTAAATTTCCTCCGTTATAAACTGCTCAAACGGCCTGCCCGTCGCTTTTCGCACGTAGTACGGGTAGAGCATAAACGACAGGTCGGAGTACACGTAGCCCGGCCTGGCATTGAGCGGCGAGGCAGCAATGCCCTGGTAGAGCAGCTTTGGCATATCGCGCCGCGCCCACAGGCCCGCCGCCACCGGCAGCGGAAACCGGGCCGACGAGTCGGGCCGCAAAAACTGCGCGTTCGGGCTGCCATCGGGGTTCACGTACTGCTGCCAGAAGGGGATAAACGCCCGCAGCCGCGCCTGGTGCGTGAGCACGTCGCGCAGGCGCAGGTCCTGCTTGTTGCTGCCCTTTAGGAAATCAAACAGCGCGCCCAGCGTGTAGTCGGGGCCGAACAGGCCCCGGTCTTGCAGCAGCATGAGGGCGGGCAGGGCGGCCGTAACTTTGGTGAGCGAAGCGAAGTCGTAGAGGGTAGTATTGAGCACCGGGGCCGCCGGGTCGGCGGCCTGAAGCACCCCATAGCTGCGGCGCAGCGCCACTACCCCGTGCCGCACCACCACTACTTCGCCCCCCGGAAAAGCCTTGCCAGCTAGTGCCTTGCGCATGAGCGAATCGACCAGCGCGGGGAGGGTAGGCCGCAGGCCCGCCGCCGCGGGCGTGCCATAGGCCAGGCGCAGCCCGCCGCGCGTGGAGAAGCCCGCCGCCAATCCGGCCGGAGGCGTCAGCGTAGGGGCCAGCTGTCCCGTAGCCCCTACCCCTCCAAAAATGACCTGCACGGCCTGGCCGCACGCCTGGGCGGTGCGCTGCCGGGCCAGCACCACGGCCGTGGCCTGGGGTAGCTCGGGCAGGTTGGCCAGCGCCGTGCTGTCGAATAAGAGCACCACCAGCTTTTTGCGCAGCCTCAGGGCCTGTTGCAGCGCGATTTGGTCCTGAAGGCCACCGTCGGGCAACACGAGCAGCAGCAGGTTGCGGGAGCGCAGCCGGGTAGCAGCCAGCGCGGGCAGCCCGCTAACAAAATCAGCGGCCGCGTAATCGGCCACGTCCTGCTGGAAGTGCGCGCTGAAATCAATGGCCTCGCGGCCCGTGGCGGGCGGCATTTTTATCGTGGTCAGCCGCAGCGTATCGAGGCGTTGCAGAGGTAGCAGCTCGCCTTGGTTGCGCAGTACCACGATGTTGGTCGTGGTCAGGGGGGGTAGGGCCGCGGTTTGCCGCGGCTGGGCCTGGCCCGCCTGCGGGCTTAGCCAGCCCAGCGCACCCCACCAAACGCACAAAAACACGACGGGCCGAAGAAGCAGATACCGGAGCATAGGCCCGCAAGATATTGCCCGTCAGCCCGTCGTGGAGCAAGCGCAGAAAAGCTAAGCCGCCGGGAAGCTGGCCGCCAGCCAGGCCACGGCCCCGTCCAGGTCGGCCTGAATGAGGTTGTGGCCAGCCGGCATGTCGCGCCGCGTGAGGACGTAGCCGGCCTGCGTGAGCAGCGCGGCGTAGGCATCGGTGGCGGCGGGGCGCACCGTGGGGTCTTGCAGGCCGGGGGTAAAAAACACCGGCACCGGCCGCGGCGTCGCGAAGGCCGGCACCTGCTGCACCAGTGGCTGCATGGGCCGCCACAGCACCGCCCCCGCCAGCAGGCCGGGGTAAAGCATCAGCAGGCTGCCCGCGATGTTGGCGCCGTTGGAGTAGCCCACGGCGATGAGCCGCGCGGGGTCGAAGCCTTCCTTAGCCGCTGCTTTAGCCAGAAAATCGGCCAGCTCGTGAGTGCGGAACACGACATGGCCACGACGTGCCCCTTGACCGGGTAACGGGGCCTTTTTGCCAAGAATGGGAGCAGACGTTACGCGCCACTGGGGCCAGCGACAACACGCTATCCAATCGGTTTCGCACCCTGCGGGCTGTGCTTAACCAAGCTATTGCGGGTGGGCTGTTGAAGCCAGGGGCTTACCCCTTCGCCCGCACTGTGGCTGAGAAGCACAAGTTTCAGGTGGGCAAATTTGATGTGAGTACCGCCAAGCGGGCTGTGGGCCGCCATGAGCTGCGCCGCCTCGAAGCGTTGGAACCAGCCAACGACCGGCTGCAACTGGCAAAGGACGTGTTTCTGTTTTCGTTCTACGGCGGCGGCATCAATTTCGTAGACCTGGCGCAACTGCGTTGGCGCGACCTGAGCGGCGAAGCATCCGGCACCGGCCACCCTGAACGCCTGCACTACGTGCGCCAGAAGACAGGCGGCAAGTTTTCGCTGCGGCTGCTGGCCCCGGCCGCCGCTATTCTGGCCGCCTACCGGCCCCTCACCTACGCCACGGCCAGCAGCTACGTATTTCCGATACTCGATGAGGCGCGGCACGGCACCCCGCACAAGGTGCAAAACCGTCTGCACAAGCTGCTGGGGCAAGTCAACAAGGACTTGAAAGAGCTGGGCGAGCTGGCGGGCATTGCTACCCCCCTCACTACCTACGTGGCCCGCCACACCTTCGCCACCACGCTCAAGCAGGCTGGCACCCAAACGGCGGTTATCTCGCAAGCGATGGGCCACAAGTCCGAAGCCTTTACGGCCGTGTACTAGGATTCCTTCGCTTCGGAATTGGTGGATTCTGCTTTTGAGGGGCTGCTATAACCCTCACCCTGCCCACCCCACCACGCGGCCAAGCCTGGCCCTATTCCCACAACTAGTCCTCGTACCGATGCAATGGTTTGATGGTATCGACGCCGCGCTAACCAAACCGGAGCGCGCCCTGCTGGCCCGACTGAAGCGGCAGGCCCGAGCGGGCGTAAACGTTTCGCCCTATCCGGGCTACGACCAATATTCTAAGCTGTGCGCCCGTTACGAACGCAAGGCCGACCTACTGCGCTTCCAGCAGCCAGCAGAAGCGTTTGCCTTTGGTGAAATTATCGTGGGCGAACAGTTGGACCGGAAAGGTGAAACGCTGGTAGGTCATACTGCGGGCCAGCCCCGTAAGTGGTTAGAACCGTTCAACCTGCCAGCTAAAAAACGGGCGTATGACCAGCTTAAAGCAAACTGGCTCGCGGCTGGCCTATTAGAGTATAGCCAGGATGCCCGGTTGTTTCTGCACGAGCAAGCCACTGAGGAGGCCCGCATCATACAGGAGTGCAACGGCCCCGATGTGCTTGACCGCTCCAAAGCTGCCAGGCGAGTAGCCATTGCTAGGCGCTTGTTTAGCGCGTTGCACCAGTACGTGGAAGATGATTTAGCAGAGAAACCTTTAGCGCCGGCCGAACGCTGGACCGGACTACTGCTTAACTATTCATTACCTGACCTTAACAAGCTGCTAGTTTTGGTGGGCTTGTTGGAAACTGCCGAACCTGTGGCCGTAGCCGATAAAACGAAACCAGCTCAATGGGTGGCGGTGGTGGCTGCCTTGTACAAAGCTGGTCGAACACGAGCCGACAAAGCCGCTTTGTACCGAGCTTTTGTTGACACCTACGGGCAGGCCGTAGGTAGTCTGCGCACTTTTCAGGGAGGGTATAATGAAGCCAACGAAGCAGCCCAATCGTGTTATGCCAGGGTATTGGCCCGCTTGGGTCAAAGCTGACTTTTTGCGTTTTTGCATAATCGCTGCATTGTGCAAAAACGCAATTTTTGCCATTTTTCAGGCCATTCTTTTGCAGTCGCTTAGTCGGTTCATACACCCAACGAAAGCGGCACAATGGCACAAGTACTAACGTCGGGCGTTGAGTATGCCCAATTTTTTGATGACTTACGCGCCGTGGTTCGGCACGAAGTAAAGCAGGCTATCGGCACCCCGCCCCCCGCCCCCGAAGTGGGCGGCATAGAGCTGGCCCAACAAGTAACCCGCCTTAGCAAGCCGCGCCTCTACGCCCTGGTGTCGGCGCGAGGCATCCCGCACAGCAAGCGGGGCACTAAGCGCTACTTCAACCGGGCCGAACTGCTGGCGTGGGTAGCGGCCGGGCGGCGCGGCGAAGCAACGGCCATTAAATAGCGGGCCGGTGATTGACTTCGTAAAGGTTGAGGTACTCATGAGCACGGGGGCCATGTGGGCGAAGCATCCGGCGCTCAATTTTTATACCCCCGTGAGCGAGCTAACGGGCGAGTGCGCCCCGCGTAGCGAAGCCCACTACCGACAATTGCTATTCCGCACCTATCCCAGCGGCCGGGCCACCTTCGAGGGCAGCCTACACCAGCTCCGGCATGGCCAGCACAACGGCGGCCCGTTCCCGGCGTGGGCCGTGGCCGCCACTATCGCCGAACTGGCCTATTCGTTTGGGTTTCGGCCGGAGCAGGCCCAGCTACGGGCGTTGGAGTTCGGGCTGAACGTGCCGCTGCCATCATCGGCTACCGACCTGCTGCGCCGTGCCGTGCTCTATAAAACGTTGCCATTCAATTTGAACCACTTCGCCGGCCTGGGGTACTATCTCGAAGCGACTGCCCAGCAGTACTACCTCAAGCTGTACGACAAGCAGCGCCACTTGGCTTCCCACCGCCACTCAGCCGCCGCGCCCCTGCTCCGCATCGAGTTAAAAACGCGACGTACCGAGTGGCTACGTGGGGCCGGGGTTGCTACCCTGGCCGACCTCACCAACTCGGCCAAGCTGGCTACTCTGGGTGCTATGCTCACCGAAGCGCTGGAAAAGGTCTTGTTTGCGGCCGTGTCGGTGCCGGTGGGCTTATCGAAGCCGGAGCAGCGATTACTTACGGCAGGTACCCACCCAAATTACTGGCAAGTCCTATTGCAAGAGCACCCGGAGAGCCTACGCAAAAACCGCCAGCGGTACCGCGAGCTTACTACCCAGTACGTGCCCGACCAATTGGCCCAGGCTGCTGCTGAAGGCCTGGCCTCTGGCTGGGAGAGCCTGCGCACGGCTACCCCCTGCCTTCCCTACCTCACAGAGTGGGGCTTGCAAAACATACCGGAATTAACCAACTGCCCGACCACCCGCGCCCGGCCATCTTATCCCGGTTTTAACCGCTTGACTATAGATGTAGAACCGCTTCCTGCTCAGCCCGGTGTGCGCCGCTGCCAGACGTGTGGGCGCGACATTTCCGACCAGACCGCCAGCGCCCGATTTTGTAGCGAGGCCCGTTACGGCGGGGCTGCCAAACGCTGCCGTAACGCGGGCAGCAACCCGCGCCACAATACCCGCCGCGCCTTGCAACGAAGCACCCAACAGACATACTTATTTGACATGGTGCCGCACCTGCACCTACCGGCGAACGTGCGCGAGTTTGCGTTGGCGGGCTTGGTGTGGCAGGTGCAGGGCACTAGCCCGCGCACTAGCTCTTAGCTTGCGAGCGCGAGCTTATACCGGGCGCATACAGGTTTCGGCCAGCCAGTCGGCGGCTACATCGAGCAGGTAGGACGGCATCAGGCGGGCCTTACGGGCACCCCACCAGGGTTGGTTTTCAGAACGCCCCCAATTGAGTACAGCGGCAGGTAATTCGGCAGCGGTGGCTACTTCTTTCTTCGCAAAAAGGTAATCTACCGTGGCTAGCAACTCCATCCCTAGCGGCGATTCAAACCCTTCAATCAAGTTGATAAGTCGTTGCAGCCGTTCCCACTGGGTCGATGTCAGTTTTGCTTCTGCCCACGCCTTCACGGCGGGTATCGCCTCCGGCAGTAGTACCAATTCCTCGTCGCGGCGAGCTTCGCGGTGTTTCATGCCGTGCAAATACACTCCGTCTAGCCCGTCGAGCAGGTAGGCTAAGTTTTGCGCGTAAGGACCAAAGGGAGCCTTTTTTACTTGTAGGCGTAAACTCTTCTCGCCCAGGCGGTGCAGGAAATAGCCCAGCTTGTTTACCTCCACTAGCGTAAGACTGAACCCTAGTACACTATACGCCTGCATAGCTAGCAGCATCATGACGCGGGCTTCGGTGAGTTCAGCTGACTTAGCTACGGGGGCTTCTGGCACCACATCGGTAGGGGCGAATAGCTGCACTTCTACTTGGCCTTCCAACTCGCGCAACGAGTCTTCGATAACCGGGCGCACCTCGTGCCAATCGAGGCCGCCGTTGCCGCACCCCAGCGGCGGCAAGGCCACCGACTCAATGCCCTTCTCGCGCAGCACCACTTTGAGCGCTTCCAGCCCGGTAGTGATATACTCCATCCGGGAAGCCTCTTTCCAGTGGCGCTTGGTCGGAAAGTTGATAATGTAGCGCGGGCCAAAGGCCGCCCCGGTCTCGGTTACAAACATCTCACCCACGTGCACGCGGCCTTCTTTACATGCTTGGCGATAGAGCTTATAGTTCAGCTCGTAAGCTTGGCGAAATTGCAAGGCAAGCCCCTTGCCCATAACGCCTTCGGTGTTTACCGTATTGACGAGGGCAGTAACGGGAGCGAGCAGCAAGTTGCCTTGTGTGAAGTGCATGAGATAGGGTTTCGGGTGCAAACTACGGCAATTTTGAGCGAACGGCCAGCCTAGTAGTACCACTTTGGTAACACATGAACGCTGAAATTCACTCCGGCCCCGACTAATAGGAGGCTTACCCAGTCGGCCATTTTCTGGTCGTAGACCACTATGGAGATAATAGCCTCGACGGGTACATGTTGGTAAATTAGAAACTCGGCTTCTTTACGGCGCTGCCTATCGTTATCCTCTTCTGTGTCACTCCATTGCTTAGCTTTTATAATGTCCCAATTCAGCTTATTCAAATCAATGACATCATTAAACTGCTTGCTTATTTTTATATAAGCGTGGCCATCCGTAAAGACATAAGGCAAGTATAGGTCCGATGCGCGACTTAGTTCGCTACACACGTACACTATTTCGCGCTGAGGACGCTTCGGCACTCGTGGCGCTCGGTAGCCGGTAATAATGTTGAGCAGCATCGGTGAGTGAGTTCCCAAGTAAAACGGCACGTAATCATTGAGCACGCCGCCCGGTGCAACCGTTAGCAGCTTGGTGCCTCGCCCGCTAATCAAATCCGAATTGCCAATGCCCACCGCTCCTTGTGGTGCGTCCGGATGGTTCGCGCAAAACATACCCCGCCCCACAATGTCGGGTAGGTTCAGGTAGTGCGTGATGCGGTAGAGGATGACGCGGGCGGGGACGGTGCCGGGCATGGAGCGGGCTTAGTTAGGCAGCATCGGGGTGAGCTTGTCGAGGGTGGCTTGCTGAAGTTTGGTGTCGGTGGTGCGCTCGGTAACGAGGGCCTGCACGGTGCTGTTACGGGTGCTAAGCAATTGGCGGTACTGGCGTAGCACGGCCTCGCAGCCTTCAACCGACATGGGTACGCGAGTGAGCTGGCGGCGGCCACTCTGGGCTAGGTGGTACACAAGCTGCTGCTGAGCGGCGTGCTCGGTGGCCACGGAACCGACCCGGCGCTTGCCCTGCCAGAACATGATACCGTGGGGAACGAAGGCATCGGCGGCCAAACGCGGCTCGCCCTTCTGCATCAGGTCTACGGTGAGGAAGGGCTTGGACAGGTCGAGTAGCTGTTCGTAGGTGCGCAGCATAGTGGGGTGGTGCTCGCGCAGCTCCTGGTATATCTCCTGGGCCAGCGCCTGGGGCGTCACGCGCTTGCCGCTGCCGGCCTTCTTCTTGTTGGCGTTGGCCAGCACCTCCTTGCGGCGCGTGTCCCGGAAAAACGCGGTGAGGTAGGTGTAGAGGGCATCGAGCAGGGCCTGGCGCTCGTCGCGCTGGCCTACGCCCAGCAGCTCTAATACGGCCTCGTCCAACTCGCGCCGGTCGGCCTGGGTTAGCTCCGAGTCGGCCGAGAGGCTGCCGAGCTGCGCCTGCTGGCCCCGGTCGTGGTAGGTGACTTCCTGAAAATCGCGCTCCGAGATAAACCGCAGTTGCGTGCGGTCTTGCATGGCCCGGAAGGCGGCGGCTATCCGCTGCCGGGCTCTGGGCGTGCCGGCGCGGGGGTCGGCTACTACCATCAGGTTCACGTCAATTATTTCCGTTTTCAGGTTGCCCTCGTTGCCGACCGGCCGGCCGTACTGAAACTTGGAAAAGACCGTCCAGGAAGAATTGAGAACACCCGCTAAAACCTCTTGGTCAACGCCTTCAGCTAAATGTAAGTCGTACAAATTACAGTTGCACTGCAAGTTATACTCATTGTAGGGTATGGCGTGGCGGTACTGCTGCGCTTTAGGCCAAAACAATACTCCGCGCTTATGACCTGTCAAATCATACCAACGCCGTTTCTCGGATTCACGGCCGGCGCATGTCTCTAGCTTATCCCACCCTTTCTCTTCGCCCCAAGCCACGTAGCGAGCGGCGTAAGTATCAGCGGGGACGGGGGTAGGGATTAACACAATGAGCCGCGCACAATCTTCGGCGGTTACTATCAGCCGGGTAATGTCTTTCAGGTTGTGTACTTCCGGCTCCAAATACTGAGCTTCTAATGGCCGCCACTCTGAGAACTGTGGGCCGCACGCCACGATGCGCACGGTGCCCGCGTCCACTTCGGCCCGGCTGGCCCCGTAGGTAATCTGAAACTCGCGCGCGTCGGGCTTGGTGGCCAGGGCTTCGGCGGTGGCCTCCTTGGGCATGAAAAACTCATCCTTGCCGCTCGTTACCCCACGGCGAATACGGGTTAGCTCAGCCAGCGGCACCAGGCGGCTGCCGGCCCGCCGCACCAGGTCAAACCACAGGTCGGGCGCGCGTAGGTAGCGGCCCCACTTGCCCACGTAGCGGGCGGGGTCGGTGCCGGTGGGCTGGCCGGCGTTCAGGTTGCCCATCTGCACACCTTCGGCCCATAGCTGGCCCTGGGGCACCAGCCGCGCCCGGTAGCGGGCGCTGGTGTCGTCGTCGGTCAGGTCCAGGATTTCGTCGCGCAGGGCGTTGGCGGCCAGCACCGCGCCGGCCGTGCTGCCATCGTGGGCCAGCAGCTCAGCCACGGGAGCCCGAAACTGCACGAAGCGCACCACGTTGGCGGCGCGAGTGGCCTCGTCGCGCTGCCGCCGCAAGATGGTGGCCGCCGTTACCACCCGCGCCCCCACAAACCACGGCTCGCCGATAGACTCAAAAATGGCTACTACCTCAAAGTTGGCCAGTATCCAGGCTTGCAGGGCAAAGCCATAGTCTACGTCGAGCCACTGGCTCGACGTGAGGAAGCATAGGTAGCCGTTTTCTTTCAGGAAGGCCGTACTCTGCGGCCAGAAGTAGGCGTGCAGGTCGGCCCGCTTCGAGAGCTTGGCCCGCTGCGCCCCTACCAGCGCGGCGTAGGCATCCTTGCGGGCTACTTCCTCCTGCCGCACGTAGGGCGGGTTGCCGATAATGGCATCCAGCGGCGGAATTTCTACATCGCGAGTCTGGCTGGCCCCCAGCCCGGCCGCCTGCACCCGGCGCGGGAGTCGCATGAAGCTACCTTGCACCGGCACATCGAAAAAGTCGGAGCGCACCACGCGGGGGTAGTTCTCGTCGCGCTCCAGGTCACGGGTAGCCAGGTTAATAGTGGTCAGGTTCACGGCATAGGCCGACAGGTCCACCCCGTAAATATCTTCGAGCCGCTGGGCGTGGGTGCGGCCGGGGGCCAGCTCACGCTTGCGGGCGTAGGCGCGCACCAGAAACGTGCCCCCGCCGCACGCCGGGTCCAGCACGGCCTCATCGCCGGTCGTGATGGCAAAGGCCAGCATCAAATCCACCACTTCGGTGCGGGTGTAGTACTGCCCAAACTTGTGGCGCTCCTCCGGCCCAATCAGCCGCTCAAACAGACTGCCAATAACTTCATAGTCGAGCCGCGAAAAGTCGAAGGCGTGGATTTCCTCCACAAATGCCCGCCAGTAGGGTAGGATGCCGCCCGTGTAAAACGGCACTCGGTTGCCCACCGCCAACGGACTGGTGCCAAATACGGTTTCGTAGTCGCCCGTCACGCGCTTGGCATCCTCAAAAAACTGCTGGAAGTGCAGCCGTAGGTTGTCGGGCGTGTTGATATGGACGGGCGCGGTCAGCTGGGGCATTTCGGCCCCGTAGCGCCTCAGTAGTGCTTCATGAAATATCAGCCGCGTGGCCAGCGTGTAGCAGGCGTGCTTAGCCGCGCTTTCGAGGTTGGCGTTGATGCCTTCCGCGTCGGTCACTATCGTAAATCCTAAGTCCTCACGCAGCCACGTATCCAGCTCGCGGCGTGGGGCCGTGCGGGCGTACTGTTGCTTTAGGGCTTCGGACGTGAGGGCCACTGGCTGCCGCATGGCCGCCTCAAAGGCATCAATAAATTTCTCGTCGGGGGCCTTCTGCTCGATGATGCTGGCCCCGCGCAAGGCGGCGGCCACGTCGCGCAGAAATACAGAGAGCCAGCCCTTAATCTGGCGCTGCACCTCGTCCTGCTGAAGCTGTTTGCTATTTCGAATCGTGACTACCTGCCAGTTTTTGTAGTTCTGGCGCACGGCGGCGGGGTTGCTAGGAGCAGTTTCCCACAGCACGCACTCGTTCACGTTCCAGGTAATGAAGAACTGCACGCCCGCCGCTACGGCCTTGCGCCGCGCTCCATCCACCACGCCCGTATTGAATGGCGTGGCCCCGTCCGCCTTATCCGGCAGCTTGAACTCGCCCGTGAGCACCGGCAGCCCGTTTTTATCCAGCAGCGTAAAATCCCGCCGCTCCGTTGACCAGTCATTGGCCCGCTGCTCGGTGCGAGCCTCCTGAAACGGCGAGCCGGCATCGGCCGCAATCAGCTGCGTAACCCACGTAGTAACGAGGCTAGTAAATTCCCATTCATTCATTTTCGACAAGTAGCCGGGTTCGCGGCCAACCGCGAAAGTAGTTACGCTCCGGGCTTCGGGTACTTGGTCCCTTAATACTTTCTCAGCAAAATGCTTTAGTACGGTACGTACCGTCTGTGAAGTGCCCTTTTATCATAAGTGCCACATTATCAGCAGCAAAAAACTCGCTTCTCGCGTGCGCGCACGACCAGAAAAGTATCTGCTAAAAAATCAGAAGGGTCACATCTCCAGGTACCTGCTCCTCAAAATCGGGGGCCTATAAAACTTCCCCAACCTGAAAACAAACAGACCGGGTGGGTAGATTTAGGCAAGGGCGGGGGCATGGAGTAAGATAGAAAGCCAAAAAGACAACCGACAATAAGATGCACGAACCTCCTGTCTCAACGTCCAAAAACGTTCGGTTGCTCTCAGGCTTTCGCCTTTTAGTAAGCCCACAAGTAAAAGCCCAGCCAACACTTGCGCCAGACTTGTGTAATTCACTGTGTAATTGAAAAGCAAAACAGCCACTCAGACTTGCGTCTAAGTGGCTGTTACTTAACGTGGGAGATACTGGGTTCGAACCAGTGACCCTCTGCTTGTAAGGCAGATGCTCTGAACCAGCTGAGCTAATCTCCCGTGGGGCTATTTCCGTTTGGGATTGCAAAGATGGGAGAACTTTTTGAAATAGCCAAGCCTGGGGGTAAAAAAAGGGGTAGGGCTACGGTTGGAAAGTGGTAAAAAATTAGCAGTCAGCCATAAAAAAAATTTGAAAATTATGGGCGAACGGGGCTCCTGGGGCTGGCTAGGCAACGCAGCGGCGACATTGCCGTTAGCAGCTACAAGCTCGGCCGGCAGACGCCGGGTACTTCTCTCCCGCTTTTTTTACCGAACCTTACTTCTTTCATGGAAACGCAATTGCTTCAAAACTATTCGGAACCCGAAAAAACCGCTTACCTCAGCGCTATCGCCGCCCTGGCCACGGCCGACCGCCAGGCCACGGCCCCCGAAGCCGAATTTTTGCAGCGGCTGGCACAGCAGGCGGGCCTCTCCGACGAGGCCACGCGCCAGGTACTAACGGCCGCCGATAGCGCCGATAACAGCACGGTGCAGCAAAGCCTCGACCAGCTCAAGGGCAGCGACCTGCGCTACTCGCTCATTACGGACCTCATCAGCTTTGCCCGCGCCGACGGCACCTACTCGCCGGGCGAGGAGGAGATGGTGGGCAAAATGGCCGCCTACCTGGGCGTTAATCCCGAGCAAAAGCAAACCTTGGAAAACGTAGTGGACCAAGCCGCCAGCGTGCAGCACGACCCGCAGGACCCCGGCAAGCAGGGCTTCCTGAGTAGCATCGGCGATAAACTCAGCAACGTTGGTATTCCTAAAGGTGCCCTGATGGCCGGCTTGCTGGGCGTGGTGGCCCCGATGGTAATCTCCAAGGTTATGGGCGGGGGTAGCAATAATACTGGGCAGCCGCAAAGCCACAGCGGCTCGCTGGGTGGCCTGCTGAGCGGGGCTATGGGCAACCTCGGCGGCGGTGGCTCGCTGGGCGGAATGCTGGGTGGCCTGCTCGGTGGCGGCTTGCTGAGCGGGGTGCTTGGCGGTGGCGGCAACCAGAGTACTATCGACCCCAGCCAATATCCGCAGCAGGGCTCAATGGGCAATAGCGGCCTCGGCTCCATTATGTCGGTGCTGGGCGGCCTGGGCGGCCGGTCCAACTCGCAGCCGGCCAGCGCCGGTGGCGGTGGCCTCATGGGCAGCGGCCTGGGTGGCCTGCTCGGCGGCCTGTTTGGCGGGCGGTAAGCCTGATTGGTAAGGGGTAATAGGCAATGGGTACTATCGTTCAAAAGCCTGAACGATAGTACCCATTGCCTATTACCCATTGCTCATTTATATAGATGAACAGTTCGTCGGGGCCTACCTTCTCGCGGCTGTGCCAGCCGCGCAGGCCCAGGCGCGGGGCGGCAATGCCGCGCTCCAGGCGCCTGGGGCAGCGGAAAACCCGAATCTCGTCCCACATATTGCTGTTAATGAGAGCGGTGAGGACCGTGGGGCCGCCCTCAACCAGCACCGACTCGATGCCGCGCGCCTGGAGGTCGGCCAGCACGGCGGGCATCAGGTCGGGTGAGGGCGGCGCGCCGGGCGCAGCAAAGGGCAGCGTGACGTAGGTAAGATTAGGCCGGCTGGCGCGCTCGCGGTGGGTATAGAGGATGGTGGGCTGCGAGCCGTCGAGCACGTGGTGGCTGGGGGGTAGGGCCAGGTTTTTGTCGATAACCAGGCGGGTGGGCTGGGGGCCGGGCCACTCGCGGGCGTTCAGGCGGGGGTTGTCGTGCAGGGCCGTGCGCGTGCCCACCAGGATGGCCGCCTCCTCGGTGCGCCACTGGTGGGTGAGTAGCTGCGCCTGCGGCCCGCTCAGCTGCACCTGCTGAAAGTGCGGCCCGGCCAGAAACCCATCGGCCGACTCGGCCCACTTCAGCACCAGGTAGGGCCGCTGTTTTTCCTGGGCCATGAAGAAGCGCTTATTCAGCTGGCGGCCCTCGGCGGCGAGCAGGCCCGTGCCCACCCAGAGGCCCGCCGCCCGCAGCCGGGCCAGGCCCTGGCCGGCCACCAGCGGGTTGGGGTCGTCGTTGCACACAATCACTTCGGGTACGCCCCTGGCGATGAGCAGGTCGGCGCAGGGTGGCGTTTTGCCGTGGTGGGCGCAAGGCTCCAGGGTCACGAATACGCGGCTTTGGCGCAGTAATTCCTGGTCGGCTACGCTGGCCAGGGCGTTCACTTCGGCGTGGGGGCCGCCGTATTGCTGGTGGTAGCCCTCGCCGATGATGGTGCCTTCGGGGCCAACTACTACGCAGCCCACCAGCGGATTAGGCCGCGTGTAGCCCCGGCCGAGGGCCGCCAGGTCGAGGGCGCGGCGCATAAAAAGCGAATCGTCGGGCACGGGCATAAGGGGGGTAGCAGGACGGGTTAGGAGCGTAAAGCTATTCGCCAAACTGAATTTTCCCTGCCCTCCTCGTCCCCATCTTTGCCCGCCCATGACCACCCAGCAGCTTACCGCCGAGCTTACCGCTGCCCTGCAAGCCTGCTACCCCGCGCCCGAAGCCCAGGCCATTGCCGCCCTGGTGGCCGAGCACCTGCTGGGCCTCTCGCCCTTGCAGCGCCGGATGCAGGCCGCCGCGCCCGTGCCCGCCGCCGTGCAAGCTCAGATGCCTGCCGTGCAGGCCCGCCTGCTGGCCCACGAGCCGGTGCAGTACGTGCTGGGCACCGCCCACTTTGCCGGCCTGGAGCTGGAAGTGACGCCCGCTACCCTCATTCCGAGGCCCGAAACCGAGGAGCTGGTGCAGCTCATTGCCCGCGCCCACGCCGGGCAGCCGGGCCTGCGCCTGCTCGACGTGGGCACCGGCAGCGGCTGCCTGGCGCTGGCGCTGGCGCGGGCGCTGCCCCGGCCGGCGCGGGTAGTAGCCGTCGATATTTCGGCCGGGGCACTGGCCGTGGCTGGGCGCAACGCGGCCCGCTACGCGCCGCTGGTGGAGTTGCAACAGGTTGATATTCTACAAGAAGTACCCGCCGGCCTTCCCCCCGGCAGCCTCGACATCGTGGTGAGCAACCCGCCCTACGTGCGCGAAAGCGAGCGCGCCCTGATGCGCGAAAACGTGCTGGCCTGGGAGCCGGCCACCGCCTTGTTTGTGCCCGATGACGACCCGCTACGCTTCTACCGCCGGCTGGGTGAGGTGGGGCAGAAACTGTTGCGGCCGGGCGGCGGGCTGTACCTGGAAATCAACGAGGCGCTGTCGGAAGAGACGCAGGCGCTGCTGCGCGGCCAGGGCTACGCGGCCGTGCGGGGCGTGGCCGATATGTTTGACCGGCCCCGCATGGTGGTGGCAATTCGCTCGTAGCGAGGGGGTAGGGGAAAGAGGACGCGGTAGTGTAAACAAAACGTGTACCTACAGGCTTTGTAGCAGCTTCCCAATTGGAAGCCTTCGTCTTTACTTTTTCCTCCCTGGCAATGACTGAGCAACCGCTCCTGACTGCTTTTCACTCTGATAAGCTAAACCTGAACAACCGCGTCGTGATGGCCCCCATGACGCGCAGCCGCGCCGACAACGCCGGCAACGTGCCCAACGACCTCATGGTTGAGTACTACTCGCAGCGCGCCTCGGCGGGCCTCATTATCACGGAAGGCGTGTATGTGAGCCGCGAGGCGGTGGGCTACATCAACGTGCCCGGCATCTATACGCCCGCGCAAGTAGCTGGTTGGCAAAAGATTACCAGCGCCGTGCATGCGCTGGGCGGTAAGCTGTTCGTGCAGCTCTGGCACGTGGGCCGTATGTCGCACCCCGACCTGCTCAACGGCAACCTGCCGCTGTCGGCTTCGGCCCTCAACCCCCACGCCCAGGTATTCACGCCCACCGGCATGAAGGAAACGGTAGCGCCGGCCGCCATGACGACGGCCCAAATCAAGCAAACGGTGGCCGACTTTGCGCAGGGCGCTAAAAATGCGCTCGAAGCCGGCTTCGACGGCATGGAAATTCACTCGTCGAACGGCTACCTGTTTCACCAGTTTTTTAACGGCACCAGTAACCACCGCACCGACGAGTACGGCGGCTCTATCGAGAACCGCGCGCGGTTTTTCTTCGAAGTGCTGGACGCGATTAAGGCGGCTGGCGTGGACCTGGGTAAGGTAGGCGCCCGCCTCAACCCCTCGCTCGACGGCCTGTTTGGCATGACGCTCGACGCCGAAACCATCCCCACGTTCGACTACATCGTGCGGCGCCTCAACGACTACGGCCTGGCGTACCTGCACCTGTCCGAGCCGTTTACCGACGTGAGCAAGAACGAGTTCGCCGAGCCGCACATTGCCAGGCACTACCGCCCCCTGTACCAGGGTACGTTCATCATCAACGGCGGCTTTGACCAGGCCAAGGGCAATAAAGTAATCGCCGACGGCGACGCTGACCTCGTGGCCTACGGCACGCTCTACCTCTCCAACCCCGACCTGGTAGCGCGCTTTGCCCACCACGCCCCGCTGGCCGAAGGCGACAAAAACACCTTCTACACGCCTGGCCCTACAGGCTATATCGACTATCCGGCCCTGGCCGAAGTAGTGGCTAAGTAGTCCGGCTCATTGGCCAACCAGGGAGGGGTAGGGACCGGCGGCTGACTGCTGGTCCCTACCCCTGCCTGGTTGGCTGATAGGCTTATTTCTGCAGCAGCCACGCCGTGGCCTCGGCCTCGTTGTCGAACGAGCGGTAGCGGATGGGCAGGCCCTGCACGTTGGTGGTGACGAAGGCCGTGGCCAGGCGCGTGTAGAGGTTGGCGGCCAGCAGGATGGCCCCCGCGTGGTAGCCGGCCTCGCGCACGGCGTGCGGCAGCCATTCCTGGGTTATCCAGGCCTGCTCCTCGGTTGAGAAAGGCGGCATCTCAACCTGGTTGCTTAGCACCTTGCCCCAGCCGTAGTGCCGCAAGCCCTGGCTCAGGTGCAGCAGTAGCGCCTGGCCATCGGCCAGGGTGCGAGGGTTGGCGCTCCAGCACGAGCACAAATACCCCGCCGGCTGCACTAGTACTTTGCCGGCAATATTCTCAAAGAAAATGGTAGGAGCGGAGGGTAAGGCCATGAGACGCCAAAGGTAAAAGCGGCTGTGTGATAACCAGCTGAACGGAAAGAGTGGGAATAAAAATTTTTGATAATCAGAATTTTACGAATTTTTATTCACAGCTTGCGTGAGTTGATGGCAGCGGTGCGCGGGGGTGTGGCGGCTGGGGCCCGCGGCGCCCGGCTCCACCATTCTGCTCAATGGCGCGGAATAAGTCGGCGGAGATGCGCGTTGGGCGGTGGGGTAGGCGCGCGTCCGCGCCGGCCTGCCGACCTTTACCCCCGCTTATGTTTCGTCGCCCGCTTATCCGTCCGTTGCTTGCTGTCCTGCCTTTGTTGCTGCTGCTGGTAGCCTGCGCCAAAAGCAACAGCCCGCTCAAGCTGTATTATATCAGCTCGTCCCGCTTCACGTCGGGTAGTAAAACTGTGGGCGCCGGCGACACGCTTTCGACCCGCCTCTACGCCGCCACCAGCACGGATGCCGCGGGTACCAACCGGCTCACTCACTTCCGCGTCACGGTCACGTATTCGCCCCTGACCGCGCCCTTCGCCTACCCCACCAACCTGGCCACGTTCAGCTACGCCAGCCTGCCAACCAGCCAGGAAGTAGTGTACCTCGATTCGGCGCTCACCACGTCGCCCCGAGACTTTCTGTACACGTCTACCTTCGGTGCGCGCACCACCTCGGGCACCGAAACGTGGCACTTCGAAGCCCAGGATACCGTTGGTAATACCTCGGCGCGCTCCTTCACGCTCTCGGTGCGCCGCCCCGATTCCACGCAAGTGTACCACGACTACACCCTGCGCCTACCCGCCTCCAACAACACCTACGGTTCGGGTGCCCGGCGCTTCATCGACCTCAAGTCGGGCCTCGTGTACCCTACCTATTCGGTTTTGCCTAACCCGGCGCTGCAAAAGCAGACCGATTTGATTCTGCTAACCGACGCCGCGCGCCTGGCTACCCCCGACGACCCCGGCATCACCCTCAACGCCAAGCGCTGGCCCAAGGCCAATATTCACCCCACGCGCTTCTCGCTCACCGCGCTCACCGCCACCACCTTCGCCGACGTCAAGGATACGATGGGTATCCAGCAGCAGTTCGTGGCCAGGAACTCGACTACGCTGCTCACTAAGCTGGCCGTTGGCCAGGTGTATGCGTTTCACACGTACGATGCCACTGATACCCGTCCCAAGCCTAAGCCCATTTATGGGCTCATGCGCGTGGTGAGCCTGCCCGCGGGCAGCACCGCCGGCTTGCAACTGCTGGTGCGCCTGGCCAAGCAGCCCCGGCCTTAGCAGCGCCCTACCCCAACCAAATAGTCGCCTTGCCAGTAAGTACTAACGCCCGCCCCTAAGGCGCGCGTGGCCAATCAATCCACCAACTAGCCTGTTTGGTATAAGTGCTTAGAAAAGCACTACTATTTCTTGTAAAAATTGAAGTGGCAGCTAAAAAGCTTGCTCTCGGTTTATATTTGCGTCAGTCTCAAGCTTTTCTACTTATCTAGCACATGAAGCCGAATCGAAATCTGGTAGTAGCTCCCTGCGGCAATGCCTCCACGCTATTCGCTACCCATTGGTTAAATGACCCCGCGGCAAAGGAATTTGATACTTGCCTGCTATTCTACCACGCGGAAATCAACGATGCGTCGCTCCCGCGGCAGGTAGAGTATTTCTACCACCTGAAGGATTTCAAGTATAAGATGATTCACGCGCTGCTAACCACCGTGGCGCCCCAACTACTTGAAAGATACGATTATTTCTACTTTATTGACGACGACATTGCCCTGAGCACGGCGGATATCAACCGCATGTTTGAGCTGAGCCGGACGTTCAATATGTCGATAACGCAGGCCTCGCTCTCGCACAACTCCTTCTGTAGCTGGCCTATATTTAAGAATAATCCAGACTGCATGTTACGCTACATGGGGCAGGTAGAGGTAATGGCTCCGCTTTTCAGCCAGGACGCGCTACGTAAGTGCCTGGTTAGCTTCGCCGAAAATAAGTCTTCCTGGGGGCTCGACTCGGTGTGGCCCAAGCTGTTAGGCTACCCCCAGAATAAGCTCGGCGTGTTCGACGCCGTAATAATGGAGCATACCCGGCCGGTTGGCGGAGGCGAGCTTTACAAGAAGATTAAAGCCGACCCTTACCAGGAATGGGAAACCATCATCCAGAAGTATGAGGCTATCAAGAACAATTTTGTGGAGTATGGCCGCCTGCAGTTTGTAAATCCGAATCATAACTCAGCGGTATTTCGCCTCTACAAGCTGCGCGAGCGCATGAGCAAGCTTCGCCAGCGCGTGCAGGACTACGACGTGATGTCGCGGATGTACAATCGCTTAGGCGTGAAGGTGGTCCGCACGCACGTGTAGTCAGCGGTTGGTCTGGTCCAGCTCATCGAGCACGGCCGCATCGTGCTGGCTATCAAATTTGCGGGCAAACAGGCAAGGCGAAGCGCGTAGCGCCGGCAGGTCGGCCTGGGTCAATACGCGGGGGCTGCTACCCCCCCCCGACCAGTCGATGTAGCGCATATTATTATTGACGATAGTAGCGGCGAGCGGCGAATTCAGGAGAATGGAGTGAATTAAAAACTCGTCTGAGCCCCACGTAAAGCGGGCGTACCGGCGTAGGCGCGGGTGGGCGTCAAGGTAGGTAATAGCGTATTCGGCGCCGGCCCGGCTCAGGGTGTACCAGCCGCCCATGTTGCCGCCATAAAGCTGGGGTAGGGGCGGCCGCCGGCGCGGAAGCAACTGGTTGAGCAGCCGCTCGGCGAGGTAGCGCCCCGGAAAGCTGAACTCGGTAAGATGATACCGGGTGGCGCGGCGCATATTGGCTTGCCACCAGGCTGAGCCGGCGGGCTCATATTCTAAAAAAGAGCAGCCCGGATGCCGCGCCCAAAAATCGTGAATAGCCGCCAGCGGCTTGATGGGATAGTCTTCGCCGCTGATTAAGTTGATAACCTCGTATTCGGCCGAGGCTCGCAGAATTTCCCGCATACTTTCCAGCGCGGCCTGGGTGAGACTATACCCTCCCCAGCGCACATCGACCCGGTGGCCGATGAACCGCACACCGGGCAGGCTAGCCAGCGCGGCAAAGGCCTGGCTGTCAGCCTTGCGGTCGAGGTGAATGAAGCAGTCGGCCTGCGGGTGGGCCAAGGCCCGTACCAGCCGCTCTAACTGAGCTGGGGCTTTGTGCGCCAGAATGAGATGCGCAACTTTCATGCGTTGACTAGCTGATAGTTAATCTAACGGGACTCGTGGCTGGGGCGGAGGCTGTGCAGCTTGGTGAGTAGGCTGCTGAGCAGGATTTTAAACTCGATGAACCCGGTAGTGATAATGTCTTTGAGCGAAATTGGCAGAAACCGTTTCAACTGGAGATAGCCAAAAACGAAGCCGGTAATAGCGGTTGGCAAGCTGGCCAGCGCCACGCCGTAAATGTTATGAAATAGCTTCAAGGCCACTACATCGCCCACCACGTTGACGCCCAGCATCAGAAATACCTTCAATAGGTTTAGCTGCGGCTGATTAACCACATCCAGGGTTACCCCAAAAAACCGGTCGATAGGGAATAATATCGCGATTACCATGCTGATGCGCAGCAGGTTGGCCGCTTCAGTTCCCTGGTACTTAGCCCCGCCAATCAGGTAAACGGGAATATCGGCCAGTAAGATGGTGCCCACGATGATGGGCAAAAAAGCCCACGTCAGCATGCCGGCATTTTTGCGTAGCAAGCGCAGTACTTCCGGCAGCTTGTCTTGGTTGAAAGCTGCTGACAGGGCCGGAATCGCGGTAGCCATAAAGCTGCGCAATGGGATGTCAATCAACTCAACAAAGCGGCCCGCCAGGTTGTACACCGCCAGGGCGGCCGGCCCCAGGATAAAGTTGATAAGAAAAGTGTCGGAGCTGCGCAGCAAGTTGGTACCCACGTAGCTACCCACGCTGTATTTCCCAAAGTGCGCCAGTTCGAGAATACACTCCTTGGTGCGGTGTGGCCAGTTGCCCAGCTGAGCCCAGCCTACTATCAGGGTGGCTACACTCGTGATGAGCGACGAAAAAACGTAGCAGTATACAACGTATAGCAGGCTGGCCGTGCCCATAAATAGCAGCCCAACAACGCCTAAAACAAAGATTCCCTGTGACATCAGGCGCACGTAGAGAATGCGGTCGAAACGCATTTCGGCCTGCAAGATGCAGGTGGCCATAAAGTAGGGCAGCGTCACGAGCAGCACGATACCAAACCAGCGCAGCACGACGACCAGCTCTTCACTGGCCGAGTGGCCAAACCACAGCCACGCGCCCACGTTGAGTACGCCCATGATGGCCGTTACGGCCAGCGCGATAACCCACGCCGAGGCCGTAACTTCGGCCTTACGGGCTGGGGTAGCGCCCGAGCACGCCCGTACCAGCGCCGTAGTCAAAAACCCAGACCGGAATGCGTCGGCCAGCCCTACCGTGGAGCTAAAGAATACCCACATGCCCAGCGCCTTCACGGGGAGCACCCGAAACAGTAGCGAGACGGAGATAATACTCATGACCGATACCGTGAGGTTGCCGGCCAGGGATAAGAATTGCGGATTGCCAGTATAGGATAATAATTTAGTAACCAGTCGATTTCTCATGAGGCGGGAGGGGCAGGGTAGGGGTAGCCGGGATTAGGAGGTAGTTGCCCGCTGGGCCTTATCCCAGGCAGCGGGCTGGGCATCGCGCAAAAACCGGCTGGCTCCCTGAAATACGGCCACGTTCATCATCGTAAAAAAGAGCGGTATCACCAGTGGCCCAGCGGCTTTGCCTTGGGCCGCACGCCACCAACCGGCCGCCGCTGCTCCATAAAATAAGAGCTGCCCAGCAAGTATACCCGTGTAGAGGCCCCCGTAAGCGTACGCCAGCAGGCAGTTCAGCGGCAGTAGCAAAGCCAATAGTAGCGGTGTAAGGCTCCACCGCAATACCCGGTGCGAAACATAGAGAAAACTTATAGTGGGATGCTTGAAAGGATTGAGCAGAGGCAGCAAGCGGCTCATGGCCTGCCAACCACCCGCGCAAATGCGCACCTTGCGCTTCATCTCTTCCTTCAAAGAAAAAGAGGGGGGTTCCATAGCGTAGGCATCGGGCTCGTACACTACCCGGTAGCCTTTGGCTACGATGCGCATCGATTGCACGAAATCGTCCAGAATAGTGTCGGCTTCCAGGGGCTTGAAGAGTGCGGTGCGAAAAGAAACCAACTCGCCTGCGGCTCCCATCAGGCTTATGATATCAGAGTCGCATTTCTTGAGAAAGGATTCGTACTTCCAGTACAGGCCTTCACCCGCGCCCGAAGTGCTGCCATCGCGCAATACGCGCTTTTCCCCCGACACGGCCCCTACCCGCTCATCGGCGTAGTGACGTACCAGTTTGCGCACGGCCTCTGGGTTGAGGGTAGTGTTGCAATCCGTGAAAATGACGTAAGGAGAAGTGACGTAGCGAATTGCCCGGTTTTCGGCCATCGACTTGCCGCCGCGCTCTGGTAGGTGCAAGTGCCGTACGCGCTGGAAGGCTGCTAGTACCTCTGCCGAGTTATCAGTCGAGCCATCGGTAATGAACAACAGGTGGAGCTTATCGGCCGGATAATCCAGCGCCAGGCAGTTACGCACCTTTTCGGCCAGGATATCAGCCTCGTTATAAGCGGGTACCACCAGCGTTACTTCCGGCTCAAAGGAGTCGGTCGTGGCCGGAATACCGCGCCGCGCCCAGCGTGCCCACGGCCACACTAGCAGCGCATAGCCAGCATACGTGTACAGGACGATGGCCAGGGCCAGCCAAAAAAGAAAAGCAAGCATAAGTACTATAAAATAAAGGCTAAGAAATCCTTGCCGGAAACATGGCCTGTTAACCGAACTCCCCGCCAAGTATTATTTTCACGAGAGATAATTCGGCAAGCTAAAACCGGGCTAGGTTTGCTACCCACCCCGGTGGGTAATACAGCAAAAAGCAACTGGCGCCCATGCTGGACCAGATTCTTGCTGCGTACGCGCTGCTACGGAATAAATTAGTGGGCTAGGCACCAGGCAGAGAGGCGCCAAAGATGCTGGCTAGTAGGAGTGTGGCAAATAAGACTAAGACTAAGACTAAGAATGAGCAGCATTGGTAGCTACCGTAGCTGATGCTCCATTGTGCAACTGGGGGGTAGTAGTATACTTAGCCACCTCCGTCATGGCCTGGTAGAGCAGCCCCACGCTTGCCTCCCAGGTATGGCTTTTCGAGAAAGCAATTTGGGCGGCACTCCGCTGCGGATTGTGGCCAGCCAGGGCCTGTTCGAGGGCGGCGAGCCAGGCAGGGGCATCGGCGGCCAGGTACACGTGGTCGGCAAACATCTCCATCGCCCGCGTGTGGGTGGCCACCACGGGCCGCCCCATAGCCAGGTATTCGTCTATCTTCAGGGGGTAGTTGCCGATGGTGATGTCGTTGATGAGCTGCGGGTTGATGCACGCATCGAAGTAGTGCAGGTAGGCCGCCAGCTCATTAGGCGACTTAGTACCCAGGAAAAAGACGTTGGGGAGTTGGTGCAGGGGGCTACGGCAGAAGGCTTCGTCTTCGGGCCCCACGAGCACGAGGCTCCAGTGGGGGCGCTGGCGGGCCAGGGTGAGGAGCAGGTCCAGGTCGAGGCGCAGGCCGGTGAGGTAGCCGGTGTAGCCGATGCGCGGGTGGGGCACGGCCGCCAGGTCCGGGGGTAGGGCATACGCGCCATCGGCCTGATACATGGACAGTACGCACCCTTGGCCGATATCAAAGCTTCGCTCGTTATACTGCAACGAATAATCGCGCAGGTAGGCCGAATTAGCCGCTACCAAATCAGCCTGTTTGATAATAGCCGCTTCCAGCCAAGGGCCGTGGCGCTGAAAATAGGGCACTCCCATCACGTAGTCCCGGATGTTATAGATAAACTGAATGGGTTTCAGCAACCTCTTCAATTCCAAGCCTGGATATATCAGGCCATCCTGCAATAGATAGTAGGAGTCGAAGCCAGCCGTGCGGGCTGCTTTTCTGATGCTCTTGGCCAGGAGCCAAGCATTTAATTGATTAACTAACGAAAATAGTTGCTTAGATGTCAGCCAGTTAGCCGACATCAGCAAGACTCTCGTAGTAAGCACCCATACATTGGGCTCTACTTGCGTAAGGTCTTCGGCCTGGCCAAGCAGCACCCGCAGGCGTTTTCGTACGCCAGGTTCCCGGTGCCCACGGAGTACCGTATTGACATCCAAGGGCATATTGACGTAGAGTACCCGATTGTGACGGGCAAACTCTTTGGCCATATTCCTGGGATTCGTGCCAATGATGGTATCCCAGTTTTGCTGGGCTATGATGATGATATTCTGGCCGTGCATATAGCGAGCATCTGGCGAAAGTTTGTCTTAGATAACAAGTCGCGGTTCTTGTAAGAAAGATATAAAAAGCTAACCAAGCAATTTAGAAGTGATGGTGGTAAAAAAATAGGCGGTAACTAGCTTGGTAGCGCGCAATTTATCTCACGCGTCTGCCGAAGGGGCAACGCGTAACCACTGCCCGGTTTCGGAGTGGTAAGCCTTTAATGGGCGAGCGGGATTACCGCCCACGATGGTATAAGGTGGCACATCCTTCGTCACGACGCTACCCCCCGCTACCACCGCGTGCCGCCCAATGCGCACGCCCGCCGTGATAACGGAGTTGGCCCCAATCCAGACCTCATCTTCCACCACGATTTCGGCCGTCGTACAGGGTTGGTCCCGAATAGGAATTTTCACATCAAGGTAGCCGTGGTTAAGGCCTGATAGTACTATATTCTGCGCCATAATCACGTCGTTGCCGATGCGTAGGGGGCCGATAAGTACATTACTCATGCCAACCAGCGTGCGGTCGCCAATTATGACGGCTCCCATGCCGTTGTTAATAGTAGAGAAGTCTTCTATAATTGACTGATAACCAAGAGAAAACTTATTAAATGGAACTACGTCAAGGCGGGTGCGCCACCTGATGAGGGACTGCCTACCACGTTGGTGCAAAAAAGGGTTTACCAGCCAGCTTACCCAGCGCCGGGGTCTGGCTTCGCGCGGTACCAGCAGCAAATGCAGCGCAAGACGTTTGAGACCAGGACTATTCTTGATTCTGTTTATTAATGCCATACAAGAATAGTTCTAAAAAGTGAGACAAATTATTCTGCTGAATGCGCAAGAGCTTATCAGGCAGTGGGCGTGGATGCAACGGGCTCGCTACCAGCTATCTGTTCATATACCTGAAGTACCTGACGGGCGGTTTCGCGCCAGGAAAATTGCTTGACTCGCTCCAACCCTTTTGCCACCAGCGTAGCACGCTCAGCCGGACTATTTTGCAGCTGCAAGATGGCTGTGGCAATGGCCTCGGGCCGGGTAGGGTCAATGAGCAAAGCCGCATCGCCTGCTACCTCGGGCATGGAGGAGGTAGTGCTGGTAATAACGGGCGTGCCGCATGCCATTGCCTCCAGAATGGGGATGCCAAAGCTCTCGCGTAGGGAGGGATATAAAAAAATCTCAGCCAACGAATAAATGAGCGGCAGCTGGTGGTTAGGCACGTAGCCACACAGCAAGATGTCGGCTCGGAGCGCAGAAGCATTTAGCTCCTGTAAGATGGCGCTTAGTGCGCTTTCCTTATAGTCGAGCATTACCAGCTTGCAGGCAAGCTGCCCGTGTTGCTTCAGTTGGGCTAGCGCTTGCAGCACGCCGCGCAGGTTTTTCTTGGGGTCAGTATTAGCCAGAAAAAATATAAAGCGCTCGGGCAAACCGTACTGCGCCTGGGCTACTGCCAGGGCCGCGCCATCGGTAATGGGCCGAAATTGCTCGCCTACCCCATTGTAGACTACCTGTAAGGGCGAGCCGGGGAGGCGCTGCTTAATACGGGCTTGTTCGAAGGCCGAAACCGTAAGTACCCGCCGTGACTGCGGTACGACCTTCGGCACATTCCAGCGCCGGTAGAGATTGCCAATGCGCTGGTACCAACTGCCCCGGCGTAAGTCCAAGGGTTCCAGGTAAATGATGTCGTGCAGGGTCAGTACCAGGGGGGCGCCGGCTTTCAGGGGAGCCGTGTTGCTGGTGCAGTGTAGCAGGTCTACCCCGGCCCGACGGGCCGCCCGCGGCAGTAGCACCTGCTCCCAGAGGGGGTAGGGGCCACCCGCGACCTCTACAATGTGAAAGTTGGCAGTTTCTTGCAGCACGGTATTATCTTCATCGGGCTTGACAAAAATAAAATACTCGTTGTGGTGGTCAAGTTGTTGTAGATTTTTGATTAACTCTAGCGCCACGATGTCCATCCCATGCTTATGCGGGCGAAAGAGCCGCTGGGCCTCAATACCAATTCGCAGCCGCGCCGCGCCGGGCTGGCCGGTGTGCTTGGCGCTAACGGGGAGAGAAGAGGTTGATTGCAAAGCCATAAGGATAGAAAGTCGATAAAAACTAAACCAGTGCGGGATTGGCAATGGCCAGCGCGTCGTATAGAGCCTGGGCACTGGCAGCCCAGGTGTGGCTATTGGCAAAGCCAATGCGGGCGGCCGTTGCGCTGGGGCCGTTTTCAGCCAGGGCCTGTTCGAGGGCGACGAGCCAGGCGGGGGCATCGGCGGCCAGGTACACGTGGTCGGCAAACATCTCCATCGCCCGCGTGTGGGTGGCCACCACGGGCCTCCCCATAGCCAGGTATTCGTCCACCTTCAGGGGGTAGTTGCCGATGGTGATGTCGTTGATGAGCTGCGGGTTAATGCACACATCGAAGTAGTGCAGGTAAGCGGGCAACTCATCCGGCTTCTTCTTGCCCAGGAAAAAGACGTTGGGGAGTTGGTGCAGGGGGCTGCGGCAGAAGGCTTCGTCTTCGGGCCCCACGAGCACGAGGCTCCAGTGGGGGCGCTGGCGAGCCAGGGTGAGGAGCAGGTCCAGGTCGAGGCGCAGGCCGGTGAGGTAGCCGGTGTAGCCGATGCGCGGGTGGGGCACGGCCGCCAGGTCCGGGGGTAGGGCATACGTGCCAGCGGCCTGGTAGCGCGTCAGTACGCAGCCCTGGCCGATATTATAGCTGCGGGGCGTGTACTGCCGGGCATAATCGTTGAGGTAAGCCGAATTGGTTACTACTATATCGGCCTGTCGCATAAGATGCTGCTCGGCCCAGGGCCCATGCCGACGGAAGTACGGCACCGCAATCATGTAATCGCGCAGGTAATAGATGGACTTTTTCGGCTGTAATAATCGCGGCAGCTCTAGTCCCTGAAAAATGAGCCCATCCTGCAATAGATAATACGAGTCGAACTTCAGCGACCGCACCGCACGGCTGATGCTGCGGGCGAGCATCTGGCTGTTAAAGCGATTTAGGACTTTGAATAAATTTTTGGAAGCCAGCCAATTAATCGAAAGTCCCAGAATATTTGGCGTAAATACCCAGAGATTAACCCCTACTTGTTTCGGAACGGGTTGCGTAAGTAGTTGGCGCAGGCGCTCCCAAATAACGGGTTCACGGTAGCGCTGTAACACTGTGTTGAAGTCTAGCGGCATGTTAATGTATAAAACACTATTTTGCCTGGCCAACTCATAAGCTAGATTACGGGCATTGGTTTCAATGGCCAACTCCCAATTCTGCTGGCACAGCATGATGATATTCTGGTGCTTCATAAGCCGCAGGAGGCTAAACGTCAAACTATTGGTCGGCGGTAGCCCGCAAACCCTGGCGTACCCCTAGAAATAAACAGATAAGAGCCGGTAAAAAAATGATTTCCCAGGGCATACGACTAAACGGCTAAAGGAGCGAGGACGACGGGCCTGAAGCCGCGTGGGGCGTATGCATAAAAGAGGTTTTTGCCTTGCGCATCTGCAACAAAGCCAAAACCATTGCCCCCAGAGCTACCGGCAAGTATAACAAAGCTTTGCCTACCTGCCTAGTGTACAGGCGTTTAGGAAGTGCTAGTAAAAGAGCAGCTACGGTGCTAACGAGTAGCATAAGCCAAAAAACAGGCCCCGGCCCCGGTGCCCACCACAACGACAAAACCAGGGATACGCACAAAAGCCCTAGCAGCAGGATACGAGGCAGGAGCAAGACCTGTAAAACCTTGTCTGCGAAGTCAAGATTACCTTTTCCAAGTTGGCGGAGACCTTCAAGAAAATACTTACGTAAAAATTCCTGTTGGGCTGCCAGCCAACGGGTGCGCTGAGCGGTGAATACTTTGGAATTAGGAATTTTTTCGTCGTATACGTGAGCTGATGGAAGATAAGCTATTTTTGTTTCGTCCTTTAAAACTTTGAATTCCAGTTCCTTGTCCTCACCTGGTGTTTCTCCTATGTCTCGTAGTAACTGATGCAGGTACTGATAATCGAACGCCATACCCGAGCCAATGAGCGCCGACGACATACCCAGGCTAATATGGCCCTGCCGAAAAATATGGTTGTTGATTTCCTCGTTGCAGGCGTCGAGCACGGCAAAGGGCGAGTCTAGGTTTTTGGCTGTGCGATGGCCCTGCACCACGCGGCTGCCAGTAGCCATTGCGCTATTTACCTGGTCTAAAAACCCGGCACTCATCACGTTGTCCACGTCCAGGATTACCGCTACATCATAAGCTTGTGGGGGTAGCGAATCGAGGGCGGCAAGCAAGGCTTTACCCTTGGTGCTTTTTATAAAGGATACTTCTACTACCCCCGCGCCTTGCTGCCGCAGGGCCTGAACAGTAGCAGGTTGCAAGCCATCGGCGATGACATGCACGTCGGCGTGACCAGTGTAGCGATGCTGAACTGCCGTCGGAGCGGTTTCGCAAATCACCGCATCGGCTTGGTAAGCAGGCATTAGCACGCAGATGCGGCGCATTGGAGCGCCAGAATCGATAGAATTAGCCTTGGCAGTAGCCGGTCGCCAATGCCCAGCTACGGAAAAAAACATCAGATACCCAACGTTAAATAGCAGGTAGCCACCAAGAATGTATAGCAGGAGGGCTGAAATCAGCAGGAGTACGCTCATGTCACAAAGCTCGGGGATAGGCTGTCGTTAAAGGGTAAAAACCGAGGGCGGTCAGGATAAGGTAGTGGGTAGGAAATGATTTTGGTAGATATTATGGCCACGCAAGTGCCAGCCCAGGCCCCGCCACAGTGCTCGCAGGTGCGCCCATTGGTTGCGGGCGGCATACATGACGCTGTTCTTCGGAACGGCCACAAACAAAAAGAATAAGAAGCCGCTCCAGAACTGCCAGCCTTGCGAGTTGCGTCGAATGAACAGTAAGCGGTTGCGGTTCAAGTAGTAGGTCCGCATCACCGAGCCCTGCCCCACTGAGGCTGACTCCTTGTGATAAACCGTGGCTCCGGCCTCGTAGTAGCTCTGGTAGCCCATCCGCTTTATCATTTCGCACCAGTCCAACTCTTCGTAATATAAGAAGTAAAGCTCGGGCATTAGCCCGGCTTGCCTGATAACGTGCGTGGGCACCATCATAGCCGCCCCGTGAATGAGCGAAGTAGTGTGCGAAGTATCGTACTGGCCCGCATCGGGCTCCAAGTAGCCAACTACCGTTCCGCGCCCGGTCCAGGGGTTAATGCCTTCACAACCAGCATACTGAATGAGCTGGTTGGTGCCGTAGAAAATGATTTTAGGTGATACGATACCAGCCTCTTTATTTTGCTCAAAGGCGGCAACTAACTTATCGAGTAGATTAGGGGCTACCTCGGTATCGTTGTTCAAAAAAAGGCAGTAATCGCCATGAGCCTGTTTGATACCCAAATTGTTACCCCCCGCAAATCCTAAGTTCACGGTTGACCGGATAAGACGAACTTCGGGAAACTGCTCGGCAATGGAGCTTGGGTCTTCGGTCGGGGACGCGTTATCGATTACGATGACCTCATAGTTAGGGTACGTGAGGTGGCGTAGCGATTCCAGCATAGCACACGTGACCGCGGCTTGGTTATAATTGATAGAAATTATGGAAACCAATGGGTTAGACATGGCTAACAAGAGCTTGCTTAGGCTGGTCCATTTGGGGACCCAGAAAAACGAATACCCAGGAGATATAAATGAGCATGGCCGAGGGCATCTGATTCATAATCTCGTTGCCATAGCTGCATACCAGAATGCCGCCGTAGCCCGCCGTAAGAGCCAGCAACTGCTGCCGTAGATGGGGGTCGCGGGTATTCCAGACAATGCCACAACATTTGCCCAGAATATATAGTGAGATGCCCAGCCATATCAGTAAGCCGATTATGCCGTACTCCGCCCATACTTTCACAAAGTAGCTGTCGGGCGCGATGGTTGACAGGAAACTTCCCTTATTATAGGTGATACCCCACATGCCAATAGTCCCTACCCCCCCACCTAATGGGCGATTAGCCAGGTATTCCCGAAGAATGGCCTGGTTTTTTACCCGCACCTGGAGGGAAGGGTCATTAGGGTCGAGGGAGGTGCGTAGGCGCACGATATTGGCATTGCCATTGCCGATATAGGTGTATTTCAGCACGCCGAACGCAGCTACCGCAAGGAGGCTTCCAAGTATCAGAATTTTGACTTGCTTGCTCAGCGCTAAGTAAATAAATCCGCCCACGACTACCACGAATAAGGCCCCCCGAGTACCGGAGATAAGCATGCCATAGAAGAGGAGCAGTGCGGCGCAGGCCAGCACTACTCTTTTCCAGGTTGCATAAGGTCCTAAAGCTAAAATCAAGCACATGAGGCCAATATGAGCTTGCGATGCCCCAAACTGCGCGGCTTCGCTATAGAAGGAAAATATCCGCAATTGCCCCCAAAGCACGTGCGTTCGGTAGGCTCCCGCGTCGAGCCACGCCTGCTCCATCTTATCTACCCCCCATACGTGCTGCTTGATGCCGTATAAGGTGCCGAGCACCGACAGCCCAATAATCAGGATTAAGAAAGTGCGTAGGTCGCGGCGGCGGTTGAAAAGCAGGAAGGCCAGCGGTACGGTCAGAAACCAGTATAGCGCCGACCCGCGCATTTCGTAAAACCAGCCTACCGGGCTCGCTCCGGCTGGGTTACCTAGTTCCAGTAAGTTAATGATAAACCAAACCAGCGTTAGATTGCAAAGGTCATTTTGTAGTTGGCTCCATTTATATTCCTTCGACTGGTGAAACGCTACCGCTAGCCACGTAAGCAGGAGCAATGCTTCCATGCCCAGGCCAAATGGCACATCGTCAATATGCCGGTTTATCACCATTACCGCGAAGCAGTAAATGATGAACGTAATAAAGCCAGCACGAGGGTAGTAGAATACGAGGAGCACGAAGGTTACCAGCAGCGGCCCAAGTAGTAGGGCTGCCGATGCCGTCAATCCACTCTGGCCTACCAGCCATCCCGCCCCTAGTGCCCCAGCCACTGCTGCTACTGGCAGCCAGCGCGAGTTGAGCACATTGATAGGAAAGGATGACGAAGCTTTCATGAATAGAGGATAGTTGCACCGGGATGGGGTAGGGCACTACAGGCAAAGTGTAGCGCTTCTGCCTATACTTCGTCGTCGTGCTGCGGGGCTACGCCAAAAAGCACGACTTCAACCGGGGCCGTGGTGGCCGCCCGTAACCGCTCTACCGTTTGATGGTCGGTAAGTCGCCAAGGGCGGTTGGCGGGCACGGCCAGGAATATGAAACTCAACTGCCGCAGAATACCTACTGGCAAAATGGACTCGCGCAGGGCCGGAAATTCTACTAACACTACCTGCACCTGCGGCGAGCTGGCTTCCTCCATGTGCTTGGGCACTGCGTTTTGAATCAACTCTTCCAACAGCCACCCTCTCGCCGCCGCTACTTCCGCCGAATAAAAGAGAGAGGGAGATTCCAGCGTTTCACTGGTGTCGTTAGTATCTGGGTAAAGCGCTAAGGTTTGCACCCCCATTTGGTGGCAGCGCTGTGCTAGAGCCTGGCATAGGGTAGTCTTGCTTTCCTGGTGCTGCACACTGAGAACGCCCATTACAAAAGGCGACGCAATAGGCGGGGTGTTGGCCTGTAGCAGGATGTGCCGTACCAGTTGGTCGAGGCTGCGCTGCTGCGAAGCTTGCAGCAGTTTGGGGGGGGTAGCGTACGTGTCGAGCAACACGCCGGCTATCGGGAGGCCTGTCTGTTTGGCCGCTGCCCTTGGCGTTTTCAGTGATTTATCGAGTAGCCCCAAGCCTAGCACCAGCCCAGCCACAAATACAAACCCACCCATACTGCTCAACAATATAATTGGCAGCAGCTTACCATTTTTAGGGCTGGTAGGCGTGTTTGGCGCATCCACTATTTTAAGCTTGGATGTCAGCTGCGTATTTTGCATGGAGGCTTTGCTGGCATTGAGGCTAGTCAGGGCCGAGATGTATTCTTTTTCAGCTAAGTCGGTTTCGCGCTTCAAATTCTGTAGCGTAGCCCCAAGCGGAGCCATGCGCTGGTACTCGTGGTCGAACTCGGCTAAACGCTTGCGCATTACGCTCAGTTTGGCACGGTTAGACTCGACCTGCGTCATCGCTTGCACCCACTCAGTCAGCAGTTCTTTATTCGGGATGCCTTCCGTAGAATTGCTCTGGGCGTAGTAGCTATCTACATTGCCCTGAATGGCTTGCGCCGTCCGGTCAGCTTCCGCCTGTAGCTCCTTGACTTTAGCGCTCGGGCCGCCTTCTTTCTGCTGATTGAAGAGCTGCTCATCGGCAATGGCCGCATTAAGGCGACTGAGCTTCTGGCGCTGTTCCAGTACTTGCCGACTACTCAGTAGAGAAGACTCTCTTTTGCCAAGCTTTTGATTTACAGCTTGCAGAATAGCATTAGCCCCCGCATATTGCTGGCTTACCTGAGTCAACTCGCTAGCTAAGGCCTCTTTCGTCGTCGCGATGTTATTCGATTGCACATCGTAATTAACGATGTTATTATCGCGGTTAAAGGCCAGGTTAGCGCTTTCTGCTTTCGCAACGCGCTCCTTTGCCCGCGCTACCTCTTTCTCGTAGTACTGTACTACCGAAGCCGTTTGCCCTTCCCGGAGATTACGCGACTGGTCCAGAAAAACGCCTGTAGCTAGTTCTAGCGTATTGCGGCAGATTTCCGGGTTGTAGCTTTCATACTCCAGCCGCACGAGGTCACTCAGCCCAATGCGAGCTGCCGATAGATGCTGAAGCGCAGCAAGCGAGTAAGTAGGGTCTGCCGAGTTTTGCAGCTGATATATAGGATTGATAGTACTGGCCTTGGCATAGCGTCGCACGCTGTCCAACGTTATATCCTGCGTGGGGCCGAGCAACTGCTGGCGCACGTTAACCGGTAATACCTCTCGCAAGGTGCTATAGGGCAAGGTATTGCCCAGCGTTGGCTGCTGGCTGAGTTCAAACAGGTGGGTAGCTAAAAGTCGGTAGCTTACTTCCTCCTTGGTCGAGCGCGCAGTAATCAGGTTGATGAGGTTGTCAAACGCGTTATTCGCCGCGTTGAAGTCGGCTTCTGCATTACCCGCCAAGGTATAACCCGAGGCGATACCGGTATAAATTGTCGTATCGGAACTATACACCTTCGGCAAGCTCCGGGAGAAAAAATAGGCTGATACGCCCAGCACCAATGGTACCAGCACCAGTACTACCCAGTGGCGAGCCAGCAGCCGCAAAGCATCAGAAAAGCTCATCGGGTAGATATTAAATTAGCTATTTTATCCCCAACGTATTCTTCCAGCAGCATAAAAGACGTGTCGTACTGATTGCGGGCCGACTCCTGCGCAATGCTCACATCAGTAAATTGCCCCGAGGCCTGCGAAAACTCGACTAGTGTAAGCTGGCCCTGGCGAAACTGCTTTTCGGCCAGGCGCGAGTTGGTCTGGGCATTTACGTAAGAGTCTTGCCGAAGCGTCAGGAGTTTATGCGTCAGCAGCACATTCTGATAAAGCTGAATTACTTGCTCCCGAATTACTGCTTCCCGTTCTTTCTGTACTGATTGGGTGCGTTGCAGACTCAATTCCTGCTTCTTTACTAATGCCCCGTGGTTGGCCAACTGGTCGACAGGCAGCGAGAGGTTAACCCCCCCGTAGTAACGACCGGAATTTGGCGCATTTACCTGCCCGTTAGGCCCTTGGCTCCCACCCGTGTAGCCAATGCTAGCAAGGTTGCCGTAGGTGTAGCTAGCGCCCAAGGCTACGCCACTCAAAAGATTTTTCTTAACTATTTTAATGTCTTGTTGATTAATGGATTTTTCAACATCCAAGGTTTTCATTGCCGCCGAATGCTGAATGGCGGCAGTCGTCAGTAGAGGTAACGTTACGCCGGGCACCTCAAAGAAGGTAGTTTGCCAGTCGGCGGCCGGCTTGCTCGAAGCCTGCGCCAATGCCAGCGACGCGTGCAAGGCCAGTACTACACTGCCTATTAGCCTGTGGGTCATACGTTTTCTTTCTGAAAAAGCGCCGGGATGGTGCGTAAGATGATTTCAATATCTTTCCTTAGGGAGAAGTTGCGGGCGTATTCGTTATCCAGCGCTTTGCGCTCATCCTCCGACATATCGCCTCCCTTACCGCGCTTGCTTACCTGCCAGAGGCCAGTAATACCCGCTGGCGCGATAAAACGCTGCGAATGCTCATCGGTAAGTAGCTTCTCCGCTTCGTACAGGGGTAGGGGCCGGTTCCCGACCAGCGACATATCACCTCGCAATACATTATAGAGCTGCGGTAGCTCATCAATGCTCGTATTTCGCAAAAAGCGGCCAATGCGCGTAACCCGCGGGTCGTTCACGATTTTTAGGAAAGCAGGTGCTTCACTGGCTTTCTGCAGGCGTCGGTGCTGTACCTCGCAAATAACCTGGCCGCGCTCATCAATAAGCTGTTGCAGGCAGCGAGTGCCAGCAGCGGCGCACGCAGCGCACAGCTCATGCGTAGCAGTCGCGCTCTCAGGCTCGGCCATTCCTACCTGATACTGGTTCAGGCCTTTCATTTTGTCCAGCAGCTTATCGGCATCCGAGCGCATCGAGCGCAGCTTCCAGAATTTAAACACCTGGTAGCCAGCCCCTACGCGATAAGAATAATAGAAAATAGGTCCTCTCGACTCTAGCTTAATAAGAGCTCCTATGAGTAAAAAAAGCGGCGATAAAACTACTAAAGCCCCTCCCGCCACTACGATATCCATCAAGCGTTTGCTGCGCGGCATTTGTAAGCCATTCCTACTGGCCGCCATAGTAGCCGGAATCGAGCGGGGCCGCACCAAAAAGTTAAGGCGCGTAAGCAGATAGCTGTGGCTGGTATCCTGTACAAATACATCGCTACCACCAATCTCAAGCATCAGCGACCTCAAGCCGGGTGCGATGACATCCTGAGTTAGCCACAGAATAGGCTGCTTTACTTTATACTCCTGCCGAAGCATGCGCATAAGCCGTAGCCCCAGCGGTGAGCCAGGGTCAGCAGTATTCAGAATGGCGGCGAATGCGGTGGGCTGTTGCTCACACACGGCCAGGGCCTGGGCTGGGGTAGTTGCCACCAGCAAATCCAACTCACGCAGGTAGGTTTGCTGAAACTCACTGGCAGCCTGGGTGGTAGTGGTTAAAAACAGTACCTTTAGGCGGCTAGTGGCTAGCTCCATACTCGGATGCGGTTTAGTAATTTATGGATGCGTAAGCTCAGCTCTTCCGGATTGAAGGGCTTGGCCAGGTAGTCATCTGCTCCCGACCGCAAGCACTCTATCTTAGTGCTTGTGTTATCTTTACCCGAAAGCATAATTAGGTTGGTGTCGCGGTGCAGGCCACTGGCTCTAACTTGCCGTACAAAGGCTAACCCATCCATATGGGGCATGTTGTAGTCGGCCACTATGGCATCAGGGCTGTTTCCGGCTTCCAGCCACTCCATCGCCTCCAGTCCATTGGATTTCAGTACAACATTGAAATCCTGGCCAAAATAGTGTTGTAACACGAGGCGAATCGCTGGCTCGTCATCTACAATCAACAATGTTTTTTTCATGAGGAGTAATTTTTTTCATAAGGCGGATAGAGAAGAGTGCAATTTACAGCCTAGGGGGGTAGGCGGTAAAGCTCGGCCCTTGTACGGAGAAAAGGCCAATACGTTCTAAAGATACTACAAAGTGAGTAAATGGTAGGAACGTAAGTTGAGCACCTCGTATATTTTAATTTGCAATTTAATGCGCTCCTAGCAGCTAGTCAAAAGTATAAATTACCATTAGCGACTAAAATAAAATAGGAAATACTAAAGCACACCCTGGCGCTGGACAAAAAGCGGACCATTGTTCCGAACCGGGTAACTTATATTGACTACTAGCTCATTATTTACGCTACTGTGGCTGTGGCAATAGCATCAGTCTTTGGCGAAAAATATCACAGAACAAATCCGTAGCGGTCGCAACAGCATTGATAAGTGGTTGAAACTCACTTCGTGAGGCTTGCCTTTCAACCATTTGCTCTATTAAGCGAAGATGGTCTGCTTCTGGTTGAATATTAAAATTGCCAAAGGTAGTTTTAAGATGATGGGCCTCTCGCACCATAGCTGACCAGTTGCGGTGGTCGGTAGCTTCTTGCAGCGCCTGCACCTGGGCAGGTACTGTATTGACGAATATCTCCAAGAGTTTACCCACGAAGTCAAGGTCATCAGCGAGCCGGCCAAACATCTTCAGGTCGTAATACAAGCCGGGATTTGGGCTGGTAAAGCTTAATTCTTGCATAGCGAGCTGGGGCGCGCGCCTGCTCACATGAGCCAAAATATTATAAAGAGCTGCCTCGTTGTAAGGCTTAGTGAGGTAGTCAGTAAACCCTAAGGCTTGGTAGGAGCTAGCATCTACTTTCACCGCATCAGCCGTGAGGGCCACAATGGGAGTATGCTGGTTGAGGCCGGGCTCGGAGCGCAGGCGGGCGGTTGCCTCCAAGCCGTCGAATTGCGGCATTTGCACATCCATCAGTATCAGGTCGTACTTGGCCCGGCTAGCCTTGTTGAGCGCGTCGGCGCCGTTCTGAGCCACGTCCACCTGGGCTTGCCACTGGCCTAGCATTGCCACGGCAATCAATTGATTGACAGCATTATCTTCTGCTAGTAGAATTGTTAGGCCCTGGAGCAAATCGGGCTGCTGTATCACCATTTCTTCCTGGCGTAGCGGCTCTTCGCTAACCTTATAAGGAATAGTAAAATAAAAGCAGGTGCCACTCCCTAGCGTACTGCGTACCCCAATGCTGCCTTTCTGCAGCTCGACCAGGTTTTTGCAGATAGTGAGGCCCAGCCCAGTGCCGCCATACAAGCGCGGAATACTGCTGTCAGCTTGCTTGAAGCTTTCAAAAACCTGCCCTAGGTAAGCTTCGTCGATGCCAATGCCGGTATCAGCTACACTGAGCGTAACAGGCAGGTCGCGGCCGTTTCGCTGGCTGGCATCAATGGTGATGGTAATGGCACCACGCTGCGTAAACTTGATGGCATTACTTAGAAGGTTCACCAATACTTGGCGTAGGCGATACGGGTCACCCTGAGCCATAGGGAGGGGCTGGTCGAAGCCCACGTAGCGCAGCAGCAACCCTTTCTCGTCCATCTTGAAGGCAAGAGAACGGACTGCATCGCGTACGGTCTTGTGCAGGTCAAACGGAATATGTTCGAGGCTGATATGGCCCGCCTGCAGCTTGATGAAGTCCAGAATGTCGTTGATGACTACCAGTAGGTTCTCGGTACTCGTTTGAATCATCTCCGCGTAATCCGCCTGCTCATCCGACAGGGGGCTTTTGCGGAGCAACTCAGCCAAGCCCATAATACCGTGTAGCGGTGTCCGCAATTCATGGCTCATGCTGGCCATAAAAACCTGCCGTGCTTGCACAGCCTCTTCCGCCAGGCGGTTGGCGCGCTTCAAGTCGGTGATTTCGGACGCAAACGTAACTAGGCAGCGAGAGCCATCAGGTTGTAGTAGGGGCGTCTTGGTCGTGTAATACCACACGGTTTGTCCATCCGGCAGCTGATAGGACTCTTCGAAAGAAACGGGGGCATCGAAAGAAGCCACGGGCTCGGCCCGATAGGGTACTTGCTGATTGAGCTGGCGATAGCGCTCGTTGGCTAGCAAGCAGTTTCCGGCTTCATCTTCTACATATATAAGATTAGGACTGTTATCAATAACCTGCCCAACCAATACCTGTTGGCCAGGGGGGGGGAGGGGATGAGCCGCGTCTGGCTGATTAGCAACCTCGCTCATCGTGGCTAGTTGGGCCTGTAGGCGCAACACCTCCGCCTCAGCAGCCTCTCGTCGCTGGCGCTCGGTGGTTAAGAGTATTTCTAAACTCATAAAACAAATGGAGGAGCGAAGTGCATTGCTGGGGTATCCAATAGCAGTAAAAGCAAAGCAATCCTATTATTATAATATTAATAAGCTGGCCGATTAAAAATGCTACTACTCAAAAAAGCGGCCATTTTTGAGTAGCCTTACCCAGTGCCCTAGCCGTATAGGGCGCTTAGCAAGATACGAAGTGGACGCATGAACGGCTTGCGGGCTAAGTCTGAAGGTGTTTTGACCGAGCCGAGGGGCACCGGCTTTTTTCGAAGTTTTTAGTATGCCATTTACTTTTTCGCATCCCGCGCTGGTTATCCCACTCCTGCGATTGCAGCGGCGATATCCGTGGTTGTCAGCTACCGGGTTGATTGCGGGGAGCATTGCTCCCGACTGCGAGAAGTTTTTGCGGCTTCGCTTGGCTAGTAATCATAGTCACACGTTCAACAGTATTTTTTACTTTAACTGCCCAGTGGCGCTGGTATTAGCTTTCGCGTTTCACCTGCTAGTGCGCAAGCCGCTGCTGATGCATCTGCCCCCGGCACTCTACCGGCGGTTGGAGCGGTTTATCAGCTTTGACTGGACGGACTATTTTCGAAAATACTACTTAGGCGTCATTTTAAGTAGTATCGTGGGAGCTATGTTGCATCTATTCTGGGACAGCTTCACCCATCCTAGCCCCTTTTTAGACCGAATTTTCCCGCTATTGGCCAGGCCTGTATGGGTAGGCGACGAGCAAACGCCCTTTTTTTACTTAGTAGGATTGGCTAGCTCAGTGCTGGGCGGAGGACTTGTTATATGGGCTGTTTGGAAAATGCCCGTGCGCCAGGTGCGAGCAGTGCCTGCTAGTAGTACCGTGGTACGCTACTGGAGCATTGTGGCACTCGTAACGTTAGCCCTGGCAACGCAATGGATAGTAGCTACTAAGCCGGAGCTGCTGGATGGTGGCATCGCCGTTATCTCTTCTTCACTGGTTGGCCTCGTCGCGGCCTCCTTGTACACGACTTATATTAACCGAAAACTGGTCCACGGACGGCTGTGACCAAGCCTTCCATGAACCAGTTCTTCGTTTGGTAGTAGCCAGTCCTTATTCGCTGCTACACGAAACTTTTTGATAGAGAACCCCCGTGGGGGTTACCAGTCGAAGCACGTAGAGGCCGTTGGGTAGTCCATCGGCCTTCACGCCTGCTGCCTGGGTAGTACCTGCCTCAACGGAACCCGAATAGAGCTTGCTAACCAGTTGGCCTTCGATGTTGAGTAGAGTTAGGTTTACCACTCCGGTTTTTACCACGCTAAACTGTACGGTTGCCTGCTGGCTGAAGGGATTTGGGAAAACTGATAAAGTATTGCGTGTGCGTAGGCTGTCGCTACCAGTAGCCTTATCATCCGTTGCGGTGGGCAGCACACTTGCTACGGCATTGCTTATGGTAGTCGCGATGTTGCCGTTGCTGACTACGAAAGGGATGAGGCTGGCGCCTGGGATGGGCTCCTGGCGCACGCCATCGGGGCGGAGCCAGGCCACGGCCACGTAGCCGGGCCCCCAGCCCTGCTTGTGGAGCACCTCGACGTAGTACTTCTGGCCGGCGGCGAGCGTGACG
>JAABUN010001816.1_pt1 | contig 43105 bp, 42 predicted proteins | sample 5559311 | NCBI WGS metagenome assembly JAABUN01 (sample SAMN10711877, study PRJNA513370) | rock metagenome | isolation source: Antarctica rocks | place: Antarctica: Victoria Land, Siegfried Peak sud
TAAACCGGCCAGACGGCACCGGCCGGCGAGCGCCGGCTCCGCACCCCTGCTCTCATCGCTCGATCAAACAGGCCAGCAGCACCATCGGCGTCCAAACGCTGGGTACTTGGAGCCGTCCAGTTACATCATCAGCAAGGTGCAAGAGGCACTGACACATGCACGGCGAGAGGGCGCGAAGGTCACAGGTCAAGCAGATCTGCTCGACATATGAGGGTCGCGCCGATTTCTTGCTTTTGGTGTAGCCCAGGCCGTAACCGCTGAGTATACCCCAGGGTGACGTCACCGGCCGAGCGGTCGTACTCGTCACTTCGGAGCTGTTTCGGCCCGATGTGACACCGGTGGCCTCGGACCTAGGGGCTGACGTGACAGCACGCCCCGGCCGGCTCGTTGTTTCCGGTCGCCCCCGGCTCAACGGGTTCAGCGCCCCTGCAAGCACGTCGGTCGAACACCCGGGGCTGGGCGATCTGCGCCACGTTGAAGCGCATGAACCCCCGAGGCCGATTGCGAGGGGCTGAACACGTTGCCGGGGGCCAGCACCATGTTCTCGCTCAGCGCCGCTCGGGCCACCTCGGCCGCGTCGCGCCCCTCCGGCAGGCGGCACCAGAGATAGAACCCGCCGCGCGGCCTGAGCCACGGCTCGATACCCACCATGGCGAGCGTCGCCTCGACCTCGCGACGCGCCTTCGACAAGCGTCGGCGGAGTTCCCTCGCGAAGGCCCGCCCGAACTTCAACACCCACCGCCGGACCGTCTCGTAGGGACCTCGATGCCCCGCTCGGCAAGCAGGCCCTCAACGTCCATGAAGCTCAGGGTGAACCGGAGATACAGCCACACCGCGTGCCGAAATGATGTCCGGAGGAAACTGGTGGTGCGCGTACGAGATCGGCATCATCCAGGGAGCCTACCACAGCAGCAGCTCTGCCCGTTCCTGTGACGATGCCCTTAAGCCTCTCCAAGAGGGGCAGGCCATCGTCCCTCGTCCGCCCCGGATTGAAGAAAGTGGACAAGAGGGTTCAAGTCTGCCTCCGCGATATCTGGATAGGTCTCCAAATAGTAGCGCACGTCAAATTGAGGCCCCGGCGATCTTCCCTCCCTGAAACCATGCTTCATGAAATGATCAAGTAATTCCTCCTTCGGTAAAGTACTTAGATCTGGGTTTTCCTTTAAGTACCAAACCGGATCGAAGAGACCCGAAATTTCGACCAGGCGGCGGTCAGGATCATATTGCGTTTTAACATTACCTTCGCTCATCGCATCCACTCCGTGATGCTGTTCCGATGTTCCGGTGCCAAAAAACCGATTAGTATGCAATATACTAATATTTTCGCCCATCGCCTCCGGCGGCACCTTGCCAACTGGAGCTCAAAACTGACATGCGTTCGGCTCAGATGTGCGATCTGTCTCATTCACTGCTGCCGGCCCTCCAACAACTGCCGCTCAAATTTGACTTGCGTTCGGCTCAGATGCGCGATCTGCTTCATCCTCTCCTGCCGGAGCTCCGCTAGATGCGCGATCTGCTTCATCCTCTCCCGCCGGTGCTCCGCTGCCTTCGCTAGCGCCTGAGACGCCGCCGTGATCGCCTTCCCAATCTGCCGAATCGAGCGGGTCACGCTGAGGGCATCGGCTCGCGGGAGCCCCTCAAGCGACCTGGCTAAGCGGAGCTCGCCCGGCAGCGTGGCGTAGCTCCGGTGCATCGAGTTCGAGCGCAGCCGATACAGGAACATCGGCTGAGGGATCACCCAAACCTTGTGCCCGCGCGCTGTCATGCGTGTGAAGAGCTGCCAGTCCTCCCAAAGTGCTTTCGACGAGTCGTCCCAGCCGCCGAGCTCCTGCAGCACCTTGGTCCGGTAAACCGCAAGCGCATCGCCGATGCAGTTTTCGCGGAGCGCCAGTCCAAGGTCCTGGCCGAGAGGCCGGTACTCGTAATCCCAGGCCGGCCGGCGCGCGCGCCAGGACGAGCCATCCTTAAAGCTCCAACTCCAGCTCGTGACGGCGGCGACCTCAGGGTTCTCGTCAAGAATGCGGCAAGCAAGGTCGAGGTAGCGGTTGAGGATTATATTGTCGTTGTCGTGCGCACAGACGTAAGGCGTCTCCACTTCTGCAAGACCGGCGTTACGGGCGCCCGCGAGCCCACGGTTCTCACTATTGTACGTCACTGAGTGCGGGACGCGGCTGAGATGCGTGGCGCCTACCTGGAGGCGGAGGCGTCCCGCTTCGTCCGACCCGTCATCGACGAGATGAACCCTCGCCGGAGTTAGGAATGAATTTCGGACTCCAATTGCGAGATCCTCGAAGAAGTGGGCTTCGCCGTTCAGGTTGGGGACGATGAGGCTAACCGCCCGCCGTTCGGGCTGCAACTGCAGCTCGACGGATTTGAGGTCGTGGATCATCATACGGTAGTTCCAGGTCACCCCTTCGGACCGATGCTTTACCAACGCCCTGGTCTCATCGAGCAGCTTCGCGCGGTCCCAGAACGGCATCAGGACGAGGCGCGACACCGCATGCGCTAGCGCCGGAGCGTTCGGCGCGCACAAGAGCTGGTCGTGCAGCTCAGCCGGCATGATCTCGGGCAAGCCGCCGGCCGCGAATGCGAGCAACTGGCAGTCCGCGCCGACGACCTCGGAGACGGAGAGCGGGTGGTTATCGCCCTTGTAAGGCAGGATGGCGAGCGCTCGAGGCGCGTTCTCGACCAGCTTCATCACCGCGCCTTCTAGCGAGTAGCTGCCGTACTCGAGCTCGATCTCGGGCAGAGCCACGAGGCGCTCGTCTGGGTGTGTGACGCCCATAAGGATGATGCGCCTGATCTGCCCGGCCGCTTCCGCGAAAAGAGGGTTAGCGAAAAGGTCGACCACTGCGTTGCAGAATTCGGGGTAGCCTTTTTGCGGCGTCTGTTTGCCGTAAAAGAGCAGCGTGTCGATCTGCCGGCGCATCAGCACGGCGGTCGGCGGTCGCTTGAACTGGATTGGATAGGCTTGGTGGATTACCTTTCTCAACTCGAGTCCCTGGGCCTCAGTGTAGAGGTCGTGCAGGAAGCGCGACGGGAAAATCACGATATCGGCCTGCTCCAGCGAGATCCTCTCTCGGGCGTCGATTTCTATGTCCCGATCTAGCGACAGCGACCCAGCCGAGTGGTCGAGATAGAAGTGGCTTCCGTGCGCATAGGCACAGACCGTCACGGTGGGGGGAAGCAATCTCGCTCGCTTGGCCTGGGCGACGCGCGAGCCGATGCCGAGATAGTCCTGGTATTCAACGAGGCGGACGTCGTCATACAGGAACAGCACATGCTGCAGGGACTGCAGGACCTCGTCGGGACCGATCGTCCCCACTTCGCCGATCGGAGCGGCAGCCCGGCCGCAGAGCTCGGCGACATGGATCCAGCCCCGGTCGCGCACGAAGGGCAGCCAGTCGTCCGGAAGCCCGGCCGCGCCCACGAACAGGTAAACCCTGCCCGTCCCGCAGGCCTCGTCGCTGTAGCGATAGTATGAGCCGATGCCCCCGGTGACGAGCGCATCGGCGTGCTCCGTCGTGATGGCGACCTGGTCGCGGGCGGCCGGCAGCCGGTGGAGGGCGAGGAAGCCCGCATAGCTCTCTGGCGTGCATCGCAGCTCGGCCGCGACCGTCCGCCTGTCCCGGTCGAAGTTGTTCTGGTCGACATGGCCGATGCGGTCGATCAGGAATCCGGCCGACAGCAGAGCCAGCCCGAACTCGGGCATCGTCCATTGTCGGACATGGCCCTCGTTGTCGGGCAGCCGCGACGCCTTGTACCCGTCCGTCCGCTCCCGGTCTGGGGTGGAGATCACCAGCCGATTGGCCGGGTGGTCGCGTAGCAGCCGTCGCAGGACGCGCAGGAGCGGGCGAGGGTCGCCCAGGTGCTCGATCACGTCTGACAGCAGGAACAGGGTCGCGGGCCCGCCCGCCAGATCGACGGCGACACGCTCGACGTCGGCCGCATCCTCTAGGTTGGCGGTGACGAAGCGGCTTTCCTCGCCTGAGTCTGGCGAAGCCACGCTCTCGCGCCGGTCGTCCCAATCGACCTGTACGCGCTCCACTTGCAGCCCCGCGAAGGTAGACAGGAACTTTGCGCCCGCGCCTGCCCCGAAATCGACGATGCGGGCGTGTCTCTGCGCAATGGCGATCTCTCGGGCAAGTTCATAGACGTCCTCCTGCCAGACGACGCCGACGTCCGAATAGGACCGGTCAACCTCGACGAGGGTCCGGGCAAGCCCGCCGGCGCCGAAGTTGGCTTCCGGCGTAAAGGCGCGCGGGTCTACGACTCCGTCGAGTGCGCTAACGTGGAGCGGCGTCGATCTATGCCGCGAGTACGGTAGCGGCGACGGGCTTGTCGGTGCGTCGGGCACCTTCGCGTCCGTCATGCCGGCCGCCGTTCCGGCTCGGCTCGCAGCGGGCGGCGCAACGCCACGTCGCAGTACATGAGGAAGTGGAGCGCAAAATGCGTGAACTCGAACCGATGATTAAGGGCCAATTCGCAAACGGCGTGGGGGACGCCGTAATCTATGCACTCGACTGGGCTCCACATAATGAAATCGTTGAAGACCAGCGTGCCGCCCGGCTTCACCTTCGTTCTCGCCACCTCGATATCGCGCTTGACGCCCGCATAGGAGTGGTCGCCGTCGATATACATCCAGTCGAAATAGTCGTCCGGCATGCGCGACAGCGTCGTCGCGGAATCGCCTTCGTGCAGGGTAGCGGTCCGGACCAGGTCCGTATTGGTGCGGACCTTCAGCGGCCCGAAATCGATGTCGAACAGGTGTAGCTCGGACGGGCTGCATTCGGCCACGATGTGGTCGGCGAACTTGCCCTCCTGCGTGCCGACCTCGGCGACTTTCCCGCCTTTCGGGAGGAGCGGCAGGATGGCGTGCCGGTTCGGAAGCATCTTGCAGTTGGCCAGGAGCTCGGCCGGCAGCGCCGGCAGCGGCTGAAAGAGTGCGCTCGGGCCGTAGCCGTCGAACGGCAGCATCGTCTTCAGCCAGTCGCCGCGCATCCGGCCGAACCAGGCGCTCTGCTCCGGTGTCATGATCATCGGCATCGTGGGAGCCTCGCTGGTGGAAGGAGCAGACGTCGCCACCGACGTCGCGGAAGGGGTCGTCGCTAGAGAGGGTCGGTCAGCCCGCGGGAGGGCTTCTTGGTGAACCAGGACCAGATGAAATCGTCGCCCGACTGCCGCAGGCGATAGGCGAGGCCGTTTGGGACAGATAGTGGTGCGTGGCGCGGGCGCAGCCGTCCCAGGCGTAGTAGTCGTCGAGGATCACGGTCCCGCCATCTGAGACGAGCGGCTCAAGCTGGTCCAACACATAGCGGACTGGCTCGTACCAGTCGCAATCGACGCGAAGCCAGGCGATGCGCTCGGCCTCGAAGCGAGGCCGCAGGGCAGGGATGGTGTCGTGGAACCAGCCCGGGGCAATGACACAATCCGCCTCGGTGAGCCCAGGCTGTCGCGGACGGCCACTACCCGCTCCAACGGGGCGCGGCAGTTGTCGAGGTACCCGGGCTCGTCGGTTCGCGCCTGGGATTCGTGGGCGGCGGGACCTTCGCGAGCGGTCGCGGGCGGCAGGCCCTGGAAGCTGTCCAGCATGTGCACGGGCCGCACGACGCGGCCGAACAGCCGCTTCTGGGCTAGAGCGAGGCCGAACGATAGGCCGCCCATCCAGGTGCCGCACTCAATGAGCGCCCCAGGCACATCCTGCCGGATCAGCTCGCAGGCCGAGCGCCAGGAGAAGAGCAGCGCGCCCTCCACCGCCATCGAGCTCGCGCGGATCGGCGCGACCAGGTCCTTCAGGTTGTCGTCCATCGCCCTGTTGGTCCGCCATCGCGGGAGTCTATAGATCAGCCTCGGACGGTCGCCAACGGTCGATTTGCCCTCGCGCCCAGCGCGCCGCTAGATGCGCGCTCGCCGGAGAGACGGCCTCATGACCTTCCTGCCCGACGAAACGATAGCGGCCTTGCGGCCCTCGGCCTTTGCGCCCGGCGCGCGCGGCATGGCGGAGGTCGACGCGCTCGTCGCCGAGTCGTTCCGGCGGGACCTGCCGGCGATCGAGGCGCTGATGCCGGAGCCGTATTATCTCGACCGGCTGTCCTCGGCGATCTTCTACCGGCTGCCCTATCTCAGGAGCCTCGGCCGCGACCTGTCCGCCATGAACGTGCTGGAGCTCGGCTGCGGGCGCGGTCTGAAAGCGATCCCATGGTCGCGCGTCTTCCGCCGCTATTGGGGCGCCGACCTCGACGAGCCGTCGGTGGCGCTCGGCCGCCGCCTCGTCCGACCATCCGAACCTTCTCGGACGGGCTCCAGCGCCGGCGACGCTGGACGGACGTGATGATCTCAACCCGATCGGGCGTGCTGGTCATAGACACGGTTGTAAGCCTCACACTTCGCAAGTGGGAGACCGTGTCCGGTCAGTTCGGGGGCAATCTCATTGGCCCGATGGGGCGAGCGGTCGCAGCGCACGGAACAAGAGGTTCCTGCCCCGAACTTCCTCGCGGTTAGGACGTCTACACGCCAGCGAGTGATCTACCTATCGGTCGCCAATTGCAGCTCCTTTCCGGAGGCGGCGACTGCCGGGAACCTGTCGCGTCATTTGAGCAAGTTTTCTCACCGAGTGTCCGACCGCGGCGCAATGCTGGTGGAGTTCGTCGGCATGGTCCGTCCAACGGCCAACCATCGCAAACTCCACCACGCGGTGCAGCTCGTGGACACGATGTAGTCGAAGAGGCAGGACGAGAAAGGCCGCGGGGCGAACCCGCGGCCTTGGTTGAGTGTCGAGTTACCGGAAGCTCAGCGCTCAGCGAAGCCTGCCGTTGAGGCCGTTCGGGAAGAAGCCGGTCGGGCGTCCGGCCGAGTTCAGGTAGACGATGTTCAGCACCTGCTGCGGGGTGCGCGCGTAGGTGAGGCCCGTCGGCGGGTTAACAGGGGCGAGGTTGGACGTCACCGCATCACCGATGCCCTGGTCGGAGTTGGTCCCGGGATTGGCCCCGTTCCGGACATTCGAGATCGCCTGTCCCTGAGCGAAGAGGCCGCGCCCGATCAGGATCGCCCGGATCGCGCCGGCATGGTAGGCCTCGACGGCGAGAAGGCCGGCAGCGTTCGCGAGCACGGTCCTGTCTGAGATGAGCGGCGCGGCGCCCTGGTAGGCCGTGACGCCGACATCCTCGAAGACGAAGGCGGAGAGAAGGAACGAGTTGTCGTCAGCATAGGCGTCGAAAGTCTCCGTCTGCCCGACGTTCGTCTGCAAAAGTTTCAACGGTTCGCATCATCAGCGTCGGCGCACGGAGGACGCTCAAAGCGGCGCAGCCCAGGTCGCCCTCTCTCCGACTTGGGCAGGAGAATATTGTTCAGGATTACAGAGTTGCGAGGATCAAGCACGCGCGCCCGCTCGAAGTGTCCGGCTCGTCGACCCGAGTTTGACAGCCGTCCAACCCAAGACCGACGACCAGCAATAGGACGAACTGGCCAACGTCCCTGCCAGGACGCGCTGACGCTGGACGAAGGGCAGTTGCCGGCGCTCCGGCCCGCCGAGCGTCAGATCTCGAGGTGAGGCGCGGCCCTGACCAGCAAGGCCCAGGCGATGACTATCACCTCCCTGGTTCCTGGATCGAGCTCATCGGTGAGTAGGTCCGGCGAGGTGAGAAGCCGGAGCAGCGCCTCCGCCAGCTCGGGCGCGGCCGCCATCAGCTTCGCGTCGGCGAGCCGCTGGATGCCGGTCGCGAGGTGGAGCAGCGATCCGCCGGCCAGGACGGGCCGATCCTGCCGGATGAGGTAGGGCCACCCACCGGGCCTGTCCTCGGTCGCGGGCTCGACGCCGAGCATGATCTCCACGGCCGGCGCACCCTCGTCGGCCTCGCCCCGCACCAGCCAGGGTCCGGGCGTCGGCACGTCTCCGGCCGCCAACCTGCGCCCGGCCACCTCAGTACTCCTCAGCCAGCATGATCGTGAGGACGCGAACCGTGACGGCCGGGTCGGCTGGATCGGTCGAGCCGAACCGCAGATCGCGGTCGTAGGCATCGATCTTCCAGAAGCAGCGCACGTCCTCGACCTCGACCGCGCCGAAGTCGTGCTCGCCATACGGATCGTTGTCGGGATCGAACGTGTCGAAGGTTCGCACGGCCGCGATGAGGGCATCGCGCTCGACCTCGGGCAGAGCGGCGACGCCAGCCGTCAGCATCACCCGTCCACCCCGCCCGGAGCGGCGCAGATCGTCGTTGAGCCGGCGGATCTCGGCCGTGCAACCGGGCTCTGACCCGGTCACCCGTTCGTCGTGCAAACTGAGTTCACGGTTCGGTCTTAAGCCGCGTCGAGCTTGAAGCCGGGCGGGAGGAGCGCGAGGTGCTCGCGGCGGCGCACGATCAGGGGCAGCTCCGGCCAGTCGTTCCATCGAAGCTCGAACAGGTCGGGGCCGCGTTGGGAGACGACGTTCGCGACGTACCACCACGTCGGCTCGCCTTCGTCGGCCGCGAGCACCGTGTGCCCGGCCTCGATGCTGCCCCAATCGGCCGGCGGGCTGGCAGGGCCGTCATCGGCTTCGGGGTCTTCGCCGACAGGGTTGGTGGCCGCGATGGCCGAACGGCCGCCCTTGGGCCTGCCAGGGGCCTTTGTCGGCGCTTCGGGCGGGCGGGCCGGCGTGAACGCGCCCGGTGCCGCTTCGAGCTTGGCAAACAGCTCCGCCTTGACGAACGGCACGAAGCCGCGACCCGAGGCGAAGATCCTGCCCGCCGGCAGCGTGGCCGCGAGGGTAACCGCTTCCTCTGAGGCGATGCGCAGCACCTGCATGCCCATCAGGCCAGCGGCCCTCTCGGCGAGGGGCGCTTCGCCCGCCTCGAAGCGCGAAGCGTGCGGTTTGCCTTTGTCGTCCCGGCCGAACACGATGACAGACGAAATGACGGCTTCAGGTAGGACGGTGTCGGTTTGCATCGAAGGGCTCCAGAATGCCGAAGGGGGCCGAGGCCCCCTTCGCGTGCTGTTCGGGATTTCTGGAGAGGGCCGGTTCGCCGGCTCGGCCTTCGTGCTTGCCTGCAATTGGCAGCCCCGTGGCGGTGTCATGAGCCCTTCCAAGCCGCCGCCGAACCGGCGACTTGGTGCCCGTATATAGGATATTATTCTTGGTTTGTCAACCTGCCGGCTGATCCTCCCCCTTTGAAGTGGTCCGCCCTGAGGTATGGCTCTCGAGCCTGAACGAGGACGGATCTGATGCTGAGGAAGAGACACAAGCCCGAGGAGATTGTCGCCAAGCTGCGCCAGGTTGATGTGCTGGTCTCGCAGGGACAGTGCGTGGCGGACAGCGTGCGGTCGATTGGGGTGACCGAGGTAACGTATTATCGCTGGCGCCAGGAGTTCGGGGGCCTAAAGAGCGATCAGGTGAGGCGGCTGAAGGACCTGGAGACGGAGAACACCCGGCTCCGAAGAGCGATCTCGGATCTGACGCTCGACAAGTTGATCCTGCAGGAGGCGTCCCGGGGAAACTACTGAGCCCTGCGCGTCGCCGCGCCTGTGTCGAGCACATCATGCTGACGATGAAGGTCTCCGAGCGCCGGACCTGTGCGGCGCTCGGCCAGCACCGCTCGACACAGCGCAAGATGCCGCGGGGCCGCGATGACGAGGAGGCGCTCACGACCGACCTCGTCGAACTGGCGCGCCAATACGGCCGCTACGGCTACCGGAAGATCAGCGCGCTGCTGCGGGATGCTGGCTGGCTCGTGAACGACAAACGGGTCGAGCGGATCTGGAGACGCGAAGGGCTCAAGGTGCCGGCCCGACAGCCGAAGCGGGGACGGCTCTGGCTCGCGGACGGATCGTGCATCCGGCTCCGGCCCGAGCATCGCAACCATGTCTGGTCGTACGACTTCGTCGAGGACCGCACCCATGACGGGCGGAAGATCCGAATGCTCAACGTTGTGGACGAGTTCACCCATGAGTGCCTCGCGATCCGGGTCGGCCGGAAGCTGAAGGCCGTCGACGTCATCGACGTGCTCTCAGACCTGTTCATCCTGCGCGGTGTGCCGGGCCACGTGCGTTCCGACAACGGTCCCGAGTTCGTCGCCAAGGCCGTACAGGCCTGGATCACCGCCGTAGGCGCCAGGACCGCCTACATCGCTCCCGGCAGTCCTTGGGAGAACGGATACGTCGAGAGCTTCAATGCTCGCCTACGTGACGAACTCCTCGATGGCGAGATCTTCTACAGCCTGAAGGAGGCGCAGATCGTGATCGAGAGCTGGCGTAGGCATTACAACGCCGTCCGCCCGCACGCGTCGCTCGGCTACCGGCCGCCCGCCCCGGAGGTCCTTGTGCCAGCCTTCGCCGCATGGCCGGCTGCGCTCACCCGACCTGCTTCGCCGGCCATGCTACCCGTGGCGCAACGCCCGACCCTGAACTAACATGACACCCGGACCACCCGATGGGGGCCGATCATTTACGAGAGTGAGCGCTGCCGGCTTCGTGGAAGCTCGAACGGGATTCGGCGCGGCCGATCTTGGGTGATCACGCACACAACGGCGCACTTGTCCTACAACTAGGACGTTAGCTCGGAAGCTGCGGGCAGTGGGGGCGGCGCTTGCCGATGCGGCGGGGTATCTGCCACGAGGTCAGGGTCGAGGAGGCATAAGCTGCCTCGTGTCAAGCGACCACGAGTCAAATCCGGCACGAGGTCGGGGAGAGGGTCGGGCAGGTCGCCGTATGTCGTTCGGAACGGCGCATCACGGGATCGGCAGCGACAAGGGGCGGTCTTTGAAGAGCGGGCTGGGGCACCCGCCATACGAGCTATCGAAGCCCTTGCGGCTGAAGATGATCTGCATGCTGCCCTGCGGGGCTACCGGCGGTTCTTAGGACCTGAGCGCGCCGTGGCGCTTCGGAGGATGGCCTCGCGCCTACGCTCTTGGCACGCAACCTCCCGGTCGGCAGCCCGAGCCTCGAAGTTGACCGCGTCAAGAACCGCCTTACCCTCACCGCCAGCAAAAGTGAGCCCGTCCAGCTTTTTGCCCGACATCAGGTTGGCCATACGCACGAGGTCGCCAGGGCCGAGCTGATACTTCGCGCTTTTGAAGTTGCCCGTCGGCTCCTTCGTGATCTCGCCAGTGTCGGGATCGACCGCCCTTCTGGTTTTCAGGATGATCCGATATTCGTTCACCGGAGCCTTCAGCATATAGAGCACCTGTCCCTCGACATCCTCCGGCTTGAGCGTCCGAAAGTGAGCCGCCTTCACGCCGGGGATCAGGGTGCGAAAGCGCACGTTGATACTGTCGCGGATCTCCCGCATCCGCTGTTTCGACACGCCCCAGACGAGCAAGTGCGGGTGCCAAGAGATTGCCCGTTTCCACCCGGCTCTGACCTCCCCAGCGTTGGTATAGAGGGCGGCTTCGGTCATACCGATGAAGCTGCATCCCCGCAGTTCGGCGCGAACCCACTGTTGGAGCTTGAACAGGTTGAAGTCCGCAGCCTCATCATAGGGGACGGTGTAGCTGCTCCGGATGAGGGTGACCCAAAACACCGGCGTGCTCTCGGGGAGCAAGTCGGTGAAACGGGTCACGAGATCCGTGGCGACGGTCGCGTACTCGATCCGGGCCGCGTGATTGTTGGCCGGCAGGTAGATTGCTGCGTCGGGGTCAGTCTCGAGCCGCGCTTCGCGCGTAAGCCGAACGGCGGCATGCTCGCGTTCTTCGTTTCGGGCGATGCTGCGGGGATCATCCAGGTGGGCTGCCATGAACCTCCGCCACGTATTGCAAGGTGGCCGGGCCTTCGGCCGCTTGCGAGGCTTGGGCCGATTACGTCTCGGCAGGGCACGAGGGGGTTGAGGGGCGTTTTTGGCTGAAGTCGCCTTCGGCGGGCTCGCCGAGGGCTTCTGTAGGTTGCCCGGTGCCGTCGAGAGACGGATTGGCGGGGTGTGTTGCGTAACAAGGGTGCGTTCAAGCCGACGGCTCTGACGAACACTTTCCGTTACAGGTTGCGAACGCACGCGGTGACCGCCTGCGTGGGCATCGATGATCCACTCGGCAATCTGGAGTTTGGCCATTGTAGGTCTCGACCGTGAAGAGCTGTACACCCATGCGAATTGGCGTCGGAAGTGATGCCGTCAGACCGGCGCTACGCGACCGTGCGCCTGAAGAGGTTGGGCCGCCTCCAAGGCCGCCGCGATCATTCGGAGGACACTCGGCAGGCTGCCGCTGGCGGTGCCTGCCTCGATTAGGGCGCAGTCCGGCGGATCCTGGTTGGGGCCATCGTGGTTTGGGGGGTGGCCTCGTCGGGGCCGGCTACCCTTTACGGAGCAGCGTTCCGTCAGCCCGGGACCGGCCTGCTCGCCCGTGTCCCGGCCCAATCAGACTTGATGGTGCTGCTAGTGCAAACGGGACGGGCGCGGCTCATCCACGAGGTCGTCGGTCGGAGAGGAAGGCGCATGGCGACCAACATCCACGCGCTTGGCCCGAAACTTCTTCCACGCCCCAACCGGCTCTTCGACGACGCCGTGGATCGTGAAGGGCGTGCCGGGCGGCAGGGAAAGAACCTTGTGCAGTGTCTCTTCGGCGGTCGTGACGGCGAGGTCCGTGCTGCGGTTGAAGTCGCGGCGCCCGGCCCCCTTCGGCTTCTCGCCTCGCCGCGAGGGCGACGGGTCGCCCTCTGAGCTGTCGGGCTCCCTGTCGTCGGGCAGCTTCGTCACCCGCTCGCCCGCGGGTCCCCGCTTAGCCATCGTCGACGTGCCAGGACCATCCCCGTCGCGGCTATCGCCGACCTCGCCGCACGCACCTTCATCCTTGCTCGGCAACTCGCCCGCCTCGGCCGCCTTCGCTTGTTCGCGCTGGTCGTCGTCGAGGATGCCGATGCCGCCCGCCTCCTCAATGAGACGAGGCAGGTCGCGTGGGTCGACGCCCTGATCGAAGTACGGCCTCAGTGCTCTTTCCCGCTCACATGCGAGCGAATACGGCGTGGTGCGGATGTCGAACGCGTTTCCTGCAATCTGCAACGTGTGGCGAAGGATGTCCTTCGGGTCGTAGCGCTTGACGCGCTTGGGCATCATCGCGTGGAGGTTGGCGATCAGGTCAGGATTGTTCCGAGCCTCTGACGCGACGGCAAAGGGGATCTTGAGCCACTGATGCAGAAGCCTGTGATAGCCCAAATCGAGATAGGGCAGGACCTCGCGGACCCGGTTTAGTGCAACGAGCGGCGCGCTCGGGACCTGACGGAGCAGGTTGGCGATGTCGGCCTCGAACCGCTCAACCGCCGCTCGACTCTGATCGTCGTGATCAGAATGTTGGGGACTCCCCAACATCCTGCCGTTCCAACTTCCTGCCATTGCAGCCTCCTGACGATGCGCCTTTAGAAACGCCGCCGTTTACTGTTGCGGCGAGGACGACTGACACAAGAGGAATGGTGGCTGAGGCCCCTTGCGACCGTCCTACAGTACCGGTATACATCGGTTCGGAAGTCCGCTCGTAAGTGTCTGATATCTTTAACGTCGGCGGCGACTGGGGCCGAGTCCTCTCCTGGCACCAAACTTTCGGGACTCTAAAGGTGCGTTGACGAGGTAGGCCGTTTTAGAGCGTTGCGCTGGCCTTGCCTGGGCAAAACGGTCGCTTAGAAGAAGTCCTGTGTTCCCGCTCGACTTGTCGCGCCAGCCTAACTTTCTCCTTTGAACTTCACCAGTCTTTGGGCCGGTGCTAAGCGCCTACAGCACACGGACGAACACGTCGCGACCCTGATCGATGCCGGGGCGGCTGGCCACAGCCTGGAGGTAGCTGGCACCGCGCGAAGTCATCTTGGCGCTCCCCGAGAAGGTTCCGCTCGGCCACAAAAATGCGCATAGCGCCGGTCTCGAGCGGAGAGTCGATCGTCAAGTACGGCCAGGTCATCGGGCGGGCCACGCAGCAGCATCCGCCAATTCATGTATGACCCGCCCGGCACGACAGAGCTGCCCGACTGTCGTGAGCAGCAGGAGCGATTCGAGATGGCGGGGCCAGATTATCGGCACGAGAGATACGATGTCAGCAGCGATCGTCATCACCGAATTCATGGATCCCGAGGTCGCAAGGAGCCTGACGGACGAGTTCGGCGGGTTCTATGACCCGACTCTCGTCGAGCGCCGGGCCGACATCAAGGCGCTCCTGCCGGAATGCGTGGCGCTCCTCGTGAGGAACCGGACGGAGGTCGACGAGGACCTGCTTGCCTGCGGTCCGAAACTCGCGGTGGTCGGACGGCTTGGCGTGGGGCTCGACAACATCGACGCCGAGGCTTGCCGACGGCGCGGGATCGAGGTCCGGTCCGCGGTCGGGACCAATCATGTCTCCGTCGCCGAATACGTGCTCGGCGCGATGCTCCTCCTGTCACGACCCCTCTTCTTCGCGACCACGGAGGTTGCCGGCGGAGGCTGGCCCCGCACCACCGTTGCGCCCGGTCACGAGCTCGCCGGTCAAACTCTGGGGCTGGTCGGGTTCGGGCTGATCGCCCGAACGCTCGCGGTCAGGGCACGGGCGCTTGGGATGCAGGTCCAGGCCTATGACCCGATGCTCAGCGCCGACGACACGGCCTGGGCGGAGCACGGCGTACGCAGGAACGAGTTCGACGAACTGCTCCCGACCAGCAACGTCCTCAGTCTCCACGTCCCGCTAACGCCCAAGACACGCGGCCTGATCGATGCCGGCGCGCTCGCCCGGCTGCCGCCGGGCGCGCTCCTGATCAACACGGCGCGGGGCGGGATTGTGGACGAGGAGGCCGCGGTCGCGGCCTTGCACGCGGGGCAGCTCGGCGGCGCGGCCCTCGACGTCTTCGACCGGGAGCCTCTGCCCCTCAGCCCCGCGTTCCAGACCGCTCCGAACCTGATCCTGACACCGCATCTCGCGGGCCTGACGGAGGAATCCGCGGCGCGGATCAGCCAGGTGGTGGCGAGCGCCGTGCGGCAGGTGCTGGCTGGCAGATAACGAGGCCGACCACGTCCGCCGGCACATGACGGACAGAGACTAACGTTCGTGAGCGCTTCGTCGCATTCGGGACGCAGCTCTTTCCAGATAGCGAATGGACACCGCGGCGCATCGGGCAAGGTCCGAGCGGGAATTCGCCGGGTGGCGCGAGGTGCTGGGCAACAGTCAAACCCAGGAGTTCCGCGATCCCCGAAAGGCTGTCCGAGACCGAAGCGCGGCCTGGAGCGAGCCCGTCGAGAGCGCCTCCGGGGTTCCGCCACGTCCCGCCCGTGGGCGGGCGACCAGGATCGGCGTCCGGCGCACTTGACGGGAGCGCGGGGTGCTTCGCACCATTCGGCGGCCGCGACGCGAAGCCCGGAGATCCTGCCATTGCTCATCTGTGATCCGGTCACGCTGGAGATCATCCGCGGAGCCATCCGGGCCGCTCAGGCCGAGATGGAGGCGCTGCTGGAACGCACGGCCATCTCGGCCTTCATCCGCGAGAAGAAGGACTTCTACACCGCTCTCTTCGACGCGACAGGCGCGATGGCGGTCGGATCGAACGTCCCGATCTTCGGCGACGTGACCGGGCCGGTCGTCGAGCGCTTCCCGCTCGCCTCCATGCGGGACGGGGACGTGTATTGGTACAACGACTGCTACGCATCCCGCGGAGCCGTCTCGCACTCGAACGACCAAGTGTTCCTCGCGCCCGTTTTCCACGAAGGGCGTCTCTGCGCGTTCGTGATGAGCTGGGCCCACTTCTCCGATATCGGTGGCTTGCGGCCGGGCTCGATCTCCTCTGACGCGGCCGATATCTTTCAGGAGGGCATCATCGTCCCGCCGACCAAGCTCGTCGATGCCGGCCGGACGAACGACGCGGCGCTCGAGATCTTCTTCCGCAATTCGCGCTACCCGGACCAGAACCGAGGCGACACGCGCGCCCTGATGGCGAGCGTCGAACTCGGCCGACGGCGGACGGCCGAGATCCTGGAGCGGTTCGGCGCCGCGGTCGTGGCCGATGCGCTGGCCCAGCTTCTGGCCCGCACGGAGACGCTCGTCCGCACCCGGCTGCGGGAGACCTTCGCGGTCGGCCGCTACGCTTTCACAGACGCGATCGACGCGGACGGGCACGGCAACGGGCCGTTCCACATCCGACTCGAACTGACCCGCACGGCCGACGACCGCTTCATTCTGGACGCGACCGGCACCGACGATCAGGCGCCGGGGCCGGTGAATTTTCTCATGAACCCGGACGTGCCCGGGATGGCGCTCGGACTGTTCTTCCTCGGCGGCGATCCGGCCCAGGTTTGCAATGCGGGTGGGCCGCGCGCGCTCGACGAGGTTAGGCTGCGTGAGGGATCTCTCCTCCAGCCGCGCCACCCGGCTCCGCTCGGCATGCGGGGCCTCACGATGATGCGTGTGCTCGCGGCGCTGAACGGGCTCCTGAACCGGGGCGGGGGCGGGGCGCCGGCCTCTCACTCGGCCTATGTCATCATCATGTTTCGCGGATTCGCGGCAGGGTCGCCGTTCCTGCTCTCGGACGGCGTCGGGGTCGGATATGGGGCGCGGCCCGTTTCGGACGGCATCGACGCCGTCTATTTCGTCGCCCAGGAGAACTATCCGGTCGAGTTCCTGGAGGGCGCCTACCCGATGCGGATCCTCTCCTACGGGCTGAACCCCGACAGCGGCGGGGCCGGGCGCTGGCGCGGCGGCTGCGGGGTGGTGCGGGAATACGAGTTCCTCGGCGAGGAGGCGATCCTCTCGATGCGGATCGACAGCGTCGAGAACCCGACCTGGGGCGTGGCCGGCGGGCGCTCCGGCGGCTCGGGCCGCGCCGTCGTCAATCCCGGCCGGCCCGACGAGCGGGTGCTGAAGCCGCTCTCCGACGGCAACCTCCTCCGGCACGGCGACGTGCTGCGGCTCGAGACGGGCGGCGGGGGCGGGCACGGACGGCCGCACGACCGGCCGGCCGACCAGGTGCTCCGGGACGTGCGCGACGGGTTCACGTCGGCGGGCGCGGCCAGGGACGTGTACGGCGTCGGGGTCCGCGACGGGGTGTTGGACGCGGCCGAAACGGGCGCGCTGCGCAGCTCTCCCGTTCCGGATGGGGAGCTGAGCCGTGCCGTCGGCTGAGCCTCGGCTCGCCGCGCGCCAGCTCTCGGTCGCGGTCGATATCGGGGGCACCTTCACGGATGTCACCGTGCAAGAGCCGGCCCTCGGCCGTGCCTGGCATGCGAAGACGCCTTCGACCCCTGACGATCCCTCCCGCGCCTTCCTGACCGGGCTCGGCTTGGCGCTCGACACCGCCGGAGGCGCTCCCGGCGAAGTCGCGCGCGTCCTGCACGGAACCACCGTCGCCACGAACCTCATCCTCGAGGGCAAGGGCGCCCGGGCGGCGCTGATCACCACGGCCGGCTTCCGGCACGTGTTGGAGATCGGACGGCAGGACATCCCGCGTGCCGCGAACCTGTATACCTGGGTGAAGCCGTCGCGGCCGATCCCGCCCGCCCGCATCCTGGAGGTGCGCGAGCGCGTCGCGGCGGGCGGTGTGGTGCTGCTGCCGCTCGACGAGGAGAGCGTGCGGGAGGCGGCGGCCCAGGCCCGTGCGCTCGCCGTCGAGGCGATCGCGATCTGCTTCCTGCATTCCTACGCTTATCCGGCGCACGAGAGACGGGCCGCGGCGATCGTCCGGGAGATGCTGCCCGGCGTGGCGGTCACGGCCTCGGTCGACGTGCTGCCCGTTGTGCGGGAATACGAGCGCAGCCTCGTGACGGTTTTGAACGCGACCGTGATGCCGGCCGTCACGACGTATATCGAGCGCTTGCACGGCCGCCTTCAGGAGGCCGGCATCTCGGCGCCGCTCCTCGTCATGCAGTCGAATGGCGGCGTGGCCGGTGCGGACGTGATCCGGCGCGCGCCCGCCGTCACGGCCCTGTCGGGCCCCGCCGCCGGCGTGGTCGGCGCGCGCGACGTCGCGGAGGCGGCCGGGATCCGCAACTTCGTCACGGTCGATATCGGGGGCACCAGCGCCGATATCTGCCTGGTCGCGGAGGGCCGAATCGAGCTCACCCAGTCGGGCCGTGTCGGCGCCTGGCCGATGCCTCTGCCCATGGTCAACATGGTGACGATCGGGGCTGGCGGGGGCTCGATCGCCCGCGTCTCCGACGGCAGCCTTACCGTCGGCCCGGCGAGCGCCGGCGCGATGCCCGGCCCCGCCTGCTACGGACAGGGCGGGGCCGCAGCGACGGTCACGGACGCGCATCTCGCGCTCGGGCACCTGCCGCCCCGCCTTCTCGGCGGACGTATGTCGCTCGACCGCGACCTTGCGGTCGCGGCGATCCGGCGCGAGGTCGCCGATCCGCTCGGTCTGTCGCTCGGAGATGCCGCGCGCGGCATCCTGGCGATCGCGAATTCGAACATGGTCGGCGCGATCCGGATCGTGTCCGTCGAGCGCGGGCACGATCCGCGCGACTTCACGCTCGTGCCGTTCGGCGGGGCCGGGCCGCTGCATGGCTGCGCGCTCGCCGAGATGCTCGGAATGTCGACGATTCTCGTGCCGCCGGCTCCGGGGGTGCTCTGCGCCGAGGGGCTGCTCGCGGCCGATCTCAAGGCCGAGTTCGCCCGCACCTTGCCGGGCGCCGCGACGGGCGACGAGGACCTGGCCCGCAGCTTCGCCGAGCTCGAAGCGGACGCGAGTCTCTGGTTCGCTGCCGAGAGGGTGCCGAAGGATCGTCGCCGGACGAATCGGGTCGGCCTGATGCGCTTCAAGGGCCAGGGATCGGAGCTGGCCGTCTCCTGGCCTGGACGCGCGGCTGAGGCGGCGCTCGCCTTCGCGGCCGCGCACGAGGCGCTGTACGGCTTCAAGCTCGATCTGCCGGTGCAACTCGTGACGATCCGGGTTGAGGCGGAAGGCGCGCTGCCCCGCCCCGTCCGCTCCCGCGTCGACCCGGGAGCGACGCCGGAGCCGATGGACCGGGTCCAGCTGGAGCTGCCCGAAGGGGCGCGGGACGCGCCGGTCTACGAGCGGTCGACCCTGCCGGCCGGGATGCGGTTCTCCGGACCCGCCATCGTGACGCAGCTCGACGCGACGACGCTCGTCCGGCCCGGATGGAGCGCCACCCTGCACGAATCCGGATCACTCATCCTGAGACGGGTCTGACGCATGGCCCGGATCGCGATCGGCGGTTTCCAGCACGAGACGAACTGCTTCGTCGAGCCCGCGACCGACTACGCCTATTTCGCGAGCCATCGCGACCGACCGCCGTTGGTCCGCGGCGTCGAGATGGTGCGCTGGCTTTCCGGCACGAGCTTCGCGCTCGCGGGCTTCATGGCCGCCATGCCGGGTCACGACCTCGCGCCGCTGCTCTGGACCAGCGGCGGCGCGGGCGGCCTCGTGACTGCGGATGCCTTCGAGCGCATCGCGGCCGAACTGGTCGGGCGTCTCTCGGAGGCGATGCCGGTCGACGCAGTCTATCTCGACCTGCACGGCGCGATGGTGTCGGCCGATTTCGAGGACGGTGAAGGGGAGCTGTTGCGTCGGGTTCGGGCCGTGATCGGGCCGCAGGTGCCGATCGCGATCAGCCTGGACTACCATGCCAACGTGACGCCCGGGATGGTCGCCCAAACGGACGGGACCGTCGCCTACCTGACCTATCCCCATGTGGACCGGGCCGAGATGGGGCGGCGCGCCGCGCGAATTGTCGAGACGCTGCTGGCGCGAGGGTGCCCTCCCGGCCGGGCGTGGCGCAAGGCGCCGTTCCTGATCCCGCTCAACGGCCAATGCACGCTGGTCGAGCCTTCGAAGGGGATCGTGGCGCGGTCGCGCGCCCTCGAGGGCGACCTCGTCAGCCTGTCCTACCTGGCGGGCTTTCCGCCGTCCGACCTCTTCTGGTGCGGCCCGACCGCGATCGCGCATGCCTGGACCCAGAAGGCGGCTGACGGGTTGCTGGCCGCGATCGAGGCCGCGGAGGCGCAGTTTGCGGAGCGGATGGTCCCGGCGGCCGAGGCGGTCGCGGAGGCCATGCGGATCGCCGGGGCGGCCCGAGGGCCGGTCGTGATCGCGGACACCCAGGACAGTCCGGGCTGCGGCGGAACCGCCGACACGACCGGGCTCCTGCGGGCGCTGGTCGATGCCGGAGCGGAGGGTGTCGCGCTGGGGTTCCTTTGCGACCCGGAGGCCGTCGCAGCGGCGCAGACGGCCGGCGAGGGCGGTGAGGTGCACTTCGCGCTCGGCGGTCGTTCAGGACCGGAGGGTGTCGAGCCCCTGGAGGCGCGTTTCAGCGTGCTGCGGCTCGGCGCGGGACGGTTCCGCACCTCGGGCGCAGTCTCGGGCGACCGCGAGGTCGATCTCGGCCCGATGGCGCTGCTCGGCATCGGCGGCGTCAAGATCGCGGTGACCTCGAAGCGCATGCAGGCGCTCGATCAGGAACCGTTCCGGCATCTCGGCATCGAGCCTGCCGAACAGAAGATCCTGGTCCTGAAATCGACGTGTCACTTCCGGGCCGAGTTCGAGCCGATCGCCGAATCGGTCATCGTGGCCCTGGCGCCCGGAGCCTACCTGGCCGACCCGAGCTCCTACCCTTTCCGGCGCCTGCGGCCGGGCGTGCGATTGAAGCCGATGGGCCGGGCTTTCGCGGGCGTCGCATGAGCAGGGCTTCGGGCCCGGTCACGCCGGCTTATCTCGAACGCGCCGCGCTCCATTATCTCGAGCGATACGCCTCCTCGGCGGAGAACCTGCGCCGCGTCCTGACCCGAAAGGCCCGCCGGCTCCTCGGCCCTGGCGGCGAGACGCTGGCATCCGGGATCGAGGGGAGCATCGCCGAGGTGGTGGGCCGCATGGTGCGATCCGGCCTCGTGGACGACCGGAGCTTCGCCGAGATGAAGGTCGGAGCCTTGATCCGGCGCGGCGCCTCGACCCGCGCGATGCGGGCGCGGCTGAAGGGCAAGGGTGTGGCCGATGACGTGCTGGAAGCAGCGCTCGGCGCCCACGACCTCGACGATCTCGCGCTCGCCCGCCGGCATGCCGAGCGCAAGCGCCTTGGCCCCTACCGGCTCCGTCCGGACCCGTCCTTGCGCGAACGCGACCTCGCGGCCCTGTGCCGAGCGGGATTTTCGTACCGGATCGCCGCCGGGATCCTGGACGAGTCGGCCGGGGAGGACGGGACGACCTCCGGTCGGACGCCGGCCTAAGCCGCAGCCGTCGGCGGGGCCCCCGCCGCGATCTCGCTCCAGCGCCGGCACGCCACCGCGTGGCCGAGCTCCGCGTCCGCGAGGACCTGATCCTCGGCCCGGCAGGCCGGCTCGACATAGGGGCACCGGGCCGCGAAGCGGCAGCCGGGCGGGATGCGCGATGCACTCGGCGGCTCTCCCCGGATCGGCACGGTTGCTAGGCCGCCCGGCTCGAGCCGGGGCGCCGCCGCCAGAAGCGCGCGCGTGTACGGGTGGAGCGGGCGGCCGAAGAGCGCGGCCGCCGGCGCGAGCTCGACGAGCCGGCCGAGATACATCACGGCGACCCGGTCGCAGAGGCGGCGGATGACCGAGAGGTCGTGCGAGATGAACAGGTAGGTGAGGTCGCGGTGGGCGCGGATGTCGAGCAGGAGGTTCAGGATCGTCGCCTGCACCGACATGTCGAGCCCGGAGGTCGGCTCGTCGAGGATCACGATCCGGGGGTCGAGGAGCAGGATGCGGGCAAGCCCGATGCGGCGGAGCTGGCCGCCGGAGAACTCGTGCGGGTAGCGCCGCCGGGCGGCCGGATCGAGACCGACGGCGGCGAGCGCCGCCTCCACCTTGGGGACGCGCTCCGCCTTGCCGCCTGTCCCGGTGATCGCGAGACCTTCCGCCAGCGTGTGGCCCACGCTCCACCAAGGGTCGAGGGCGGCGCCCGGGTCCTGGTGCACGTATTGGACGGCGCGGCGCGCTCGCCGAGCATCGCGGGGCCGTTTGCCGCTGACCACGGCCCCGTCGAGCCGGATCGTGCCCGCGGTCTCGCGCTGAAGGCCGAGCACGGTGCGGCCGAGGGTGGTTTTGCCGCAGCCGGATTCGCCAACGAGCCCCAGGATCTCGCCGGCCCAGATCCAGAGGCTGACGCCGTCGACCGCCCGGACCGGCGGCACCGACGGCCGCAGCCACCGGCGCCGGCCGCCGAGATGGACCGTGACGTCGTCCAGCGCGAGAACCGGGCCGGCGCTCACGCGAGAGCATCCTCGCGTTCGTAGAGCACGCAATCCACCGCGTGAGCCGGCGCGACCGTGACGAGATGCGGCGGCCGCGTCGGGCAGGCGGCCCGCGCCTCCGGGCAGCGCGGGGCGAAACGGCACCCCGGGGGAGGCCGCAAGGGGGACGGGACAGCGCCCGGGATGCCGGCGAAGCCGTCGCTGCGGTCCGGATGGCAGGCGAGAAGCGCCCGCGTGTAGGGATGGCGCGGTTGCGAGAGCACGTCGGCCGTGGTTCCGGTCTCGACCGACTGGCCGGCATAGATGACGGAGAGATCGTCGCAGAGCTCGGCCACGACCCCGAGATCGTGCGTCACGAACAGCATGGACAGCCCGAACTCCGTCACGAGTTCGCGCAGGAGAACGAGGATCTGCCCCTGCGTCGTCACGTCGAGCGCGGTCGTCGGCTCGTCCGCGACGATGAGGCTCGGGGCGGAGGCGAGCGCGCCCGCGATGACGAGGCGCTGGCGCTGGCCGCCGGAGAACTGGTGCGGGTAGCGGTCGAGCGCGGCCTCTGGATCCGGCAGTTGCACCCGCCTGAGGAGGGCGAGAAGCCGGTCGCGATGCTCGCGGCGCGGCCAGGCCGTCGCGTGCCAGCGCATCACCTCCAGAAGCTGGGCCCCCACCGTGAAAACCGGGTTCAGGGCTAGATAGGGGTCCTGCGGGATGAAGCCGATCCGGCTGCCCCGAACGGTGCGGTTCATCTCGCGCTCGGACAGCGCGAGGAGGTGGCGTCCCTCGAACACGATCCCGCCCGCCTCCACCCGGGCGCCGGGCGACAGGATGCCGAGGATCGCCCGGATCAGGGTGGACTTGCCGCAGCCGGATTCGCCCACAACCCCCAGAATGCGGCCGGGCGCCAGCCGGAAGTCGATGTGGTCGAGGATCTTCGCGACCCCCTCGTCGCCCCGGATCGAGACCCGCAGCTGCGAGACGGTGAGGATCGGGTCCCCGGCCATCAGCGCGAGCGTCTAAGGCGCGGGTCGAGGATGTCCCGCAAGCCGTCGCCGAGGAGGTTGAAGCCGAGGACGGTGAGGAGTATCGCGAGGCCCGGGAAGGTGGCGTACCACCAGGCGTTCGGCAGGAAGGTCCGACTTTGCGAGATCGCGAGACCCCAATCGGGGTCGGGCGGGGTCGCGCCCATGCCGAGGAAGCCGAGCGTCGCCGCGACCAGGATGGTGAAGCCGAGCCCGATCGTGGCCCGGACGATCACCGGCGACGCGGCGTTCGGCAGGATGTGCAGGAACACGATGCGGGCCGGGTGCGCGCCGAGCCCTTCCAGCGCATCGATGAAGAGGGAAGCCCGCAGCCGCCGCGTCTCCGAATAGACGATGCGGGTGAAGAACGGCCAGTAGGTGAAGGTGAGCGCGATCATGGCGCTCTCGAGCGACGGCCCCAGCAACTGCGCCAGCGCGAGCGCCAGGATGAGCTGCGGCAGGGCCAGGAACACGTCCGTGACCCGCATGATGAGCTCGGAGACCCATCCGCGGCCGTAGCCGGCCGCGAGGCCGAGCGGGATGCCGATCGCCATCGCGCCGAGGACCACGAGCAGCGCCACCTTCAAGGCGCCACGAGCCCCGAGGATGACGCGGGACAGGATGTCCCGACCGAGATTGTCGGTCCCGAACGGGAACATCGCGCTCGGCGGTTTCAGGCGCTGCAGCAGCCGCGACTGAGTGGCGTCCTGCGGGTAGGGCGCGAGCCACGGCCCGAAGATCGCGATCAGCGCGACCGCGAGCACGATCACGAAGCCGAGGACGGCCGAGCGGTCCTGCGCGAACTTCTTCAGGACGAGCATCAGGCGCCGTCCCAGAGGCGCGGGTCGATCAGTCCGTGCACGATGTCGGTCAGGATGTTCACGACCGCGTAGATCACCCCGACCAGGAGCGTCACGGCCAGCATCACCTTGTAGTCGGCCGTAAAGATCGCCTGGACGGTGTAGCTGCCGAGACCCGGCCAGTCGAAGATCGACTCCACCACTACCGCGCCGGCGATGAGCGAGCCGAAAAGGAGCCCGATCTGGGTGACGCTCGCCACCACGGAGTTCCGCAGAACGTAGACCCAGATGAGCCGGCTCCTCGGGTATCCCAAGGCCCGCTCGTAGGTCACGAAATCCTTCTGCAGCGTGTCGAGGACGCCGGCCCGGGTGAAACGGGTGATGGTCGCGATGCCGCCGAGCGAGAGCGTCAGGGCCGGAAGGACCATATGTCGGAGCGCGTCCGCGAACACGTCCATCCGTCCGGACAGGAGCGCGTCGAGGGTCAGGAACCCGGTTGGGCCGGGTGAGAACGCGATCCCGACGCCGCTGCGTCCTCGGAGCGGCAGCCAGCCGAGCTGCATCGCGAAGAGAAGCTGCAGCATGATCGCGACCCAGAATGTCGCGAGCGCGACCCCGCCGATCGACAGGATGCGGAGCAGGAAGTCGGGCCAGCGGTTGTGGTAGAGCGCCGCCACCACGCCGAGCGGGATGCCGAGCGCGGTCGCGAGAAAGAGCGCCGCGAGCGTGAGCTCGAGCGTCGCGGGCAGACGCTGTGCGATGTCCGTCGCCACCGGGCGCGCGGAATACTGGCTGTCCCCGAAATCCAGCCGTAGGACGTCACCGAGATAGCTCGCGAACTGCCGGTGCAGCGGCTGGTCGAAACCGTACTGCGTTCGGATCTTCGCGATCTGCTCCGGCGTGGCGTTGTCACCCGCGAGCGCGGCCGAGGGGTCCGCCGGCACGACCCGGATCATCACGAAGGCGATGATCAGGAGGCCGAAGAGGGACGGGAGCGCGAGGAGCACGCGGCGCGTGATGAAGCGCATCATGGCTGGAGGCGCGTCCCTTCTTCCCGCCGGGGCGGGGAGAAGTCGAGTCGCGCGTCAGCGCGACCGGATGAGGGGCAAAGGAAGCGCACCGTAGATGTCGAGGCTCCCTTGCCCCTCACCCGGTCCGCCTGGCGGCGGACTCGACCTCTCCCCGTTTCACGGGGCGAGGGGATGAAGGCGGCGGCGCTCAGGACACGAACCGAACCCACCGCATCTCCGTGCCGCTGCCGACCGGGCAGAACCGCATGGTCGAGAGCCGGTTCGACACGCCTTTCAGCTCCACGGTGTTGTAGACGAAGATGTCCGGGCACTGGGCGACGATGAGCCGCGTCGCCTGCTCGTAGAGCGGCGCTCGCTCGTCCTGCTTCACCAACCCGCGAGCCTTGCGCAGAAGCTCGTCGACCTCGGCGTTCTTGAACCAGGAGGACGCCTTCCAGGTGCCGTGGAACTGGCTGTCGTACATCTGGCCGACCCAGTTCTCGGGATCGGCGAAATACGTGGAGACCCAGTGCACCCACATGTCGGGGCTGGTTTCGGGTTTCGCCGTGTTCGTAGTCATGTTGGCCCAGGTGTCGGTGATGATCTTCAGGTTCACCCCGACCTGGGCGAGGTCGCTCTGGAAGAGCTGCGCCGCCTGGTTCGTCTGCTCGAGCGTGTTCTGGATGTGGATCTGGATCGGGCGCTTCATGGGCGCGCCTTCGGCCGCCGCCTTCTTGAAGTAATCGCGCGCCTTGTCGAGGTCGTAGTCGTAGCCCGCGACGTCCTTCGGATAACCCCAGATCGTGTTCGGCATCGGCGTGCCGTCGCGCTCGGCATATCCCTTCAGGATGTCGTCGATGAACCCCTTGTAGTTGAAGGCGTGCGCGAAACCCTTGCGGGCGTTGATGTTGTCGAAGGGCGCCTTGGCGTTGTTCATCCGGATGATGAAGGTCCGGGCCGACACGTTCTTCTCGACGCGGGCGATCTTGCTTGCCATGATCTGCTCGACTTGGTCGGTCGGCAGATAGCTGTCGGTCATGTCGATCGAGCCGTTCAGCAGCCCGAGCACGCCGGTCGAGGTCTCCCGGACAACCCGCGACGCGATCCTGCCGATCGGTTTCGGGTTGTCGCTCCACCCGTACCAATGCTGCTCCCAGCGTGTGAGGTCGTACTTCTCGTTCGGCCCGTAGCTTGCCGCATCCAACCGGTAGGCGCCGGAACCTGCCTCGTTCGAGGCGAGCCAGGATGCGCCCCAGTCGCCGCCCTTGTCGTTCGCCGCGAGAAGGCGCGGATTGACGATGCAGACGATCGGGATCGCGGCCAAGAACGGCCCGTAGGCGCGGGTCAGCGCAAACCGGACCGTTTGGGGATCGGGCGCGGTCACCTGCTCGGGCTTGAGGATGGGCAGGAAGGCGGAGGCCGGCGCCCGCCCGAGCTTCAGGACCCGCTGGAAGCTGTAGACGACATCCGCGGCCGTGAGGTCGCTGCCGTCATGGAATTTCAGGCCCGACCGGAGCTTGAACTCCCAAGTCAGCCCGTCCTCGGACGAGGTGTGGCTCTCGGCCAGCCAGGGCGTCAGCTTCGGCGGGTTGTCGAGGTAGCGGTAGAGCGTGTCGTAGGTGTTCAGCGAGTAGCCCATCATGGGTACGTCGAAGACCTGGTGCGGGTCGAGGTTCTGCGGCTGGTTGTCGGACCGGACCAGCGTGCCGGGGGTCGCCGCCTCCACCCTCACGCCCATCGCCAGCAGGGCGCCGATCGACAGCGCGCCGGCCTCGCGTCGGTTCAAGCTCATGTGACAGCTCCCTTATTCCGCCGCCTCCGCCCTTGGGGCCTGCGGATGTGATTGGACGGCGAGCCCGAGCGCCACCGACATCTCGGCGGTCTTGAGGGCGGCAAGGACGGGATTGATGATCGGGCGGCCGAGCTCGGCCTGCAAGGCCCGCGCCACGCCGGGCAGGAACGCCATGCTCATGCAGCCCAGCACGATCACGTCGGCGCCGTCCTCCTCGAGGCAGCGCCGCCCCGCTTCTACGATGCGGTCCATCGCCCCGGGCTGCTGCCCGGCGAGCTCCATCACGGTCGCGCCGACGCCCCGGACGGAGGCGAAGAGGTCGGCGAGCCCGAGCCCGCGCAGGCGGGCCGCGACGCGGCCGGGGCTGCGGCCGGTCGGCGACAGGATCGAAATCCGGGTGCCGAACTGCGCCGCGAGGTGGAGCGAGGCCGAACCTGGCCCAACGAGGGGGACGGATGTCCGCTCGCGGAGCGCGTCCAGCCCCGGATCGCTGAAGCAGCCGACTGATCATGCGCATCCTCTACCAGCTCACGAGCCCCATGGACCGCACCATGGGGCAGGGCGAGATCGCGCGCCGGCGCGGCGTGCTGCAGGACGCGGCCGCCCCGGACACCGCCGTCGAATGCTGGCCGGTCGCGGACGGGCCGGCCTCGATCGAGGGCGCGGCCGACGCGGCCCTCGTCGTGCCGGAGATGCTCCGGCTCGCGCCGCGCTGGGAGGCGTTCGACGCGGTCATCACTCACGGCTGTCATTCCGGGGCGGCGCGCGGCGCCGAACCCGCAACCCATCGACACGTGAGCGGTATGGATCATCCTCGCCGCCAAACGAACCGTGGGTTCCGGGTTCTCGCCCGCCGGCTTCGCCGGGCAGGCGATCCCCGGAATGACGGAGTTTGGACCAGTCATCATGCCAAGACCCGCAGCGTCTGGTCGATCAGCGCGCGGCTGTCGCCCAGAGCGTCGGCGACGCGGTTTCGCCCCCGCACGAGCTTCGTCTCGAGCATCCAGCGCGCGTCCCCGTCCGGCAGTCCGCCGAGCGCCGGCACATCGAACAGCGACGGGATCATGGTGCCCTGCGGCGTGTAGCCGTAAACGTCTTGGCCGTAAGTCCCCTTGGCGGTCGAGGCGAGCGGGATGAGAATGCGCGACAACCGCTTCATGCACCCGTTGAGGGCGTCCGCCGCTCCCTCGTCGGCATGACCCTCGGCGTAGCGGGCGCGCCAGAGCCGGGCCGCCTGGTCGAGACGGGACGCCGCGGCCCGCAAATCGCGCGCGGCCGCACCCGCGGAGCCGATCCCGATCGCCTCGCCGGCCGGCCCGAACCCGTCCAGCCGCTCGATGAACGCGTCCGCCACGGGGGTGAACTCGAAGGGTAGCACGACCGCCGTGCAGAGTTCCCACAGCCAGGCCGCGTAGACCCTGATGTGGTCCTGCATGTAGCCCCAATCCATCTTGTCGATCGTGTTCTCGACCGAGTGGTGCCACCAGCCGAGCGTAGCAAGCGCCGAGGCGTCGAGCTCCGCCTTGGTGTAGTAGCCCTGGCCGGTCAGCATCGGGATCCCGAGCCCGAAGAAGGACGAGTCGCCGGTCTTGGTCGAGCGCCGCCAGGAGATGTCACGGCCGGGCAGCAACTGCTTCTCGATCGCCTGGTGGAACGGCCGCATCTCGATCGCGGAGGCGGTGCTCCAGGTGCTGGTGCCGAGGCAGGAGGGCTGGTCGATCTGAAGGTAGCCGACGGCATGGTCGCGGAGCCGGTCCCAGTTGCGGTCGGCGAACCAGGACGAGCCGACCATCGTGCCGGTCTCGTGCGCGGTCCAGAACCCGGACACGAGCCCGCGCCGCAACTCGCCCCGATGGGCCGCGAACACGCGGGCAAGTTCCAGCATGCAGGCGTTGCCGGCGGCGTTGTCCGTGGCCTGCGGGCCGGGCCAGGAATCCTGGTGGCCCCCGACGAGGACGAAATCCTCGCTCCGGTCGCTCTTCACCTCGCCGACGGTGATCTGGACCGGTCGCCAGCCGTTCTCGACATTGGCCCGGAACCAGACCCTGACAGGGCCGGACTCGAGCATCTCCCTAAGCTGGAGGCCGGCCGTGCGGGCGATGCCGATGCAGGGCAGCGTCGGCATCTCGGACCGGGCCGTCTCCGGGGTCGGATTGCCCCAGGCCGACTTCACTGAACCGAACGGGACGGCGGTGTTCTCGGGATGCCCCCAGTTCATCATGATGCAGCCGGTTGAGCCGAGAAGCCCGGCGATGCGCTGCTTCTCGTGCCGGGCCGGGTGGTAGGACAGCTCGGACAGCGTGATCTTGCCGGTCGCGTCCCGGCCGCTGTATTCCTCGAACGCTCCGGTCCGAACGTCCATCAACTCGCCCGAGAGGCCGTCCGCAAGGGTCGGCACGGAATGGCCGAGCGTGTTCGCCTCGATCGCGATCTCTCTAGGGGTCAGTACGCGGAGCTCGCCCGGTTGGGGAAAGCTGACCAGCCCCGGCATCTCGTGGATCCTCGCCGTGACGCCGGCCTCCTCCAGGGCTGCGCGGCTGTACTCGGCCATCCGGCGGCCGTTCTCCGATCCCGCGAGGCGCGACGGGATATCGGTGGTGATCCGCACGACGTGGGCGCGGATCCGCTCGGCGCTGACCTCGCTCAGAACGCTCTCGATCGGCATGCGTGACGGCCCTCTAAGGAGCACCATCGACGCCGAGCCGGCGCAGCGTCAAGCGGATCGGCGGCCCCGACCGTCGATTGGGGGCCGGCCTGCCTCCGGACTGGCCCCCGCGGCGTCCAAGCACCGCGAAGAGAAGCATCATTCCACTAAAGGCGAACTCTCTCGTGCGAGCGCGGCGCCGATCCGCGCACCCGGATGTCTCTCCTCAGCTTGCCACTTGGTTCTCCTGGGAGGAGCCGGCATACCTTGTGCGCTGGCGGGCCTTGGCCGACACCAGGCCGCCGGCGCCTGCTGACGCTTCGGGACACGCAGCGATGAAACAGAGCCTGCACGAGCGCGCCATCGTCATCGATGGCCTGATCATCTCCAATTTCGACCGATCAGTCTTCGAGGACATGCGCAAGGGCGGGATCACGGCGGCGAACTGCACCTGCTGCGTCTGGGAGAACTTCACCGAGACCATGCGCAATGTGGGCCGCTGGCAAGGCTGGTTTCGCGACCACGCGGATCTCATCATCCCGGTGCGCACGACGGACGACATCGCCCGCGCCAAGCGCGAGGACAAGACGGGCATCATCCTCGGTTGGCAGAACCTGACCGGGATCGAGGACCAGATCGCCTACCTGGAGCTCTTCAAGCAGCTCGGAATCGGGATCATGCAGATCGCCTACAACACGCAGAATCTCGTCGGCACCGGCTGCTATGAGAGCCGCGATGGCGGCCTGTCGGATTTCGGCCGCGACGTGGTCGCCGCGATGAACCGGCTCGGCATCCTGTGCGACCTGTCGCATGTGGGTCCGAAGACGAGCGAGGATGTGATCCTCGCCTCGCGCCAGCCGGTGGCCTACTCGCATTGCCTTCCGGCCGGCCTCAAGGCGCATCCGAGGAACAAGACGGACGAGCAGCTGCGCTTCATCGTCGACCACGGCGGGTTCGTGGGCGTGACCATGTTCCCGCCCTTCCTGCCGCGCGGGCCGCAATCGACGGTGGACGATTACGTCCAGGCGATCGAGTATGTGCTGAACCTCTGCGGCGAGGAAAGCGTCGGCATCGGAACGGACTTCACCCAAGGTTATGGCCGGCCTTTCTTCGACTGGATCACGCACGACAAGGGGAACGGCCGTCGCCTCACGGATTTCGGCGAGGTGATCAATCCCGAAGGCCTGCGAACCATCGGCGACTTCCCGAACCTCACGGCCGCCATGGAACGGCGGCATTGGCCGGAGGCCAGGATCGAGCGGGTTCTCGGGGAGAACTGGCTCGGCCTTCTCCGCACCGTCTGGGGAGCGTAAGAATGGGCAAGCCCGCGATCGAGATCGAGGTGGACGATGCGACGGGGCGCTGGACGGTCGACACCCTGCCGATGATCCTCGTCCCCCAGCATTTCTTCCTGAACAACCACCTGGCCGTCGAGGCCGCGCTCGGCCCCGAGCGGCTGAGCGAGGTGCTTCGCCCGGCAGGCCACCGCTCCGCCCATTACTGGTGCGAGCGGGAGGCGGCCTACCATCATCTCGACGGCCCCGCCGTCTTTCGTCACTACCTCCGTCGGCTGTCGCAGCGCGGCTGGGCGCAGTTCTCGATCCTCTCGCTGGAGCCGGGGGCAGGGCGCGCCGAGTTGCGCGTCGACCATTCCTGCTTCGTGGACGAGGCGCGGCGGCGGTCGGGCCGCAAGCTCTGCTACATGTTCGCAAGCTGGTTCGAGGGCGCGCTCGACTACGTCAACTCCAGCGCGGGCGAGCGACGTCCCACTGTGGGCCGCGAGGTTCATTGCGCGGCGGAGGGAGAGCACGACCATTGCCACTTCCGGGTCGAGCCGGCCGCGTCCGACGCGCGCTGAGCGCTCGCCGGATCGACGGGCGCGGCGGCGCGATCAGGCGAAGCGGAGCCGGGATTGGGATACGACGTCATCATCGTTGGGGTCGGCGGGATGGGCAGCGCCGCCTGCTGGCAGCTCGCGCGCTGCGGCCAGCGGGTGCTCGGGATCGAGCGCTTCGACATCCCGCACGCGATGGGGTCCTCCCACGGCATCAGCCGGATCATCCGGCTGCCGTATTACGAGGACCCGGCCTACGTCCCGCTTCTGAGGCGCGCCTACGAGCTCTGGCGAGAGGCCGAGCGGGCGAGCGGCGACGAGCTCCTCGTCATTACCGGCTCCATCGATTCGAGCTCCGAAGACGACCCTCTCTTTCAGGGCGCGCTCGCCTCGGCCAGGCTGCACGAGCTTCCGCACGAGGTCCTGAGCGGTCGCGAGGTCAATCGGCGCTTCCCCGGCTACCGCCTGCCCGAACGGCATCGCGCCGTGTTCCAGGCGGAAGGCGGGCTGATCGCGAGCGAGCGCGCGATCGTGGCCCATGTGCGGTTGGCCCAGGGGGCCGGGGCCGAGATCCATGCACGGGAGAAGGTGCTGGGCTGGGAAGCCCGGCCGAGCGGCGAAGGCGTCGTCGTCTCGACCGACAAGGGTCGCTACGAGGCCGCGCGGCTCGTTCTCGCGGCCGGCGCCTGGATGGCGGATCTGGCGCCGATCCTGACGGGCGTCGCGGTTCCGGAACGCCAGGTCCTGGCCTGGCTGCAACCTCGGCGGCCCGACTTGTTCGGGTGCGGTCGCTTCCCGGTCTTCAACCTCCAAGTGGACGAAGGCCGCTATTACGGGCTCCCGGTCTACGAGGTTCCGGGCTTCAAGTTCGGGCGCTACCACCACCTGGGTGAGACGAGCCCGGCCGACGAGGTGCGACGCGAGCCGGACGCGGAGGACGAGCGGCTGCTCCGCGCCTTCGCCGAGCGCTATTTCCCGGATGGAAGCGGGGACGTCATGGCCCTCCGAAGCTGCATGTTCACCAACACGCCGGACGAGCATTTCATCCTGGACCGCCATCCCGAGCATCCGCAGGTCGTCCTTGTCTCCCCCTGTTCCGGCCACGGCTACAAGTTCTGCAGCGTCATCGGGGAGATCGTCGCCGAAATGGCTACCGACGCGGGCGGAACACGACACGACATCGGCTTCCTGCGTTCGGGCAGACCCGCATTGAACCTCGCCGCAGCCTGATCGCGAGCTCTCGATCGACGTCGATCGAGCTGCGGGGAGCGGACGGTCCTTGCGTCTCCTGGGGCCGGGAGCGAGTGTTTTGCCCTTGCGGACCAACGAGCGCCGACGATCAAGGGATGCGGCGGCGGACCCATCGGTCGATGGCGAGCAGGAGCGCGCCCGCCGCCGTCGCCACGACGACGAGGAGAAACGCCAGCGCGATCAGGAGGCGGGTGTCGGCCGTCTCCATGGCCTTGATGGTCAGGTGGCCGAGGCCGCGCTGGGAGGCGAACATCTCGCCGATCAGGGTGCCGAGGAGGGTGAGCGAGAACCCGACCCGAAGGCCGGACACGATCCCGGGCAGGCTCGCCGGCACGATGATGTGCCAGGCCGTCTCGAGGGGGCCGAGCCGCATCGACTGCGCGGCCCGGAAGTAGATCGGCCGGACGCCCCGGACCGCCGCCATGGTGAAGAGCGCGACGGGAACGAAGCCGTGGATGGCCCCGAACGCGACCCGGGCCGAGAGCCCGAGCCCGAAGAAGAGCAGGACCACCGGATAGAGCGTGATTTTCGGAATCGAGTAGAGGGCCGTAAGGATGGGCTCCGCGACCTCGCCGGTCATCCGGTGCGCCCCGAGCAGCATGCCGACGACGAGGCCGCTCGACCACGCGATGACAAGGGCGAGGAAGAACGCGCGCGCGGTCTCCCAGGCGCTGGCCTGAAAGTCCGGATCGGCGAGGAGGCGAACGAGATAGGTCAAGGTGTCGGTCGGGCCGGTCAAGACCTGCGGCCCGACGAGGCGCGCCACGGCCGCCCAGGCGAGCGCCGCGACGCCGACCAGGATCAGGGTGTCGAGCGGTCCGGCGAGCGATCGTCTCAGGGCGACCATGACGCGCTCCGGGTCCTAGCGGGCGATGCGGGCATAGAGGCGGCGCTCCCGCGACCACAAGACCATGTTGATGGTCACCACGCAGGCGAGAAGGATCAGCATCAGCCCGTACATCGTGCCGGTCTCGAAGCTCTGATAGGCGAAGGCGATGCGGTAGCCGAGCCCCGATCCGGAGAGGATGAACTCGCCCGCGACGACGCCGATGAACGCGTACACGATGGCGAGCTTCACGCCGGTGAACAGATAGGGCGACGCTGCCGGCAGGATGACCAGACGGACGGTCTCGGCGCGCGACAGCCGCAGGCTCTGAGCGGCCCGGAGCAGGATCGGCCGCACGCTCAGGAACCCGTCCACGGTCGCGATCGCCATGGCCACGAATGCGAACACGAAGGCGACCGCGACGAGCGGCCAGCGGTTCAGGCCGAACATCACGATGAAGAGCGGGTAGAAGATGAAGGACGGGACCGCGTAGTAGCTGGCCAGGAACGGGTCCGCCGCGCGCTTGAACCTTGGGAAGGTGAACAGGAGGAGGCCGAAGGCGAGGCCGAACCCGACCGACAGGAAAGCCGCCCCGGCGACAGTCCCGAAGGTGATCAGGATGTCGCGCGTGTAGAGGCCTGAGACGAGGATGCGGAAAGCCTGCTCCACCATGCTGCTCGGCGGAATCAGGCTGAAGCGGTCGATGAAGCCGAGCCGGCATGCGGCCTCGATCAGTCCGAGCGTCGCCGCGATGACGACGAACCGGATGAGCCCGGCCCGGCTCACCTTTGCGCCTGCATGGCTTTCAGCGATTCGTCGCGAAGCTGCGACCAGATCCGGGCCGTGATCGCGCCGAACGCCGCGTCGGACGCGATCCGGCTGTCCCGCTCCCGCGGCCAGCGGGTCTCGATCACGTCGATGAAACGGCCGGGGCGCGCCGACATCACGCCCACGCGATCGGACAGGAGCGCGGCTTCGTCGAGCGAGTGGGTGATGAGGAGGATCGTCGCCCCGGTCTCCCGCCACAGCCGGAGGAGCTCGTCGCCCATGAGGAGCCGCGTCTGCTGATCGAGCGCCCCGAAAGGCTCGTCCATGAGGATCAGCCTCGGCCGCATCACGAGCGTGCGGGCGATGCAGACCCGCTGGCGCATGCCGCCCGAGAGCTGGGCCGGAAAGGCGCTGGCGAAATCGGAGAGGCCGATCAGCCGTAAGGCGTTCTCGACGCGCGCCCGAATCTCGGCCTCCGGCGCCTTGAGTCGTCGTAGGCCGAAGGCGGCGTTGTCGAAGACGGAGAGCCAGGGGAAGCTCGAATCGTCCTGGAACACGACGCCGACACCGTCCGGCACCGTCCCGGCGACCGGCCGGCCCTCGAAGCTCACCGAGCCCTCGGTCGCGCCCGACAGGCCCGCCACGAGATCGAGCAGCGTCGACTTCCCGCAGCCGGACGGGCCAACGACCGAAAAGAACTCGCCCGTCTGAAGATCCAGATCCAGCGGCCCGAGAGCCCGAAGGGGCGGCCGGCCGGCCGCGCCCGGATACACTCGGGTCAGGCCTCGGGCCGAGACATGGGCCTGCCGGGCCTGAGGCTCGAGACCGCCCATGTCGGAGACGAGCTTCAGCGGGGCCCCAGGGCGCCTCTGAGGCATGGCCGGCTCACTTGCGCTTCAGGTCGGCCGGGAGCGCCTCTTCCGAGACGACGCTCGCCCAATCGATCGGCTTCGAATCGACCGCTTCGACCTGCTGCAGCGTGCGCAGCGAGGTTTCGAGGCCCACGTAATCGATCTCGCCGCGGCTCCAGTAATTCACGCCCTTGATCGTCGAGACGGTCTTGATTGCCTCGAAGATCACCTCGGGGTCCATCTTGTACTCCTTGGCGACGATGTCCGCGACGGCCTTCGGGTCTTTGTAGATGACGTCGACGGCCTGCTTTCGGGCCTCGATGATGCTGCGGATGATCCCGGGATTGGCCTTTAGGTAATCCGCCCGGACGATGCCGACGGTCTGCGAGATCTTCGGGATGAAATCGGCCGAGTTGAAGACGAGCCGGTAATTATCCTTCTCGCGGCTCCAGATCGGCTCCTGCGTCCAGGTAATGTCGACGCCTTTCTCGCGGAGGGCCGTGAGGCTCGATCCGGCGCCGCCGACGGCGCGCTTCTCGGCCTTGGCGCCCGTGACCCGGAGGATCTCCGATAGTACCATGTCGGCGCCGCCCTTCGGCGAGGAGTAGCCGATCGTCTTGCCGTCGAGGTCCTTTGCCCCCTTCACCCGGTCGTCATCCTTGCGGGCGATCCAGAGGATATCGCCGACGGTGTTTACCCCGGAGCTGACGATCTTGATCGGGAGGCCCTGCTTGATCGCCGCGATGGCGGCCGAGGTCGCCACTTCCCCGAACGGGATGTCCGCGGCGAGCGCATTCCGGACACTCGTCCCGCCGCCCTGTGAAGTGAGGAAGCCTGGCGTCTCCATCCCGGCGGCCTTGAATAGGTTGTTGGCCTTGGCGACCGCATAGGGGACGCCATACATCGAGGTGCCGTAATGAGTGACGGTGATTTCGCCCGCTCGGGCCGCCGAAGGTTGGCCGGCTGCACCCAGCAATCCGAGAAGCCCTAGGGCGGCGGCAACACCTCGCCCAACATGGCACCACATCCGCGTCGCCTCCCATTCCGCATTGTTGCGGGGACCATACACGATCAATCCGTGCATGCAACATAGCGGAAAGCGGGGCAGCCGCAGACTATGTTTGACCTGCGAAGCTACTGATTGCATACACCAGCGATGCTGGAACGAGGCATTCCGAGGCAGGTGGACGCGCGATGGACAAGCTGATCATCGAAGTCCGGGTGAACGAGTACATGATGCGGGACGTGAACCCGCACGTTCCCTGGACGGCGGACGACCTCGCCCGCGATTCGGCCGCCATCCAGGCGGCCGGAGCCGCCATGGTGCATTTCCACGCCCGCAACGCGGACGGGTCTCCGGCCCACGATTACGAGACCTATCGGGACGCGATCCGCGGCATTCGCGGCGCAAGCGACCTGATGATCCACCCGACGCTCGGGCAGCTGACGATCAAGGGCGACGCGGCCCGCGTGGCCCACATCCCGCGGCTCGCCGAAGACAAGCTCACGCCCGAATTCGCCTCGATCGATCTCGGCAGCACCAATATCGACATCTACGATGCCGAGCGGAAAGCCTACACCTCCACGAACAAGACCTACGTCAACACGACGGAGACGCTGACCTACCTGCTGAAGACCTTCAGGACGGCCGGCGTCCGGCCGGTGATCGCGTGCTGGAGCATCCCGTTCGTGCGGACGATTGAACCCTTCTTTGACATGGGGCTCCTGTCGGGGCCGGCCTACGTGCTCCTGGTTCATACCGGCGGCGGCCAGCTCGGCGGCCATCCGCCGACCCCGGCGGGGCTCCGGGCCTACCTCGACGTGATGCCGGACCGCCCCATCGAATGGGCGGTCTGCAGCAAGCCCGGCAACCTCTTCCCGACGGCGGCGCAGGCGATCCAGCTCGGCGGGCATGTGTCGATCGGGATTGGTGACCATACCTACGCCGAGCTGGGCGCACCCACGAACGCCGAGCTGGTTCGCCGCATCGTCGAGATGGCGAAGTCTTACGGCCGCGAAGTCGCGACGCCGGACGAGGCTCGCCGCATCCTCGGCGTCCCGCGCGTCTGAGAGAGCCTTCGGGACTGACATCGAACGAACCGTTCGCTTGAGGGACGGCGCGAGACGAAAGCGAGGAACGCATGTCGGACAGGTCAACCACGCCTAAATACGAGGGAGCGCTCGCAGGCCTCCGGATCCTGGATATCGGCACTTTCATCGCGGCGCCCTTCGCGGCGACGCTCATGGCCGAGCACGGGGCCGAGGTGTACAAGGTCGAGTTGCCGAAGGTCGGCGACCACGCGCGCCGTCTCGGCACGCCGACCGAAGCCGGCGACACGCTCGTCTGGCTGAGCGAGGCCCGCAACAAGAAGTCGGTCACCCTCGACCTTCGCACCCCGGAGGGCGTCGAGCTCCTGAAGTCGCTCGTCGCGGTGAGCGATGTCCTCTGCGAGAACTTCCAGGCCGGAACGCTGGAGAAGTGGGGCCTCGGCTGGGACGTGCTCTCCGCCGTCAACCCGAAGCTGATCCTGCTCCGCATCTCCGGCTACGGCCAGACCGGCCCCTATGCGAACCGCCCCTGCTTCGGCCGGATCGCGAACGCCTTCGGGGGCATCTCCTTCCTGTCCGGGGAGCCCGACCGCCCCCCCGCCCAGCCGGGCTCGGCGACGCTGTCGGACTACATGGCCGGGCTCTTCGGGGCCTTCGCGGTGCAGATGGCGCTCCGGGCGCGCGACAGGACCGGACGCGGACAGGTCATCGACATTGCGCTCTATGAGGGCATCTTCCGCATCCTCGACGAGGTCGCGCCAGCCTTCCAGCGAAACGGCTTCGTGCGTCGCCGGGACGGGGCCGAGACCCCGCTCGTGGTGCCGCACAGCCATTATCCGACCGGCGACGATCGCTGGGTCGCGATCGCCTGCACCAACGACCGCATCTTCGGGCGTCTCGCCGTTGTCATGGGACGCCCCGAGATCGTCGACGACCCGCGCTACTCAACCAACGCCGCACGGCTGAAGCACCGCGGCGAGGTCAACGGCATGGTGGCCGACTGGACCTCGACCATGAACCGGGACGAGGTCCTGCGGCGCTCGTCCGACGCGGAGGTGCCGTGCGGTTCCGTCTACGCGATCGACGAGATCTTCGAGGATCCGCATTACGCGGCCCGCGGCAACATCCTGCGCGTTCAGGACGACCGGATCGGCGAGATCGCCATCCCGAACGTCGTTCCCCTGCTGCTCGGCACACCGGGCGAGGTGAAGTGGCTCGGCCCTGCGCTCGGCTCGCACACGGACGAGATCCTGCAGGGCGTCCTCGGCCTGGATACGGCCCGTATCTCGGACCTGAGGGAACGCGGGATCGTGTGAGGCGACCGCATGGCCGTTTCGCAGCCGATCGCGCAGGCGCTGAGCGCCCGCATCCGCGACATGATCCTGAAGGGCGAGTTCGCGGCCGGGCAGCACCTTCGCGAGGTCTTCCTGGCCGAGATGTTCGGCGCCTCCCGAACGCCCGTTCGGCTGGCGCTCGCTGCGAACGAGAAGGATGGCCTCCTGGATTACAGCCCGAACCGGGGCTACGTGGTTCGGCCGTTCGACGTGAAGGATATCAGCAGCGCCTACGAGTTGCGGGCCTTGATCGAGGGGTTGGCCGCCCGCAAGGCTGCGGAGCAGGGCCTCGAGCGCGAGCGGCTTCGGCGAGCGGAGACCGCCATCAAGGCCGTCGACGGTCTGCTGGGCGGTGAAGACCCCCTCGACGAGCCGGCCCGCGAGACGTGGCGCGCTCACAACGCGATCTTCCACCGGGCCATCGTGGAGCAGAGCGATAATCGCTTCATCGGGCCGATGCTGCTCAGTGTCCAGCAGATCCCGTCCGTATACCCTCCGATCCTCGCGTCCTACGATCCGTACGCGTTGCGGAACTACAACCTACAGCACCGGCAGGTGCTGGCCTGCATCGTTAACCGCGAGGCAGTCCGGGCCGAGTTCCTGATGCGGGAGCACGTGTATTCGGCGGGCGAGGTGATCTGCGCCTCGATCGGGAAGGCGGGTTCCACGACAACGAGCGCCGGCCATGTCGGCGATCAGGCTGCGCCCTGTGTCACGATGAACGGCCGCCGGGCCTGAACGAGACCGATTGCGTTCGCCGAACAGGCTCAAACGTGCACGAAGAGGGAGCCGGTCTCCACGGTGACCTCGTATTTCCGCAGCTTGGTCGGGCGCTCCTGGAAGAGTTCGAGGCCAGTCTCGAGGTCGTATTCGTAGCCGTGCCAAGGGCAGACCAGCACCTCGCCCTCGCGCTCGAACCGCAGCTCCCCGACCGCGGATGGGGGCCAGGTCCCTCCGAGGATGCCCTTGCAGATCGGCGCCCCCTTGTGCGGGCAGCGGTTGCGGACCGCGTGATAGGCCCCGTTCGCCAGCCGTACGATTCCGATCTCAAGATCGTCGACCGAGATGATCTTGAACTTTCCGGGCACGAAGTCTTCCACGCGGCCGACTTCAACCTTCCGCTTCGACATCCGCTCGCGTCCTACATTCACGCCACGGTCAGCTCAGACGCAGCACGGAGGCGGCGTTGTCGTAGAAGATCCGCCGCCGATCCGCGGGCGCGAGGGCGAGCAGCGACTGCGCCGGCATGTCGTTGTCCCAATGGGGGTAGTCGGTGCTGAAGCAGAGGTGGTCGACCCCCATCAGGGCGATCAGCTTCTCGAGGTCCTGCGGGTCGTCGGGCTCGTCGAGCGGCTGAGTCGAGAAGCGGACGTGGTCGTGGACGTAGTCGACCGGAGAGCGCTTCACCCACGGCGTTTCGTGCCGGAGCTGACGCCAGGTGCGGTCCATGCGCCACACGAGGGGCAGCAGCCAAGTGAACCCGAACTCGACGAAGATGACCTTGAGCCCGGGAAACTTCGCGAACGTCCCGTTCATGACGAGGCTGTTCAGGTTCGACTCGGCCCCTTGGGTGAGCGTCACGTAGCGTTCGATGTAGGAATCCGGGATGCCGGCGGCCGAGATCGGCGTGCCCTGGTAGATGCTGTCCGCGCCTGTAGGATGGACCACGATCGGCAGCCCGAGATCCTGGGCGGCCTCGTAGAGCGGCCACCAATAGCGGTTGCCCATCAGCATGTTGATCGGCGCCAGCATGACGCCTGCGATCTGCGGGTGCCGGCCGACCCGCCGGATCTCCTCGGCGGCCGCGTGAGGATCGAGCGACGGCGTCACCATCGAGTAGCGTAGCCGGCGATCGACGGCGAGCCATTCATGAATGAAGAAGTCGTTGAACGCGGAGGCGAGCACGATGCTCTCGTCCGTCGAGGCGAGCGCGCAGGAGAAGGACCCGCCCTGCAGGCTGTTGAGGAGGGCCGCCTCGATGTGGTGGCGGTCGAGATGGTCGACGACCACCTGCGCGGGGTCCGTCCCGCCGGCCTCGCCGCTCTCGGCCCGGGTGTCCTCCCGGATGGCCGACCCGTTTGGTTGCTGGTACTTGGTCGTCAGCGCGAGGCTCGACATCGAGGAGTTCTTGCGAATGAAGCGCCGGCTCCAAGCCTCGGGCATGTAGGGGTAGAGGCTGGCAAAGCCGCCGCGCACGTTCGGATGCACGTCGCAATCGATGATCTTCAGGGCGCTGGACTGAGCCGTGCTGCGCTCGAGGAGGCTGGCTGACATCTGGATCGTTCCCCCGCCGCTCTTGAGCGCGGCCTGGCCGGCTCCGGACAAACGCCGTTGCCGTACGGCTAGCCCCTTGCGGCCCTGGCCACTCAACCGCGTTTCGTCCGCCTTCGCCACCCGGAAACGCGCCCAGGCGGTGTGCAGGGGAGGGCCGCGGCGAGGCCGAGGCCCTCGCGTCACCCGTCTCCTGCACGTATACCGATAGCAGGGAGAAAGTGCGGGCGAAGAGGCGGCGCAAGTCGGGCTCGGCGCCCGAAACCGGGAACCGCGAGCCGTGGCCGATTTCGACTGGGGGGATGTCCGGTTCTTCCTCGCCGTCGCGAGATGCGGCACGCTGACAGCGGCGGCCCAGCGGCTTGGAACCGACCATACCACGGTCGGCCGACGGGTGAAGACGCTTGAGGTGGCCCTGAAGGCGAAGCTGTTCGAGCGGCTCACCTCCGGCTACAGCCTGACCCCCCAGGGCACCCGCTTCCTCGGCGCCCTCGAATCCATGGAGAGCGCCGCGATCGCGGCGGAGGAGTCGATCAAGGAAGCCGATCTCTCCCTCTCGGGACGGGTCAGGATCGGCGCGACGGACGGCTTCGGCACCTTCTTTCTCGCACCGCGGCTCGGGCGGCTTCAGCAGATCCATCCCGATCTGGAGCTCAATCTCCTCGCCATGCCGCGGGTCTTCAGCCTGTCGCGCCGGGAGGCCGACCTGGCCATCGGGCTCCGGCAGCCCGTTGAAGGACGGCTCTTCGCCCGCAAGCTCACCGATTACGAGCTCGGGGTATACGGATCGACGATCTACCTGGAGCGGCACCCGCCCATCCGCGACATCGCCGAGCTCCAGGACCATCCCTTCATCAGCTACATTGACGATTTCATGTATGCGGAGGAGCTGGATTACCTGCCGCGCGTGAGCCCGCTGATCCGGTCCAGGCTGAAGATCTCGAACCCGATCGCCCAGATGCAAGCCACGCTGAGCGGCTACGGGCTCTGCGTCATGCCCTGCTTCATGGCCGATCCGACGCCGGGATTGCGGCGCGTGCTGCAGGCCGAGGTCGCGCTCCAGAACTCGTTCTGGCTCATCATGCACGCGGACCAGCGGCGGCTCGCCCGGGTTCGGGCGGTCGCCGATCACATCCAGGAGATCGTGCAGGTCGAGCGTAAGCTGTTCTTCGCCGCCGCGGGGTGATCCGCCCGGCGCGACCGTCACGGCTGGCGGGCGGACCAGGGCGGCATCGGGATAACGGGCTTCGCGCTCTGCAGGTCGAAGGGCCACACGATCTCCCGCCGCTCGCCCTGGACCTGCACGATCATCGACTTCTTGGCGGTTTGCAGCCCGGTCGCGTCGACCTCATAGGGCCCGAAGGGTGTCTCGGTCTTGAGCTGCGAAAGGGCGTCCCGCACCGCATCCTGGTCGGTGCCGCCCGCCTTGATCACGGCCTCACCGAAGATCTGAAGGCCGGCCCACCCCATGGCCGCATAATACCCCGGCTCGTCCTGCCAACGCGCCCGATAGGCCTGCACGAAGGCCACGTTGCCTTTGCTCTTCTGGTGGGGCTCGTAGTTCGAGATGCCGAAGATGGATTGCCCGTCTTTGCCCGACGCCTTCATGAAATCGTCCTGCGACGTTCCGTTGCTGACATACATCTTCGGCAGGTAGTTCACGGATCTCATCTGCCGGACCATTTCGATCACCTCGTTCGTGTAAGCGATCGAAACCCATATGTCCGGGTTGAGGCCTCGCATCCGGGTCAGGATGGAGCTGAAATCGGCCGTGCCGGCCGGGAAGTACTCGACCAGGAGCACGTCCATACCGAACGCCTTCGCGTTCGCCCGAAGGGAGGCTTCGGCATTCCGTGAAGCCACATAATCGCGCGACGCGAACGCGATCGACTTGAGACCGTACGATTTCGCCAGCGGGAAGACGCCCGTGACGTAATCGCCGATCGGCGGCACGATCTGGAAAATGTATTTGAAGCCGCGCTGGTGGATTTGCTCGGCCGCGCCGGCGACGTTGATCATCACCCGCTTGTGGCGTTCGGAGACCACGCTCGCGGCCGCAGTCGCGCCGGACCCGAAGGGCGCGACGATCACGTCGACCTTGTCCAGCGTCGCGAGGCGCTCCGTCAACTTGGCGGCGGTCGCCGTGTCGCTGCGGTCGTCATACGCCACAACTTCGATCCGCCGGCCGAGAAGGCCGCCGGCCTTGTTCGTCTCCTCCTGCCAGAGCAGGATCGCTTTCCGAATGTGTTCGGCGGAATCCGCCAGCGCGCCCGTTTGCGAGATCGCCACCCCGACCCTGATCGGCTCCGACGCCCAAGCAGCTCCGATCGGCCCGGCCAGCATCGCGCCCCCTACAAGGGTTCGTCTCGTTAAAGGCATCGTTTCGCTCCCAGATGCGTCGCGTTGGGTCCGCTGCTCGGCCCCGGGCCGGCTCGGTTTCGAGCCGAAGCCTGAAACGAGGTGGCGGAGCATTCCTAGTGCACTGACGCTGTGGAAGGATTCACGCGCAGCATGAGGCATGCGAGTCTGGGCCATGGCTCAGACTGTCTGCATCATCCTCGATACGACCGAGAGGGCGCGGCTGGCCGCTATCGCGGGT
>JAABUN010001817.1_pt1 | contig 43067 bp, 29 predicted proteins | sample 5559311 | NCBI WGS metagenome assembly JAABUN01 (sample SAMN10711877, study PRJNA513370) | rock metagenome | isolation source: Antarctica rocks | place: Antarctica: Victoria Land, Siegfried Peak sud
GTAGTAGGCATTTTGATAAAACTTTGTGTTGTAGTGAATTACAAAGTTATACACATCACTAATTGCTTACTACTTTTTTTTTAATTAGAATTCTACAGCCCTGTTTCAACTTTATATAACAGGATCTTTTTTAAATTTAGCTATTTTAAACAAACAAAAATAGCCATCGCCTGTTCTTATTTTTAAAAGATCCAATGCTATTATCAGAGCCAATAGTAACTGAACATAAAGATGAAGCAACAGTTTTTACCAGTACAAAGAAAGCAAAAGTATGGATACCCAAAAGGGTTGTATTTACTGCCGAAGCTATAGACGAGTCTTACGGTCAACAAATACACCAGCGCATAACCAGACTTGGCATAGAAGCTGAGATATTAAAGAACAACCGGCTAACCGGTTTACGGGGTGAAACGGAAAGAGAGACTTATAAAATTGCAAAAAATACATTGGCTATTGTTAAGGCTCCACCCAGTGCATTCAGGCTCACACCTATTCCTCCATCAGCGGATTGGCAATTTCACCTGGCGCAGGGTTGTCCTGCTCATTGCCAGTATTGTTATCTTGCAGGTAGCTTAAGCGGTCCGCCGGCAATTCGTGTGTATGCTAACCTGCCTGAAATTCTTAGTAACCTCAAACAATATGAAAAGCCGGGTTCTTTTACTACATTTGAAGCAAGTTGTTATACCGATCCTTTAGGCATTGAGCATCTTACAGGTGGTTTGGAAGAAACGATTAAATACTTTGGCAACCGCCCTGATACACAATTGAGAATTGTTTCAAAGTTTGATGCAATAGATCCATTGTTATCCCTGCAACATAATAATCACACAAGATTCCGGATCAGTTTAAATGCTGAGCAAATATCGAAAAGGCTTGAAGGTGGCACTGCCACCGTAGATGCCAGAATGAAAGCGTTACATAAACTTGCATTACCGAAAGAACAGGGTGGCGGCGGTTATCCTGTTGGGGTTGTACTGGCACCGATTATGCCCATCCCCGATTGGCAGGAGCATTATACCATAATGCTTCAGCAATTACAACAGAATCTTGATTTTTCATGCGACCTTACTTTCGAACTGATCACGCATCGCTTTACTCCTGGTTCCAAAGACGTGTTGATGGAATGGTATCCGAATACCGGTTTAGATATGAGTGAAGACAATCGTACCATCAAACGAAATAAATTCGGGGGAATGAAATACGTTTATACAAAAGATATGATGAAAGCTTTAAAAACATTCTTTGAAAAAGAGATCAGGCAAAGATTTCGGTTTGCAAAAATTCTTTACTGGACATAATTTTATTGGTGTCATGTCAATCATGAACTTACTAAGAATTTGTCATCAAAAAATTCTCTAAACTGCAGCTATGCAAAACCCTTTAGAAGAACCCGCTTATGCAGAAAATGCCGGAACACTGAATGTTCAACAACTTCAGGAAATAACCGGAACTTATCCGCCTAAACCGATCCCGGAAGATTTACTTAAAAGAAATCAAACGCTGAGATTTATAATTAGTATCCTGTTATTCGGAGCATTTTATTATTTTTTTATTAGCAAAGATGTAGAAGTAATTACCTGGCTGGCTATTATTGTACTGATACACGAGTTGGGACATTATTTTGCTATGAAGATCTTTAATTATGAAGACCTCAGCATTTTTTTTATACCGCTGCTTGGTGCTATTGCCGGCGGATCTAAAGAGAAAATTTCACAAAAAGAAAAAGCGATTGTATTGCTGGCAGGACCGGTTCCAGGGATCGTTATCGGAGTAGCATTATTCTTTGTTGCTTCCCATCTTGATAATTATTTGATGTTACGTTTATCTTATGCTTTTGTTCTGATCAATGTCCTGAACTTATTACCTATCTATCCCCTTGATGGCGGCCAGTTATTGAAAACTTTATTTCTTGGTTCCAGGCAAATAGTAACAACTGTTTTTATTATTGCTTCCGTTGTTTTATTAACAACTTACGCCATCGCAAACAGTGAATGGTTCCTGCTGATTATTCCATGCTTCCTGATTACAAGGATGATTAAAGAAAGGCAACTACACAAAATAAGGCAAGACCTCGATCGGCAACAGGTTGATTATAATAAAACATACGGAGAACTTACAGATGCTGAATACTGGCAGATAAGAGATGTGGTTGTAACAGAAAATAGCGCCGTTGCAAAAAGCATTCACACAGAAGAACATATTGTTTCAGAAAATGAAAATGAGGTAATTGGCTATGTTAAATCAGTTTTAAAGAACAAACCCGTTAAAGATCTTTCAGTAACTGGAATTGTACTCTTCCTGTTTGTTTGGATTGCGGCCATAGCAGTTCCCTTGTTGTTAATGACACGGATATGGATGATGATATAGGTGATGGTACATCCCCTCCGTTGGAGAAATGTACTAATTAATTTAAGGTTTTAAGTATTCAATCAAGTTCGTAGTCAACGTTTTTAGGAAGCGGTACGTTCCCTCCTTTTTTCAAGGAGGGGACGTTGCGTTAAGATGCGAAGCACTTAATGAAACGGGGGTGGTTACTAACTGTAGTAGTCAATAACTTGCAAACGATACATTCGCCTAAATGACCAGTTCAACCGGTCAAAGGCGGTAACCACCCCCCGTTAAGAAACGTGCTTCGCATCGTTTCCTAACGTCCCTTCCTAAAAAAAAGGAAGGGAACGTACCGCTCCTTTGTTATTGAACTAAACATTTGTTTTTATTGAATATTTACTTTGTTAGTGCCATTATCCCGAAGAGAGGATGCTGTATTAACCTAACTTTTACATTCATTCACAAAAATTGTAAGAAAACTACTATGAACTTTTGAACAGCCTACCTCATACCTCGTCGTTTCTTACTAGGTTTGGTATTTAAATTATCACACATGAAAGCAGTATTTTTAACAAACAGCAATGAACCACTCATAACAAAAGAAGTTCCTACACCTGAACCTGCAGATAGTGAAGTACTGATAAAACTGGAGTATTCGTCACTTAATCACCGTGATGTATTTATTCAGCGGGGGCGCTATGCAGGAAAAAAAGAAGGATTGATATTAGGATCTGATGGCTGTGGGAAAGTTGCCGCTACCGGTAAGAATGCCGATTCATCATTGGTTGGAAAGACAGTGGTAATCAATGCTTCGCACAACTGGGGAGATAATCCAAAGGCTTTCGGTGCTGATTTTAAAATATTAGGCAATCCCGATAATGGAACTTTTGCTGAATATATAGTAGTTGATAAGCAATACGTGTATCCTAAACCAAGTCATTTATCTGATGCCGAAGCCGCCGCTTTGCCACTGGCTGGATTAACTACTTACCGCGCCGTATTTACCCGTGCAAAAATTGAAAAAGGCGAGAAGGTGCTGATCACCGGAATTGGCGCAGGTACTGCATTGCTGGCTTTGCAATATGCTTTGGTAGCTGGTGCCGAGGTATACGTAACATCCGGCTCAGAAGATAAGATCAATAAGGCTATAGTTATGGGTGCATCAGCAGGCGCCAATTATAAAGAGGAAGAATGGACGAAAAAGCTCCAGCAACAATCCGGTGGTTTTGATGTTGTACTTGACAGTGCTTCCGGAAAAGGCTTTGCCCAATTGTTGCAGGTAACCATACCCGGTGGACGCGTGGTTTTCTGGGGTGGCACGGATGGAGCGATAAGTAATGTCATACCCAGGGATATTTTCTGGAAAAATATCTCTATACTGGGCACTACAATGGGAACAGTAGAAGAATTTGAACAAATGCTTGCTTTTACTGAAGCGCATAATATTAAACCTGTCATTGATAAAATATTCCCTTCCCTGGAGTACGCACAGGAGGCTTTTGAATATATGGCGGAAGGTAAACAGTTTGGTAAAATAGTGCTTAGAAATGTTTGAGGTATGAGCTGTTAGGTATGAGGAAGAACATTTAAGCGGCCAGATTTTGACAGTATTTTTTCTTTCTGGTATTTCTCTTTTAAAGAAATCATTCCCGCCATTGGAATCTTTAGCCTTTTAAACCGGGTATTATAGCTGCATCCAATGTTATAAATCATAAGTGTGAGCAACTACATAACATTGAGTAATAACAAGTTGGATTCATTAATAAAATTTTTAAAATTATTAGAAGCCTTTATAAATAAGATGGTATGCCTGTTGTCTTTATAAGAATGTAGTCTTCATAGGATAAACTTTTAAGCCCCCGGTTTCCAGCGAGGGCTTTTTTGTTGTAAGCGGTCTTAAAAGATTTAAATGATAATAATGCATATTGCTTTTTTAAGTATTATCAAACTAAATTTGAAAGACTTTATGCAAAGAAGTGAAAGAGTGTTTTAATGCACCAAACGATAGAGAAAAATTATATTGGATAGATGGTTTAAGTATAAAAGGTATAATGTGTTTATACTTTTGTATATCATTAAGCGTTGATTGTTGAAATGTATAGAATAAAATAAATAAATTATGAAAGCATGTCATTCAAAGAAAAAATTTTCATCATAATTTTTTTTATTTTGCTTGGTTTTTTCATCGCAGCAAGCGTAGTTATATCTTTTCTGGTAATTTTGGGTAATACACCACCCAGGCTATTAGGCTTAATAGCAATAATAACTCTCGTGGCGATGCCTGTTGTTTTGATAATGGATGCCGCTTTACCTGACAAGAGGAGATCTGCAAAAAAGAATGATGATAATTAAGCCTTTAAAAAATCATAACATGTACAAAGCGGTATTTATAGATCTCGATGGAACTTTACTACGTGAAGATCATTCTGTAAGTCAGGAAACAAAGAATACCATTCAAGAATTGGTTAATGAAAAAATACTGATTGTATTAGTGTCAGCCCGTCCTATACATGGTATCATTCCAATCAGTAACTTGTTAGGACTACAATCATACCCACTTGTAAGTGTTAATGGCGCTTACATTGTAGAAAATAATAAGGTAATTTTTGAATCAGGCATTGACCTTGAAAGCGTTTCCGGTCTCCATAAAGCCAATATTGAATTTAATGCTACGATGATTTATTACAACGGGCTTAAATGGTTTGCTGAAACAAATAATGCTGCTATAATAAAGGAACAAAAGATAACGGAAGTTCCGGTAATTATCGCCCCCTTCGAATCACTAATGGATGAATGGAAACTTGAAGGAAGTTACCCAAACAAAGTAATGGCGATAGGAACCGAATTCATAGTGAATAAACTGCAATCAAAGCTGTTATCAATGTATAAAGATGCACTGAACATATATACTTCAAAACCCACTTACCTGGAAATAATGAGAAAAGATGCTTCCAAGACAAGTGCGCTTAAGTATTTAATTGAAAAATATAATATTAAGCAGGAAGAAGTAATAGCGATCGGTGATAATTACAACGACAGGGAAATGATTATGTATGCAGGAACCGGCATTGCTATGGGAAACGCGCCCGATCCCATTAAAGCCGTTGCAGATTATATAACTGATACCAATAACAACGACGGTGTACGGAAAGCTATTGAGAAATTTTTTGAGATATGAGCGATATTTTGTTAAAACTCCTGAATTATTCTAAGTGCCGGAGTTACTCCTTTAAAAAAATTATTAAAGTAGATAGCAGATTCAATTTTGGTTATACCCTGGAAAAGAGAGAGCCTGCTTACTGAAAAACATGATGTATATTTAGTTAGGACCTAATATTTTTGCTGACGCTTTTTAAGTAGCGTTTTCAAATGCTACTCACTTTTTGGATTGAGCATTCGCATAGCTTTAGCAAAACCCAGAGTTGTTCCGTCATAATTCTCATGCCAGTATCCATGCTTATCATTCAATTCAATTAATTTGCTGAAATCTTTTAATAGTACTGAGAACTTACACTTTGTAGTCCATCAAAATTTAAGCATTATTACAGTGAAAGAATAGAATGGTAAGATAATAAGGTTACAATATCACCTGTTGCTTTCCCGTATCAGTAAGAAATTAGCTATCCATTGAAACAGCACAAAGCCTATGATATAAGCAAAAACAAAATTATTAAATACGTCACCGCTGGTGATACCTAAAATAAAACCGCTGATACCTATGCACGCAAGAAGGCAGGTATATGATACAAGCAACTTTCTTTTTTTAGTGGAAACCAGCATTACACTTAATGGAATCATCATTGTAAGTGCGAAAATGCCGAGAAAAATATAGTACTGTTGTTGGGTGAACAAATACAATAGGCCTGCTGCAAGTGTTATAAACGCACTTATTCCTACAAAGTTTGCAGAGATGATCTGTTCCCTGCTGAGCAGGTGCTTTCCATATTTATTTAATCGAAGAAAAAGGTTGCTGACAGGACCAATGATCCAGGTAGAGAATGCAAACAAAGCTATAAGCACAATCAACGGATTCAGGTACGGCTGCAGTGAGGGATTAGAAGCTGCCACCCCGCGAATCAATCGGAATACAAGAAAAAATCCGATTATTATACTCCACTGATATTTACCACGCAGATTACCCATCCATAAAGAAAATTTCATAAACCAGCGATAAACTATATAACGGGCTTTCAATGCTTCGGCCATTCCGCGCTGAGCCAGTTCAAGATTGGGATTTTTTCGGAGCGCTTCAGAAAAATGATAAAGCGCTTTTTTGTTTGATCCTTTTTCAAGCAATCCCCAGCCATAATTAGAGTGGGTATAAGCATTGTCAGGATCTTCGCGTAATGCACCTTCTATAGTTATGAAAGATTCTTCTTTCCTGTTTAATTTCAGCAGTGCAGTACTTCGGGCGTTTAAGGCCTGGATGTTTTCTGCATTAAGTTCGAGCGCCTTATCTGCCAGCAGTAATGCTTCTGAAAATTGTTTTCTTTGAATCTTAAGTAAAGCCAGTAACGCAAAATAATTTGTATCATACGGATCAAGAGAGATTGCCTGCTGAAGATCTTTTTCAGCGGCATCATATTTTTCCTGTTGAATATAAATGCGGGCTCTTTTATGAAACAGATGGTCTGCAGCCGGGTCAAGACCGATAGCATTATTTATCAATGCCATAGCCTGCTCAAATTTATCCTGGTATATTTTTACCTCGCACATCAATCCTATCACATCAGTGTTTGTTGGATCCTGTGCAAACAATCCATTTAAAATTGTTTCAGCTTCTTTGAATTTATGCTGCTGCAACAGCAGTATAGCGCGCTGAATAAGATGATCAGGCATACTATTTTTTAATTTTCATAAAGTGAAGTATCTCATCATAAAGGCCTGAGTCATTAGCATACAATGCAAAATTTTTAGCAACAGAAAACCATTCCTTTGTGCTTGCTTTATGTTTTTGAGCAGCATTCAGTAAGTCTTTTGTGCGTAGCGGAACAGGAATGCCCTCTTTGAATGATGCTTCCAGTTTTTCTTCTATCGCAATGTCAATCATTGCTTCAATATCAGCACCGGAATAGTCTGGGATGTTTTTTCCTATACTTTCAAAATCCATGTTTTCCACCGGCTTATCTTTTAATTTCAGCTTAAGAATATTGGTCCTTGCTTCCTGGTCGGGTGGCGGTACAAAAATAATCCTATCGAATCTTCCAGGCCTCCTGAATGCAGGATCAAGATTCCAAGGTGTGTTGGTAGCACCTAATATAAGCACTCCATCATTGTCTGATTCAACGCCATCCAGCTCCTGTAAAAACTGATTAATCAAATGTCGGCCTGCTGATTGTTTCATATCGCTTCTACTAGCTCCCAGGGCATCAATCTCATCAAAAAATAATACACAAGGTGTATTATTACGTGCATATTCAAAAAAGTGATGCAGGTTTTTTTCACTATTGCCAATCCACATGTCGAGAATATCGTTCAAGCCAACATTTATAAAACGGGCATTTACCTGTCCGGCAGTTGCTTTGGCAATCATGGTCTTGCCACAACCCGGAGGACCATATAACAATATTCCGCCTCCCGTTTTTTTACCGTAAGCTTTATAAAGATCCGGATGTTTTAAAGGTTGAATGATCTTGATTTCAATTTCCTTTTTCACCTGCTGCATTCCGCCTACGTCACTAAAGTCAATATCAGGCTTTTGTATGAAAAGAGACATTCCTTCTTCATCTTCATTCTTACTGTCTTTTTCAAACTGTGCACCGATCCTAAGCTCACCATCGAGTTCCACATCTTTGAAAGATGGATCTATATCAAGAATTTTTTTGTAAGTGTCAATAGCCGTATCTAACGCTTTTTCCTGTAAAGATGATTTTGCATATAAAACAAGTACATCAAGATTATCAGGTTTTTTCTTCAACAGGTCTTCAAGGATCACGTTGCAGGTAGAATAATCTTCTTTTTTAAAATATACACGAGCCAGTCCTATTAGTCCTTTTTCATTGTTTTGCAATGCAAGTGCCTGAAGAAATTCCTGTTCTGCTTCATCTATCCTGTTAAGGTTAAATAGGGTTTCTGCAAGATGCAGTTTGAGATGAACATTCTCAGGAGAAAACTTCAGGGCTTCCTTCAGCGTATCAATAATGCTTTGTGTCATTTAGTCAGGGGTTATTCTTTATAAGACAATGTACAATTAAATATGTTTTTATCTGAATATTCCTTTCCCATATTTATGAAATTAAGTAATTAGCACTATCTGAGATGTTATTTTAAATCAGTTTGTTTTATAGAACACTTATGCGCTTATACTGTATAATAAAACTGGTAAGGAATGCCTTATAATAAAAAGGAGCCAGGATAGAAATCCAGCTCCGTTTTAAATCCAATATCCTATGAAAAACCATTTGTATAATGGCTAATTATATGCCATGAATATTTTACAAATGCTCAATGCTTGTAAAGTGAATGGTTATCAATCACTTTCAAAGGCTGACACATGCTTTGATGCATTATTGTTATTAAAATAATTCCTGTAAATGGAAAATTCTTTTCAATCCGGGAATAAGAAGTTAAAAATGTTGATGTGGGTGAGGTATACTATTTCTTATACCGTTGTTCAAGAAATGTCTTCATCCATAAATTAAAATTAAGCCGCCATTGTTCCTTATGGGGTTCACCATTTCTTTTTCTATAAACCAAATGATAGTGAGTACCTGCTTATATATTGATCCATAAAACTTATCAGAAAGCTTTTTCATAAATTTGATATTCAATTTATGTTTGATGAATAGTAAAAGAGCCATTATATTAAGCGCCGTATTTATAACAACGATATTATATTATAAATCGTTTGCGCAGGATTTATATCATGAGATACATCGGCCGCAATTTCATTTTTCCCCGCAAAAAAATTGGGTGAATGATCCTAACGGAATGGTATATCATAAAGGTGTCTATCACTTGTTCTTTCAGTATTTTCCTAATGGTACCGTATGGGGACCCATGCACTGGGGACATGCTACCAGTAAGGATATGATCCATTGGCAACAACAGCCTATCGCACTATACCCTGATTCACTTGGATATATTTTTTCCGGCAGTGCTGTAGTGGATAAAAACAATACATCAGGTTTCGGAAAAAATGGACAGTCGCCTTTAATAGCAATTTTTACACATCATGATCCAGTGGGCGAGAAAGAAAAAAGAAATAATATTGAAAACCAAAGCCTTGCTTATAGCCTGGATGATGGTAAAACCTGGTTAAAATATAATGGGAATCCGGTACTAAAAAACCCCGGTATCACTGATTTTCGTGATCCGAAAGTTATGTGGTACGAGCCGCAGAAAAAATGGATAATGACATTGGCTACAAAGGATCGTATCACTTTTTATTCTTCTCCCAATTTAAAAGCCTGGACAAAAGAATCAGAGTATGGTAAAGAGTTGGGTGCTCACGGGGGAGTATGGGAATGCCCTGACCTATTTTATTTGAATGATAACGGTAAGAAAGTATGGGTGCTGATTGTAAATATAAATCCCGGCGGACCTAACGGGGGATCAGCGACGCAATATTTTACTGGCGATTTTGATGGAAAGGTATTTACTCCTAAGGATACGCTTACCCGTTGGATAGATTATGGTCCTGATGAGTATGCAGGTATCACCTGGTCTAATACAGGTGAAAGAAAAATCTTCCTAGGATGGATGAGCAACTGGCAATACGCAAACATAGTGCCCACTAAATCATGGCGGAGTGCTATGACAATTCCTCGCGAGCTGTCAATAAAACATGTAGGTAATGAACAGTTAGTAGTTTCTACACCGGTGACCGAACTCAACAGCATACAATCGAAACCATTATCATTTCAAAATATGCAGGTTACTAATAGTTTTGATCTCACAAAACGAACAGGTAATGTAACAGCAACCAGTCGAATCAATCTCAGCCTGGAAAAATTAAATGATTTTTCTGTAGTGCTTTCAAATGATATGGGAGAAAAACTTACGGTAGGATTTGATAAAAAAAATAACCAGCTATATATCGATCGAACCAGATCTGGAAAAGTAGACTTTGAAAAGAATTTTGCAGGTAAACATTCGGTGCCACGATTCCTTAAAACGGATCAAATGAATCTTACACTTTTTATAGATGTAAGTTCAATAGAGTTATTCGCTGATAATGGTCTGTCTGTTATGACTGAGATTTTCTTTCCTAATAAACCATATAATCATATTGATATTGAATCACCTGATGGTATATTAATTAAAAAGCTGGATTATATAGCGCTTAAAAGTATCTGGCACTAAGTATGCTCAACCTGTGAAGTTTTTAAAACCTCACAGGTAGGCTGTTCAAAAGTCAATAGTTGTCTTCGTACAGTTTTTGTAAACCGTGAAGCAGCCCGTCCCCTCCATTGGAGGGGACGTTATGTCCGCAGGACATAACGGGGGTGGGTACACCGGGCGTGTTGCTATTTTGGTCTTCATTGTTGTGCATAGTGCTGACCTCTCCTGCTGTTTGTCGCTAAATAATTACAGTCAGTTACCCACCCCCGTTTGGCCTTGGGCTCAAACGTCCCCTACCGAGGAGGGGATGTAGTACCAACCTTTTGACATTCATTTCACAAAAACTGTACGAAGACTGCTATGCACTTTTGAACAGCCTATCTCACAGGTTTATTGATTGCTTAGTTTCCCTGTAATAAAGATTGTAATGAAGGCAGCTCTTCATTTTCTTTAGCATTCCATTTTACACCATCAATTAGCTTTTGCACTTTAAACCAGTACTGCAGCTCCATATCGAATTTTGCCATTGGAATTCCTAAACGAAAGGAGGTATATTCATTGAGCCATGCCTGCCGGAACATTTCTTTTGTTTCTACTATCGCATCAAACATATCCACTGTTTTTGAATGATAGTAAGCAGTTACTTCACTCATCATCATTCTGAATTCTTTTGTGTCACGTGTCTTAGAATATTTTGTGTACATTCCGGCAATATCTCCTGCAAACAAATATTTCATTGACACCAGGTCAAGTTCTTTAGCTCCGGTGAGCATTGCAAATAAAGTGACCGTATCAATGCCAGCCTTAAGGGCATCCCTCAGATAGACCTGCGCTTCTTCTGCAGCCAGCCTGCCTTTGTGAAGGTTTTCTTTCCCTGTCTCATACATTTTCAATGATTTTAGTGAAAACGGATCTTCCCATATTGCAAAATCAGTTTGGCCTATGGCTTTCCTGATTAATGATTCAGATTTCATCAGGGCGAGATGGGCCTTTTCGATTTTGATAGCTAACAATGCGGGATAAGAAACCTTCGCATACTTTTGAAAGAACGTTGCCTGATCAACAGGCTGGCTTTGCCATGAAGCTATAGATCCGTAAGCCATATCGGGCCGGGATAAACGCATTAACGTTTGAGGATCATCAGTCCATCCTGAATTGATATAGCCAACCGCGTTATATTTCCGGCCAGCATTAATCAGTAAGTTGTTATTTTGAAATGATATTTCAAAGGAAGGATACAACCAGTGCCAGTTTATGCTTGCTGCCTGTACAATCATTGGAATACCCGCTTTTGAAAATGGACTTAGCAAAGTATCGTATTCAGCTTCTTTTAAGGGAAAGTAATGCCAGGGAACGGCAGTTACTTTTGGCGACAACTTCGGAATAATCCGGTGGTACTTCTGCAGCATATCTGCCCAAACCAGCGATTGTTTGCCTTGTTGTTCCACCATATCAGTGGTTTGTTTAAGCATATCGAAATAAAGCTCGTCTGCGGTCTGGTTTAGTTTTTTTGCCTCGAGTTCAATGACCCAGGTTTCATCAAAACCGATATGAAAGAAGGGGCTTGGAAATAGTTTTGAGATCTGCTTGATCCAATCATTTAATATAACCTTAACTCTGGGATCTTTTGGTTTAAATTCTCCACCATATTGTGTAACTGAAAGATCCGCATAGTGCTCTAACTTAAACAGATCATGCAGGTGACCGTATAACTCCATATTTGGCACTACGTCTATGTGGCGGACTTTTGCATAGGTAATAATATCTTTTATCTGTTCTTTTGTAAACCGCGCATTAGCCATAAGAAGAGGATAGCCCTCAAGCTCAATGCTGGCTTCAGAATAAAAAAAGTATTGATTCGTCTTCCAGCGTGCCAGGAAATCCAGCTGCTTTTTTATCTCTTCTACTTTAGGAAACTGCATATGGCTCATATCCATCATAAAGCCCCTGTAGGCCAGCGATGGCCAGTCCTCAATTTCTACTTCGGGTATAAAGGCTTTATTACCGGAACCTTCTATCAGTTGATGTAATGTTTGAACCGCGTAATACAAACCTGCTGATGATTTGGATGTAACAGTAATGTTCTTTGAAGTAACTGCTATCTTATAAAATTCTCTGGAATTGGCACCAGGCTTTTCACCCACTACCGGCAATGGGTCAACGCTTCCTATTCTTTTAAATATCACAGAAGAGCTACTTGATCCGGATACTCTAATTAACACTTTACCTGCACCCGCGGTAGATAATATACCTGCGAGTTCTTGTGCTGCAAATTTATCTTCAGCAGCTGGTACCGATGCAAAGCCGATAATTAATCCTTTGATCAATAGCTTTCCATTTTTATAAGACAATTTCTGCGGCTGCGGCAAGATGGAGTTGTGGCCTTGTGCATTCATAAAGAATGTAACCAATAGCAGCGAGGCGGCCAGTATATATTTCAAGCTATTTATTTTTTAGTTGATGTAACATACGAAGCGCATTCTCGGCAAGCGTTTCTGCAGAACCAGGTGCCACCTTTGATGCAATTACTTCATAATTCCCTTCCATATAAGCTTTTCTATCCGGCATATAACCATAAGAACCATTTGTAAGCTCGGTTATTATTGTATGTGCATAGGGCGACCTGATTTTGATATACATTCCTATCTCCGTAAAAATTTCAGCTGGAATGCTTACAACAGCAAGACTGTCGCCAAGCACGAATACCTGGATCTCGGCTTCAATAGGTTTGCCATTCCTGGAATATATCTCAAGTGTTTTAAACGCCTTTACAAAGTCCAGGAAAGGTGCTGCATTTGGTTTGCCATATTTGGCGGCTATCTCACGCGCCCATGGCAGATCATCTTTCGAGATGGCCGCTAACGGAAGAGGAATGATCTCGCTTTTTACTGATATCTTATCTACATCTAATATTGACAAACGGGTATATGTTTTCAGCACCTCACCGGCAAGTATGGTGCCCAGCCTTTCAGCTTCCTTATGTCCATTTTGAGGCGTGGTGCTTTTTACATTAATATGATTAATGTTGCCTGAACAACCCTGCAAAAATGCTGTGACCATATCACTGCCTTTTATTTTACCAAGAATGTTTGATAACGTATATGGCAGGTCAGCGGAGACTTCTGTCCCGCCTACATTGTCTAAGTGCATGGCCAGGTTCACATAGGTAGAAATAGGTTTTCCTTCTGTAGTCTCTGCATATAAAACAGAAACATCCGGATCAATAGGACCAGCCGGCTTAACAATTTTAGGATTTAATTTGCCGGGATTCCAGCCAACAGTTCCATCACTCATGTAATAACGCCGGTTGAAACTCATAGATTCTTCATGCCCTAATCCATAAGATAATTTTGCAGATTTTAAGGCAGCATTAGCTTGTACTATACTTGAGGCAATAAGGCCGGGCAGCTTAGCAAGATAACTTTCAAGAATTTCAGAACTTTTGCTTTTAGCCGCTGCATATTCTTCTCTGAAAGAAGGTATCACCGGCCCCGTATGAGAATGAGTCGCCCCTATCATTACATGAGCCGCATCAATACCGGTTGATTTTTGTACCAGTCTTCTTATTTCCGCAACAATGGGCGCCTGTATACCAATGAGATCACAGGATACAATTGCTATCTTCGAACCATCTTTCTCAATAACCAATGCTTTCGCATACAGGTCATCATGAATTTTTTCCACTCCGCGATCATAATAATATCCAGCCATTGATGCTCCCACCGGAGGCGTGATCTTAACAGCGGCTGCCCCTATCCGTAAGTCATCGGCGAATGATGTAAGAGATACCAACATGGCAGTGACCATAATAAAAGATAGCTGGATGGGTTTTAAGGTAATCAGATTCATCACATTTTTTTTATTACACAATAGAACTGCACAAATATACTCGAGATGATTGCTGCCATCAATGCCTGGCAGGTTTTATAAAACGCAAATCAGGAAAGTACTACATATAACTATTATGATTACATGTAGTTTCTTCCTGATACTTTTAAAAGTTTAGTACCCTGGGTTCTGATCCTTCGTCTTATCAAGGCCCTTATTCAAATCAAATTCTATTCTGGGTATCGGCCATAAAAGAGCTTTATCCGCAACATTAATGAAAAGATTCCTTTTAATAATCTCCTTTGCTCTTACGGAAGAACGGGCGAGGTCGAACCAGCGTTTGCCCTCTAATTGAAATTCATAAGCTTTCTCCTGTATTACCAGGTCAGTAAAAGATTTTGTTGTATAGTCTGCAGCTTTAAAATCAACTGAAGAAGGTTTGGAAGGGTCGAAGCCATAAGCCCTTCTATGTACCATATTGAGTTTTTCAACACCGTCAGTTGTTGGTCCAGCAGCTTGTGCTGAAGCTTCAGCATAAATCAATAAAACTTCTGCATACCTGTAACAAGGAAAGCTAAAGGTTGAAATCGTTGATCCCGGACTGTTATATTTCTTTGATGAAAGAACTCCTTCATTTGGATATGCCGGCTGGCCAGCTACCCATGGAGTAGGTCTTGTTAAATCTCTGTACCAGTTAAATTGTTTTCTCAAATCTTTATCGGCCCATTCTTTATAAAATACAGAAGTATTTGTCCAGAGGATAACACCAAATCCTGCTGTGCCAAACCAGGGTGTTGTTAATGCCAAAGTGAACAATGTTATTTGACTTGGACTGTTTTGATTGTAATGAAGATAGAAAATCTCTTCCTTTGAATTGGAGTTCATACCAAAAACCTTGTTAAAATCTTCTGCTACTGTTACTCCTTCCAGTGAATATTTACCTGACACAATTACTTCATTAGCCTTATCTGCTGCCTTTTGATAGAGCGCCTGGTATAAATAAACATCTGATAAAATAGCCTTTGCTGCCCATTTTGAAGGTTTACCAACAAGCGTTGAATTATCGGGCAGGTTCTTTTCAGCAAATTCAAGGTCACTTGTTATTAAATCATAGACCTGTTGTTTGGTGCCTTTTGGAATATTGCTTGTTTCACTTAAATTTTGTTCTGTTTGTAACGGAACACCACCCCAACCTCTTACCAATTGAAAATAATTAAACGCCCGCATGAACTTAGCTTCTGCCACATAAGCGTCTTTTTGAACCTGGCTCAGAACAGTGCTTTTGGGTGCATAGTTTATTACAAGGTTGGCATCTCTTATGGAAATGTAAAATGCATTCCAGCGGGGAATAAGATTGTTTTCTCCTGTATTACTAAGACCCTGGAAAGATCTGTATGAGTCAAAGTTTGCGCTGCCAGTCCTTCCGGAAGCCCATTCAGACTGTGTTTCTAAAATAGCTACCCAGTAGCCAGGCATATCATTACGTATAGGTTCATAAATAGCAGCCAGGCCAGATTGTACTTCAGCAGCAGTATTATAAAAACCCTCAACCGTTAGCGCTTTAGGTGATTCAACCAGCAGTTTTTTACAGGAGTTTAAAACCACTGAAGTCAGCATCACAAATAAATAAATTATAATTTTTTTCATTTTCTTAAGTTGTTTCTTATGAGATTAAAAGTCAATCCGGATACCACCTGTAATAGATTTTGAAGATGGATAGGTTGAATAATCAATTCCCTGGTCAAGAGAATTTGATCCACCCCTTGAGTTAACATCAGGATCAATCCATGAGTATTTAGTAAACGTAAGCAGGTTCTGGGCACTAACATAAATATTTATACCTAATATTTTTGTCCATTTTTGAATGGGAATATTATAACCCAGTTCAATATTACGTAGTCTCATGTATGATCCATCTTCTACAAACCTGTCTGAAAATCTTAATTTATTAGCAGGATTCAGAGCAGGATATTTAGCGGTAGTATTTTGTGCGGTCCAATGATTATCCAGCACTTCTTTTAAATGATTCGCACCTCCCGTAGTTTCAACAGTAAAAGCTACTGAGCTCATATTCACAATGTCGTTGCCTTGTGTTCCGCTCCAAAACATTGACAGATTAAAATTTTTGTAAGAAATGTTTGAGTTAATACCAAAAATGAAATTCGGATTAGGATCGCCGATCTTTTCTTTATTATCAGACTTATATTTAATAAGGCCGTTAGCATCATATCCCTCTTCCTTGTACCCATAGAACAAGCCCATCGGTTGGCCTTCCCTGTAAGTATTCGCGTAATCAGTAAATGCGATCATTTGTAGTTGACCTGCAAGGATATCTTGTCCCTGGTACAGTTCTAATACTTTTGAACGGTTGAATGCCATATTAAGTCCGAGGTTCAATGTAAATGCTGTCTTGTCAAGAATCTTGGAATTGATTAAAAATTCAAATCCATTGTTAGAGATCTTTCCGATGTTTCTTAGTGAATTGGTAAAGCCGGTAGTCCGGGGTAACTGAACTGCGTTGAGCAAATTGCTGGTTGTTTTCCTGTAGTAATCAGCTATAAACTGTATACGGCCTTTCAAGACAGTGAAATCCAATCCTATATTGTCCTGCTCGGTAGTTTCCCACTTCAAATCCGCAGCCAGCCTGGTTCCCGGAGCCATGGTAGTGTAAAGTGTACTGCCGAATACTGTACTGCCAGGAACAAGTGTGTTCATGGTAGAATAAGGACTGATTGCCTGGCTTCCGGATTTTCCCCAACTTGCCCTGAATTTCAGGTTCTCAACTAAGTTTATATTTTTAAAGAATTTTTCATCAGACAACCTCCAGGCAAAAGCTGCTGAAGGAAAATATCCCCATTTGTTACCAGGAGAATATACCGACGAACCGTCTGCACGCATACTAACGGTAAACAGGTAGCGCTTATTAAAAGTGTAGTTCACCCTGCCCAAACCAGAAAGCAATGTTGATTTTATATATGAGGTTCTGGGGTTGGTAAAAACACTTGCGGTTCCAAGACTGTTTGTGCCGGGAATATCACTTAAAAATGAGGAACCCCCTGCATTTATAGTTGTAGTTAAAAAGTCTTGGTAAGTGAATCCGGCAACTGCTGAAATTTCATGCTTCTCATTAAATTTCTTTGTGTAGTTAAGTGTGTTTTCATTCAAGACACTTGTATAATCACTGGTACCTACCGTAGCTATGCCATTGGGATTATTAAAGAAATTCTTTGTCTGGTAAAAGTCGGTACGCCCGGTTGAGCTTTCCACACCACCCATAACTTTCAAAGTTAATCCATCAATGATTTTATAAGAAAGTGCCATATTACCCAACACATTTTTTTGTGCCAGCGTATTGCTTTGCTCATTGATATAATTAAGCGGACTAAAAAGTCCTTCTGAAACAAGAGATGACCGTTTTGTCGGTTCCATGTATGAGCCGTCATCATTATAAACAGGAAGCATTGGAGGAATTCCAAATGAACTTCCGATAAGTGAAGTGCCATATCTTGCTTCTGCTGAGAACTGGCGCTTGCTCTCACTTTTTGATAAAGATAAATTGAGGTCAACAGTAAATCTTTTGCTGACATTATGCTGAATACTACTGTTTACTGCATAACGCTTGTAGTTGCTGTTCTTAATAATACCTTCCTGGTCAAACAGACTACCAACAATCGAGAAGCGCGTTTTTTCATCTCCTCCTGTTACATTTAATGAATGATTCTGAACAGGCGCTTTAGTAAAGACTACATTCTGCCAGTCAGTCCCATCTCCCATGGCCGCAAAACTTTTAAGTTGTTCATCAGTAAAAACAGCAGGCCGGCCTAATGCGTTGGATAATTGATTGTTATAAGTTGCGTATCCAACCGGGTTCATCATTGGCATATGTTTTATCAGCTGTTGCGAACCATAGCTGGAGGTTAACGTTACTTTTGTTCTGCCAATCGATCCCCTGTTTGTGGTGATCAACACTACGCCGTTAGATGCCCTTGAACCATAGATAGCTATCGCTGAGGCATCTTTTAAAATTTCAATACTGTTTATACTGGAATTATTTATCACATCTGTTGAGCTCACCGGAAAACCATCTACAACATAAAGCGGTTCATTGTTACCAACTATTGAATTAGAACCTCTTACTCTTATGCTTATTGGTGCACCGGGAGAACCGTTGTTTTGTTTCACCTGTACGCCTGCAGCACGGCCGGATAAAGCCTGCATTACATTTGCGGCAGGATAGGCATTAATTTCATCGCGTGAAACTGATGATACGGAACCTGTAAGGTCCTTTCTTTTCACCGTACCATATCCAACTACAATCACTGCATCCATTGACTTATCTGTTTCATCAAGTATCACATTAATTGTCTGTCTGTTGTTTATGGCAATCTCCTGTTCAACAAAGCCTATATAACTTACCACTAATACTCCATTACCCGGAGCATTAATTGAATACCTTCCTTTGGCACCTGTAGTGGTTCCAATGTTGCTACCTTTTAAATTGATGCTTACACCGGAAAGACTCTCACCTTTGGAATTTTTAATCAATCCCGTTATAGCTGTTTGTGCAAATGCACCCAGGCTAAATAACGGCAGAATTAGTAAAAGAAATAATTTTCGTTTTTTAAAAAGCTTTGATTTGTTCAGGTTGCAGGAACATGGAACATAATTGCTTTGCGTAAATTTATTTTTCATTGTTATGAAGGGATTTAATTATTCAGAATTCAGGCATGACGGAGCAAAGTTTTTCACGCAAACGCCTTTGCCTTAAAAAAATTTTGATTTATAATCTGACTTATTATTCCATCCGGTTTTATTTAAGTTCTTATCCTTAACCTTAATTCTTAGAAGTAATCTGTTCGGTTTGTACCTGATAGTCATATTCAAATCTCATCATCAAAAGATGTTATTCTCAAAGCCTTAAATTAAAATAAATAAAATATCAAAGCTTGAGAGACCTTGTTAATCAGAGAATGATCCTTAAAAAATCGTTTGTACCAAAACTATCTAATTAGACTTTAAATTGCTTATACTTTTATATGGATTAATAATACTTTTTTTTAAATTGACAGGCAGAGTTAAAATTATAGCCACAAAGACGCAAGGGCGGAAGAAGCACAAAGTTTAAAGAAGCACGAATGCTTCTTTAAACTTTTTAGTTCTACTGGTTTAATATAGAATTAAGATTGTTAGCTACGTTTATTCAATGCCGTTACCAGGCAGATAAATTTTTTACTGCTCTTTTGCAATTATTCATTTCCAGGCATTACTAAGAAAGCGGAACCAATTATTGTGAAAAATATTTTTGATGTCTTCCTTTTGATATCCGCGTCGTGTGAGTATATCTTCGTATTTCTGAAGGTCAGCAATAGAATTCATATCCCAGGGAGATTGCTCAGTGCCGAATATACCATCGAGATCGCTGCCTATAGCAATATGCCGGCTGTTACCTGCAATCTGACAAATATGATCCCAATGATTCACAAGATTTTCCATTTTGATATTCAGTTGCCAGGGATCTGATATAGTGTCAATGAATCTGATGTCCATGGCCCAGCAATCGAGCATACCACCAATTACTGCATCACGTTGTATAAGTTGCCTGACCTGGTCATCGGTAAGCTGACGTTGCGTAGGAACAATCTTTCTTACATTTTGATGGCTTGCCCAAACCGGGCCTTTATATATATTCATTACCTGATAAAAACCCTCGTCTGTAAGATGGGTTACATCAAGAATAAGATCTAACATACTCATTTCTTTAAGCAACTCAATTCCTTGTGCTGTAATAGGGCCCTCGAGTTTCGTTCCGGGCGCATAACAACCAGGCCCGAAGTGTGAAAGGCCTATGGCACGTAATCCATATTCATATGCCTTGTGCAAGTAAGAAACATTAACCAGTGAGTCTGCGCCTTCCAGGCTTAAAATATAACCAACCGGTTTGATATCATCAGCAATAGTTTCATTATCCCAAAGAGTCAGGTGCTTTTCCAGTTGAGACAGATTTGTAATCTGGACCATTTCTCCTAAGGCTTCCATTTCCCGGTACCAGGCCAGTTGTGCCTGCGTCATAGCCCATGCCTGCTGTTGGGAGTGCCAGCCGGGTAAAGAACTGCCATACGGCGTAAATCTTGAAAGTTGTGTTGCCACTACAAGACCTATCCTTCCTTTTCTGAGTTCGGGAAGACAAACGGTTCCGTTACCACGGCCAGGTTTGTCTTTCATGTGCATTTCGCGTTGCCTGATTTCTGTAAGCGGACGGGTGAGATCGCGGTTCCACTCTATGGCGTTCATAGCAAGATCAAGATGCGCGTCGATGATAAATGTCCGGCTCATAAAGTATGTTCAAAGTATAAAGTTCAAGGTTTAAAGTTGTTTGGAAGATTGAATTATAAATAAGTATTCGTTGCCTCAAATCACAGTATGATACTTGTTTATAATATCCCTGATCTGGTAACTAAAGTTTCTCGAAAGCGTATTCCATTTTTCAGCTTCACCTTCAGGGTATTCATAAAAGCCATGATTGTTATCCATACCCAGCCAACCTTGTTGTACTATGTATTTAAAAAATGCCGGCACATGCTGTTGCCTGGTAAGATCTGGGTTCATATCTTTCATTACAATACCATAGATATAGGTTCCCATAAGATCCATGTACCTGAAATTTCCTGCAAATGGTAAATAATAGCCTGCATCATTACGGCAGGCCCTATCAATGTCTTCAAATGTAACATACCCATTTTCCACAAGGTAAAATGCTTCCCGTATCATGGCACACATCAAACGTGCACGGATGCTATGATCTGAATTTATTATATAGGGGTCTTTCTTCCAGTATAATTTTGCATGATCAGCAAAATCTTTTAACAACTGCTGATCGTTCTTTTTATTTGAAATAATTTCCAGGAAGTAGGTAGTATGTGCAGGTTCTACCCAGTTTGTGCCGAAGATCCGTTCAGGAAACTTTGCAGCCTTTTGAATATTAGTTAAGGAAATACTTTCAGTGTTTATTGCAATCGTTTTATCAGAAGAAATCACTGTTTCCAAGAGGCTGATCATTTCTAATTTTTCCGGAAGGCTCTCATTTGTAAGTGCAATAGCCAATAAATAATCCGTCTTGTTATCAAGAGTATTTATTATACTAACAAGGTTCATATTTAAAGGGAACTCTGAAAAAGTATTGATGTCTTTTGCATGATTGTTCAGGCTTTCAACCATTTCTAAAATGTGCTGCGTTAAAATAACTACAGGCTGTATCGCAAGGATTAAACAAACGGCTACTGAACTTACCAGTTTTGAATCGCCTGCTATCAGAACAGGAGTTTTTATTTGAGTATGATCTGTCATTTATAATTGTTATGCTATCAGCAGTAGCTTTCAGCTATAAGGAAATATAATCTTATACATATTAAGATTCATTACTTAGATTATTTAAGACCTCTCTTGCAATCTTAATGGTATGATCAATGTCAGTTTCGGTGTGTGCAGCACTTATATACCACAAACCCCGACCAATAATTCTTATGTTACGGTCATGCATGGCCGAAATGAACTTATTTAGTGTTACCTTATCAAAATTTAATGTATCCCGGTAATCTTTTGCTTCGTGTAAATCTGTAAAGCCGGTATGAAACATAGGTCCTAAACCCTGCACGAGTAACGAATGCCCGTTTTCGAGGGCAGCTTCCTGTAAACCATGCATCAATTTTTTGCCCAGGTAGAACATCCGTTCATATGGCTTTTCGGTTTCTAATATTTCGATGGTTGCCAGTGCAGCAGCAACCGTGGGATTACCAGCGTTCATGGTGCCGGCATGAATTACGGTGGCATCTTCAATTAACTTCATCCATTCTTTTTTACCAGTGATGGCGCTGATCGGGTAACCGCTGCCCATCGCTTTAGCGAAAATGGAAAGATCAGGTGTGATGTTATAATATTGTTGTGCGCCGCCCAGGGAAGCGCGGAAACCGGTGATCACCTCATCAAAGATTAAACCGATCCCATACTCTGTACAAATTTCCCTCATACCTTCCAGAAAGCCGGCAGCAGGAATAATACAGCCATTGTTGCACATAATAGGTTCAGTGATGATTGCGGCTAATTCATGATAATGTTCATTTACGGTTTTTTTCAGTAATTCAAGATCGTTCCATGGTAATATCATAAACTCATCTCTTACCCGTTCAGGCAGTCCTCCGGTCCAGGGAAACACTTCGGGATGTTCCCTGCTTCCTAATGATGATACTGAAGGTGTTGATATTCCCCAGACAACATTATCAAGCCAGCCATGGTAGTGTCCTTCAAAACGAAGAAATTTCTGTCTGCCCGTTTTGGCCCTGGCGACGCGAAAAGCGGTATGCACTGCTTCTGAGCCATCAAGACAAAAGCGCAATAGTTCAGCCGAAGGTATTAGTTTGCTTAGTTTTTCTGCAAGCTCAATTTCTTTGATATGCTGACCTGCAAAAAGTTGTCCCTGTTGTGAATAATCATTAACAGCCTGTAATACTTTAGGATGCGAATGTCCAAGTATCAAAGGGCCCTGGCTGAGCGTATAATCAAGATATTCGTTTCCATCAACATCACGTATCCTGCTTCCTTTGCCTTCCGTATAAAAAATAGCGTGGGGGTGATTGTATTTTCTGAACTCCGAGGAAACGCCTCCGGCTAAAACTTTTTTCGACCGTTCAAGCAATGATGCGGATTTGTCGTAACGTTCATTTTGCATGTTTATCATTTAGGTGTGACAGTTAGGAGATGATTTTTAAGTTTCCGGCTGATTGTGTTTTCCAGCTTTCCAGGCGATAACCCCAACCTGAAAAAATCAAAAGTATCAGGTAGCATGGGATCAATAACAAAACTGCATTTTGCGGATGAGCAGGGCTGTTATCTATTATTTTACCAAAGACCGGTGGAAAAATCCCCCCGCCCACCACAGACATAAGCAGCATGGCAGAGCCTGTTTTTGTGAACCGGCCTAATGACCTGATAGATAGTCCCCATATGGTTCCCCAAAGCATGGCAGCTCCAAAACCTGTAAGTATCAGACAATATATTGAAATAACGCTTTTGTTAAAGTAAGAACCTAACGTTAATACCAGTCCCAGGATAGCACACCATTGTAACGCCTTGTGCTGGGACAGGTATCTTGGAATAAGTATAGTACTTGCCAGGTATCCTAGTACCATAGCATATAAGGTATATTGTGTAAAATGGCGTGCCTGTTCAATAGGTATACCCAACGATCTGCTATAGATAATAATTCCATCTATAGGCAGCCCCTCACATGCACACGAGACAAACAGGCAAAGGATTCCCACTAATAGGTAAGGATAATGAAATACACTTGCTTTATGTTTTATTTCAGACGTTATTACTCCATCCTCTGTTTGCGTTTCATTTATTTCAGGCATGCGTGAAAAAAATATCATCACAGCCAGTAACAAAAGAACAATAGTTATAACGAGATAAGGGTTTACGATTTTTAATGCATATGCATTTAATATAGTTGCTTTCGCTGCAACGCCTGACTTATTTACATTTGCTATTATTGCATCAGCATCAAATAAAAATATTGAACCAAGTGCTGTGGTGCTGATAATGCCTGCAAATTTATTCGCTAGTCCCATAAATCCGATGCGTTGTGCAGTGCTATCTATGGGACCAATTATTGCCACATATGGATTAACAGCAGTTTGTAATAATGTTACGCCCCCACCAGTAATGAATAAACCTGTAAGAAACAGCGGATAAGTGCGTGTATACGCAGCAGGGATGAATAACGCTGTTCCTGCTGCCATCATTATCAAACCTAAAACCATACCTTTTTTATAACCCGTATACTTTAAAACCCATGCAGATGGCAAAGCCATTACAAAGTATGCGATATAGGTAGCAAAGGATACCAGGGATGCTTGTGTGTTTGTTAATTGAAGACATATCTGAAAATAAGGAATCAATACGCCGGTAATCCAGGTTAAAAATCCAAAAGTAAAAAATAGTATTCCGATGATGCTAAGTGGATAGATATATGATTTGGATCCAGGCATTAAGTAATATATTTAATTTGATGTATTATTATATATCAGATGTTATAACAGATGATACATTTTCCCTTGCCGAAGGATATAACATAGCTAGCTGGTAAATATCTTCGTTAAATAAAGAAAAAGCCTCTTCCAGTTTCCTTGCATCTTCGGCGCTATATTGATAAAGCCCTTTTAAGTTTTGAGTTCCTTTGGCTTTCTGCTCAATCATTTTTTGCATGAGGGCGGGAACATGTTTATCATTACATAAAGCCGGAAATATATTTTTAAAAATCTCAGGATAGTCTTTTAAACCGAGAAAGTCCATTCTTCGGAATAATCCAATCAAGGTCATCCATGAGCCGGCATCATACCGGAAAGCCTTATCAACTTCTTCCAATGTTGCATCCCCTTTTTCAACCAGACTAAAGCCTTCCCGGTATACCGCATACATCAAACGATTTGTAACAAATCCCCTGATATCCTTTCTGAGCATAGTTGGCTCTTTTCCCCATTGGTGTGCTAATTCAAATATCCAGTCTGCATATTTAGAAGAGGTCTGGTCACCGCAGGTGATTTCCATGAATCTGGTCAGGTAAGAAGGTTCTGCCCAATGTATTCCGAGAAATCTTTCCGGACGACTTAACAATTTTTGTAACTCACTGATAGGTATAGCCGAAGTATTACTTGCAATAATTGTTTCGGGTGTAACAACAGATTCTATTTTCTTGTACACGACTGATTTGATGTCGGGTATTTCAATAACACATTCTAAAACTACATGACAAGGTTTTAAAACAGCGTAATCTTCAGATATAGTAAGTTGTGCCATATACGCATCGGCCGGCTTACATAAAAGGCCCGAGTTTTCACAATGTGCCAGATGATTTTTGATACGCTCAGGAGCTCCTGCAAGATCTTCCTGAAGCGGTGCAATGGCATTTACCTCATGCCCTGCAATAAGCAGCGATACAGCGATGCTGCTTCCCATTAATCCCAACCCAATAACGCCTACTATAATCTCGCCAGGGTTAATATGTTTATTCATGTGCAGGGGATAATCAGTTCAGTTTTACGATGCAGTCAATTTCTACTTTTATTCCTTCTGCCAATACAGATTGAACAGTTGTTCTTGCTGGTTTTATGCCGGGGAAATATTGTGCATATATTTCATTATAACGATCAAATTCATTTATATCGGCAAGATGTACGGTACATTTAACTACATTGTCCATAGTAGCGCCGGCAGCCTCAATGATAGCCTGGATATTCTGTAAGGTCCTGTGTGTTTCTTCTTCGATTGTTCCAAGAATGAACTTTGATGTTTTGAAATCTACCGTAGCCTGGCCGCTTACAAATAAAAAACCATCTATAACTACTGCATCAGAATAGGCACCGGTAACAAAAGAAGAATTTCTGTCAGGATGATTTATTTTTGATTTATTCATAAATGAGAATTTAATATTGAAGCTGAAATGGCAATCACCTCAGCTATCGGCAGATTGAAAAGCATAATTTATAATAGAAATGATACCGGTAATAAGTCAGCGTCTTATAGTATTAACAAATTTACAGGTCATTAATTTCAATTACTTTAACTTTCTTCTACATTTATAATACTATCTTTCAAACGTTCTTTGATAAACGCTTAATTTATCGGATAAGACAGTTTAAATTTTAATTTTGCTGAAGAGTATTCTGTAAATTAGTATTAATAATGAAATCTATAGAAAGGCGACTACCGCAGGCAATAGATAGATCGTTTATTGTTTTCCAGGAAGTAGGCAAATACTTTCCCGAGCCCTGGCATTATCATCCTGAGTATGAACTGGTGCTGGTAAGAAAAAGTGCTGGCCGCCGTATGGTGGGCGATCACATAGGTTTTTTTGATGAAGGCGATCTTGTTTTCATGGGCCCTATGTTGCCGCATGTTTGGGTTAACAATCCGCAATTTATTAATGGAGAGGTAAATTATCCTGCAGATGCCATCGTTGTGCAATTCTTAGAAGATTTTTTGGGTGAGAAGCTTATGCGGGTACCTGAAATGGAAGCATTAAAAGATTTTTTAAGAATCTCTGACCGTGGAATGGTAATTAAAGGAAATGCCAGAAAACTTATTACTTATTTAATGGAAGGGATGCTTGGTATGAATGGACTTCAGCGATTGTCATCATTATTTTCGATTTTCGACATTCTTGCACGAACCATCGAGTATGAACTTTTGGCAAGCCCGGTGTTTACACAGGATACGCATTTTAAGTCATCAGAGCATTTTAGAAAGATCAATGAATACATCATGCAGAATTTTCACAGGGATATTTCATTAAGTGAAATTGCATCAGTAGCCAATATGGCAATTACAACTTTTTGTAACTTCTTCAAAAGTCATTACCGGGTCACTTTTGTTGAATATCTTAACACGGTAAAAATTGGTCATGCCTGCAAATTGTTATCTCAAAATGAAATGAATATTGTGGAAGTTGCCTATGAATGCGGTTTTAATAATCTGGCAAATTTCAACAAACAATTTAAAAATTTTAAACAGATGACGCCTAGTGAATATAAAAAGAATTTAGCAACACACCCGGTTTAAGAAGCACTTACAAATTTTACATAGTTTAATTTAAAATTGTTATGATAAAAACTAATCCATACATACACAGCTTAATTATGATTGGTTACTTATAATATTTAAAAAATACTTTATAGTCACAATAAATTCAACCGTATCGTACCACATAGTCACAAAGGGTCGAAAGCACAAAATAGCACAAAGGGACTTTGCAAAGATGATAACTTAGTCGCGAAATTACACCTTGAAAAAGACACTTCATAATTGCCTGTTTAAATATTTATTTAATTCAGCATCAACATATGATTGCGGAATTTTTTCCTGCTCCAGCCTGTTAGTTTCTTCCAGTGATTTTAGAAAGTTATATAATTCCGTCTCATCTTTATTTAAAAAATGAAGCTTCTCTGCTTTGTTTCGTTCACCTTTTACCGCATAGTCTTTAAAAGTATTAAAGGTTAGATGATCCATTAAGATGCTTTGGGCTTGCTGGTAGTAACTGCGTATCTGGTGCAGTATCTGGAAGCCATGCTCATCTATATCGCCCCAATAAAATATTTTTTTTCTTTTAAGCCATCCTGCATTTCTCAGGTAGCTAATATTAAAACCGCCGCCGCTCCAGATTGCAATTGCATCAGATAACGCAGGCAACGTTAAAAAATTCATTTTGTTTTCAGTTATCAAAACGATGCTACAAGTGAACTCCCATTCTTGAAAATCAGAAAGACGGATGCTTATATCCTTAATTTTATTATAAACAACCAGCTTATCATCTAATATCCTGATGCGTATTAATGGTTCATCGTGTTTAAGAAAATAACGTTCTGCAAATTTCTTTTGCTCATGGTTGCGGATATGATCAGGTATAAGATGATTAAGCAACGATTGAAGTAATATGCTGTTCTCCTCAATAAATTTTGTGTGTATGTGAATGGGCAACTGGCGCAGATACAGATTAGGCCTGGGTGTGGTAATAAAATACTGACAAACTTTTACAAGATCGTTCCAATATTTTGAGGGCGAGGTTAAAAGCAAAGCATTGCTTAGTACCCATTCTTTCAGTTGCGGAAGACTTGCCATCAGCAACTCATAATTATTCAGGAATGATTTCCATTCTTTCTTTTTTCCTACATAATGCAGATAATCATCTGATGTCTCAAACACAATACTGTCGGGCAATTCATGGGTTCCTGTTCTTCTGAAATTTTTTCCGGATGTTTTAATAAGATAGCCAGACCCTGTTTCATTTTTTGAATTTTTGTATAAAACCTCCACTTCATTTTGAAGGGTCTCGAAGCGATGCGTTACGTGCGTAGGCTGTATTTTACCAATCCGGTCTATTTGTTTGGGAAAGAATAGCACATTCAATACGTGGCTTTGTAAAAACGGCGCCCACCACTTCAGTGCCTGTTGTTTGATTTCCTCAGGGCTTATCATACAGGTTATTGTAAATTGCTATGTTGGAACATACTGTTGTGTCTTGTTTTTTCTACCTCGTATTCTTCTTTGGTAAAATTGCTAACCTGTGAATTATGACCATCCTTATTACTTACAAAATGAAAGGAGTTTGCATGTCCTTCTATAATGTGTATTTTTTGCAAAGGTGTAACAATGAGTAGTTGCAAATTTAATTTTTTAAAAAGCTCCAGGCCATACCGCGTACTTTCATCGCTTCCCCTGCCAAAAGCTTCATCAATCAGTACAAACCTAAAGCTCCGGCTTTTCACTTCACCGAATTGCAGCCCGAATTGATATGCTAAAGCGCTTGCAAGTATAGTATAAGCCAGTTTCTCTTTCTGTCCGCCACTTTTACCACCGGAACCTTCATAAAACTCTTTTTCAGAATCATCCGATGCATAACGTTCACTTGCGTTAAACTCGAACCATTGCCTTACGTCTGTCACAGTATTTGTCCATTCTTTATCAATACTATCGGCGCTGGCAAAGCGGTCTAATATTTTCTTTACCTGTTCATATTTTTCTTCTGTATACAATTCTGAATTACTGCTGAAAGAATGTGTGTAGCATTTTTTTAATTCTTCTTTATATAAACGCACTTCTTTATTGGGCGTTGCATCCATTAATATTATTATGTAAGTGCCTTGTGTTGAGTTATAAACTATTTCACGAAGGTGCTGGTTAATAGTTTTTATTTTTTGTTTTATATCCTTCTCATGTTTTTCTAACTGGCTATCGAAAACCGCAATGCTGTTAATGGTATTCTTATTTAATTCTTCCTTAAAGCGTTCTTCATGCCTTTTTAAATCTTCAGATACTAACTTTTCAAACTTACGTATGTATTCAGCTCTGGCATCTATACTTTCACCAATTTCGTTGTATTCCGCCTTTGAATGTTCCTTTATCTCTCTCATTTTTCTTTCAACGATGGATCTTATTGAACTTAGCCTGTGACGAAGTTTTTTTAATTCGCCAGTATCACCTTCAAACAGTTTCCTGAACTGATCCTGTTGTTTGTCAATAGATGAGAGACGTAAGCTTTTTGCGGTAAACTTTTCTTCAATAAAAGGAAAATAAATTTTCTTTTGGTTTTGTGCAATTTGTTGTATAATATCTTCAGTATCCAGCAACTGCTTTTGATACAATTCCATAGTACCTTTAAGTTTGCCGATTTCCTGATTCTTTGCCGTATCTTTTAGATTGATTTCTTTTATTTCAGTTTCAACTTCATCTTTCTTTTTATTGAGAAGAGCAAGAATATCATTATTGTATAGTAACTCATGGGTTTCTTTTTCCAGTTGATAAATTTTTTCCGTATGATATTGCCAATTGATACGGTCGTAATCCTTTAAAAAAAGCAGGTGGCTTAATTGCTCTTTTAATTCTGTATTTTCCTTTTGTTCTTTTTCAATACTTGCACGATCAAATTTAAGTATATGAATTTTATCCTCAAGCTCTGTTACTATTTCCTCTAATGCTTTAATTTTTTCGGTGTTACTCCATCCTAAAACATAATTACGCCTGTCTTCAATTCTTCTCCTGTCATCTTTGGTATGGCGAATTCTGCCACTTTTAATTAATCCCTGTTTTGTAATGCCATAGGGTACATGTTGTAACTGTGTTACATCAACGCAGATGAAATCACCAAAGCTGCGTTGCAGGTAATTTTCAAGCCAGGCATAGAATAATGTATCCGGTTTTATGTCTATTTTATAAACAATGCTATCATTGACTAACTGCCTTGTTACTATAGTTAAATTTTCTGTATTGGCTTCAAGGTAGGTTAGTTTAATTCCTTTGCCATCGGGGCTTCGCAGTAAATTGTCGTTTACATATTTACTTACACTTTTATAATGTTGTTGTGGTACAAGCAGGCTGATTCCCAGGTCATGCAATAATTTCTCAATCGCACCTTCCCATGCTGTTTCCTTCTCATTAACTTTTAATAACTCACCGGCAAATGGCAGATCCTGTTCCTCAATTTGCAAGTCTTCGCATAGTTGAGACCTGAAACCTATTAGCCAGCCTGGTATTTGTGTTTTACGTTCTTTCAGTGATTTTAGTTCTTTTTCTTCAATATTTAATTCGCTCTCATTTTTGCGAAGTTCGCTTACAACGTTGTCCCGCTGCTGTCTTAAATCAATTTCTTTATTCAGACATGCTTCATTAATCTTTTTGGCTTTTTCCGTATTGTTATGAAAATCTTTTTCAACGGTTACGCTATCCAGTCCACATTGTTTTGTCAGTCTTTCATAATCATCGTACTCTTTTTTCTTTGTTTCCTTTTCTTTTTGCTGTTGTTTTACCTCGGCATCTATCTGCTCTAATCTTTTGCCACCATTATTACCAATATCCTGAAGTATCCCTGATTGTTTTCTTATAAGATCATCCTTTTCTTCAGCTATCCTCTTTTGCAATTGGATAGAGATATCCAGTTCTTCACTTGTTTCTTTTATGGATTGTTCAAGCAGTTGTTGTTTTTGTACGGCAAACCACCCGGGCACCACTTCAAGCATCGCTTCAATGTTTTCTATTTCCTTACCTACTGTTCCATATTCTATTGAAGATTCTGTAAGAGGTTTAAGTATCTGGTATTGTTCTCTTGCATTTACAACGGCTGCATGTGATTTATTTAAATCGTCAAAGCGTTTTAACAACGCTGCGATTTGTTCTTTAACATCTGTGCGTTCCAGCATTTGCTCCCTTACAAAATCGGTTAAGCTGCTTACAGACTTCATTGATACCGTTTGATAAAAAAGATCAATAGCTTTATCGCTATTCATTCCAAAAAGCCGTCTGAAATGTTCGCTGTATTGACTGAAATTGTCATTGAATAATTGAACGCCTTCTATCCTGCGTAATTTTTTTCGTAAATCATTAATATCTGTAAAGCCACTAAAATGCTGAGTAATTGTAAGAGGCACATTACTGATAATAAGCAGTTTTTCTACCTTTCCTTCTTTACCAATCCAGAAAACCTGCGCCAGGCATATATCTTCCTGATATCCTGCATTATGAAAGTTACCGGTGATTACAGTATAGGTGTCATCATTCGGACGTAGATAAACCTTTTTTGCCACCCTGGTAATTTCTTCTTTTTCTTTCTTGTATTCCCCTTTAACATAACTCAATAGATTACGTTCTTTACCTTCCGCCCCGGCAGCTTTATTAAAGACTATTTTATTATGAGGTACCAGCAAACATGTTAACGCATCAACCAATGTAGATTTGCCCGATCCTATATCACCGGTCAACAGTGCATTGTGTCCGTTGGGTTTAATTTTCCAGCGTACTTTATTAAAAGTTCCCCAATTAAGTACTTCAAGGTATTGAAGCCTGAAACCAGCAATATTAGGTACCGTATCTGTTATAAATTCTTCCATGATTTCAGTCTGTTATATTTTTTTCCGCTGCATAGCGTTCCAGCTTTTGTAAAGTATCATCTATCACAGTTGCATTTACAAAGCCTTTTATAATCCTATGTATCTCGTAAGTATTGCCACTATCATCCAGTTTTCTAAGGAAGCCGATATCAATAACTTTATTAATGGTAGTGATCATTTTATCCTCTTGTTTCGCTTCATCCGAAGCAGCAGGTAAAAATACTTTTGCACGATTAATAATATCCTGTTGTGTGATGATAGCCCGTACGGTGCCGCCCTGAGCATCCTGCTCCAGCAAGTATTTTCGCAACACTATGCACAGTAATGATGTAAAGAAATTAAGCTGACGTTTTTCCGCAAGCCTTGGCATTTGCATTTCTTCCTCCGGTTCTCTTTGCTGCAGGTAAGCATAGCCTTCGCTTTTATCAACATAAACATCAAGACCAATTGCACTAAAATATTTTTTTGCTTCAGTTTCGTATTGCAGCAGGTTTTCCCAGGCATCTTTTTGATGATTATATAAGATGCCCTTCAGTAAGGTTATAAGGCACAACGAATACTCACGGTTCATATCTATCTGTTAAAAATAATTAAGGGTGCCTGTAATTGATATTGCTTACCGGTATCAGCGTTTATAATATCCAATTTTTCTGTGCGCTCATTATTAATATAATGTTTGCTGTCTCCGGTAGCAATCTGCATATAGCCCAATATTTCCGCAATACCTTTTGTTGGCTGATAGTGATGCAGAATTTCCGGTAGCGCAACCTGCGACCGGGTGCGTAACAATATTCTTATATTGCTACGGAGTTCTTCCATATCAACATAAAATTGTTCAAACAGAGCATTAGTACTGGCATCAGCCTCACCATCTTCTATTAAAGATTTTTCAAATTCTATTTTCAGTGGCGGCGTAAAAAGCGGTCTTTCCATAAGCAATGCCGGACGAAATAATCCATCTATTTCCATTAAGGTAAGCTGCGGATCAAGCGTATTCTTCTGATCCATAAGCAGGTTTTCAATACGCTCAATACTGCGCAGGATATGCCTGCTCTCTGAAAGATTTTTCTGTTCAACATATTTACGTAACTGTTCAATCAACCCATCGTTACTTCTGTTTACCTTATCACCGGCATCTACCAGGTTTGATTTTATCCTGTCAACTATCTGCTCTTGCTTTACCTGCTTTATTACCGGGATATTATTTAATTTTTCAATGAGGTCTTCCAGTTCCTGTTGCATACTTTCACTCATGAGGAACTCCCAAAAAGCTTTAAAACTTTTACCCTGGTCGGTATTCCACAGATAGTCCTGTTGTTCGAAAATATTGTCAAGCAATGCACCTTTGGTTAAACTACTTTTGATAATAGTTTGCCTGGTTTGTGTATCCAGTTCTCTGAAGTTTTCTTCTACCTGCCTGAAATCTGCCAACAAACGCCTGGCTGTTTCTTCTGCCAAAAAATAGTCTTCTTTTAATTGAGTGTCATTAGGTTTAGTATAACTTCCTTTTTTAATTTTCTCAATCTCTTCATCTAATTTCTTACGTTCTTCCTGAAGTTGTTGCATTCTCTCGTAAGGTCCTGCTGTTCTATTTACTATTTTTTGCAACAGTGAAAAGAATTGCAGCAAACGGCTATGCGTTCCAACAAATTGTTGTTTATTTAAATCTTCCAGCCACTTAAGGGCGTTTTCAGTTGCAGGTGATAATTCGTACACCGGCTCATCTGCTGCTTCATAATAGCGGCGCAGGTAACCTTGTTGTGCCCATTTTTGAAGGTAATCTAAAGGTTGTTTGGAATATTCAGGTACTCCCTGGCGATCCAATGAAAACAAAAAATCACCCAACAGGCTGATCAGGTTTGATTGTGAATAGGAAATTTTATCCTGCTGCTTGAATGCCAGATGAAAAAAACTCATCAGCAGCGGAAAATGTTCAGCCCGCAGAATTTGCAAAGTTTTATCGTTGCGGTACAGTGATAATGCTTTATCGAAGTTCATTGTTTCTTACTGGTCTTATCCGGAAGCCTGTTTATTTTAAACCGGTAATTTAGCAAGAATTAGTAAAATCAGTAATTTTAATTGTTGGTGCTAGAAAGATTAAGTAATACCGCCTGGTTAGTGAAGACATAAGTATTCATTTTGTTATTCAGGCCAGGAAATTTTTGCAGATTAGCCGGATAAATTGATCATCTATGAGAGGATATTAATGATCTCAATACCAGAGTATTAATTAAAAAAATAAATACCTGCTTTTATATTCTTATTCATATATTGCAAAAAAAATGGCCCTCCTAAGAATAGGACGGCCTCTAACGATTGCTTGCCATATGAAAATCTTGAACTATCTTTTTGAAGCTGATAATTTCAGCTTTTTTTGAATGAGCCTTTAACGTTTCTTGCTTCGACGATTGCTGCTTTATGAAATTCTCATCCTTCGTGAACAAATGTAGGCTGAGTTAGGATACCATTCTAATCAAATTATAAGCGATTTAATTATGTCAAAAGAGGGTTTGGATTGTCAAGCCCCTTTACTGTATTGTGTTTCAGAATTATTACTTCATTATGTCCAACCGGTTTACAGATACATTATATCAATTAATCCACTCACTGGAAAAGTCGGAAAAAAGGAATTTCAAGCTATATATTAAAAGAAGTTCTTCTAAAGAAGACCTGAAGATTATTCAGCTTTTTGATGCCCTTGATAAACTGAATGAATATGATGAGAAGCTTCTTTTAAAACGATTACCGGGAATTGAAAAACCCCAGCTCTCCAATTTAAAAATTCATTTGTATAAACAGATACTTGCCAGCCTGCGTCTATTAAAAACTTCTGAAAATATTGATCTTCAATTGAATGAGCAGCTGGATCATGCCCGCATTCTGTATAACAAGGGCTTGTACCTTCAAAGCCTGAAAATTCTGGAAAGAGCCAAAGAAATAGCCAGGGCAAAGTACAAGTTCAGCTACCTGACGCAGGTTATTACACTGGAAAAGAAAATTGAAACGCTTCATATAACCAGGAGCCTCCAGGACAGGGCCGAAAGTTTATCCCTGGAAGCACTGGAAGTAAGCGGACAGATAGATATGGTGGCACGTCTCTCCAACCTTGCTCTTCAGTTATATAGCTGGTACATAAAAAACGGCCATGCAAGGAACGAGAAAGATGAAAAGGTAGTTACAAAATTTTTCAATGAAAAGCTGCCGCCAAAAGCGCATGAACAGACGGGGTTTTACGAAAAACTATATCTCTATCAAAGCTATTGCTGGGTTACTTTCATTTGCCAGAATTTTCTGATGTACTACCGCTATTCACAAAAATGGGTAGACCTTTTTCACCAGGAGCCAATGATGATCAACGTTGAAACAGGTCATTATACCAAAGGAATGCACAACTTGCTGAATGCGCATTTTGATCTGAGAAATTATCAGAAATTTAAAATTACCCTTCACCAGTTTGAAGCATTCGCCAAGACTGATACTGCTAATGACCATGATAACTTCAGGATCCAGACTTTTGTTTATATAAACAGTGCTAAAATAAATCAGCACCTGATGCTGGGCACTTTTAAAGAGGGACTGCTACTGGTTCCTTATGTTGAAGAAAAGCTGCAGGAGTACTCGCTGTATCTGGACAGGCATCGCATCCTTGTTTTTAATTACAAAATAGCCACGTTATATTTTGGCAGCGGTGATTATGAAAAATGTATTGATTACCTGCAAAGGATTATCAACGATCATGTGGATCTGAGAAATGACCTGCAATGTTATGCGCGGCTGCTTCACCTGATAGCGCATTACGAATTGGGTAATTTTGAAATAATAGAATACCTCGCTAAATCTGCCTATCGCTTTATGGCAAGGATGGAGAACCTTACCGTAGTGGAAGAAGAGATGTTTAAATTTTTACGTCATTCGTTTCATGTCTCTCGTAATAAATTACAACCTGAGTTAGAAAAATTCCTGCAAAAAAACAAGCAGTTTGAAAAAAGCCGGTTTGAAACCCGGGCTTTTGCCTACCTTGATATTATTTCCTGGGTAGAGAGTAAAGTGTTTGAAAAGCCTATGAATGAGATATTACGGGAGAAATATCTAAGTAGTCCAAGGAGACGGGTACTTAAAACGCAGATGGCTTAGGTCAGCACAAGGATTCGACCTGTGAAGTTTCTAAAAACCTCACAGGTCTAAAATACAGGTTGTCACCTCCTCCCAAGACCTGTGAGGTTTTTAGAAACCTCACAGGTCGTTCCCTATTTTGATAATAGCTTAATGCATTACCAAAGCCGGCTCTATCCATGCATTGCTTTCTTTGAGCAGGTTGATCAGTTCTTCTACGGCTACTTCACTGTTCACAGATCGTTTGATCACTTCTTTTCCTCGGTATAAAGTTATCTTGCCTGGACCGCTTCCTACATAACCGAAATCGGCATCGGCCATTTCACCGGGACCGTTTACAATACACCCCATGATAGCTATCTTAACTCCTTTAAGATGATTTGTAATGGATCGGATCTTTGCCGTTGTTTCCTGCAGATCGAATAAAGTTCTGCCGCAACTGGGACAGCTTATGTATTCTGTTTTAGAGATCCTGGTGCGGGTGGCCTGAAGAATGGAGAAGGAAGTATTGTTGAGGAACTGGTGGTTGTTCCTGGTTTCAAGGTAAGTTCGCCCGCTGACTTTATTATTCTGAATGGTGGCCGGATTATTCATCAACCAGATTCCATCCCCCATTCCATCCAGTAATAACGCTCCTGCTTCTGTAGAAAATTGTATCAACTGCTCATCAATAGTAGTAACATAACTTTCAACAGTAATAATCACCGGGCAACACAGGTTTCTGTTCATTAATTTAGTAATGTACCTTCTTACACCCTGCATCTTATGCACACCCGATGACCAGATACACAGCACCACAGTATTGTCGTTACGGATAGCTTCTAAAATTTCGTATGCATTTTCACTGTTTGCATCAACAGCAATAAAATTTAATTTACCTGAATGTTCCGCTGATTGCAGGTATTCATTTCCCTGGTAAAGCGGGAAATATTTATTCTTGTTGCCAGACTGTAGCCAGGCGGAATAATTACAAATGACTTTTAAAGAGCCCGGCAAGTCAAAGTCAGGTTGCTTATCACCTGAAAACAGATAATCGGCGGCTCCATCGGAAATGTTCCATTTATCCGTAAATGGATCATAAGTATAACCAATTGAAATAAGATCATTCGGTGTTATGGTTGCAACCTGCATAAAATCTGCTACAACTACAGGGACCAGCTTACTGCCAATATTAGAAACGGTATAAGCAGACCTTCTTAAATAATCATAGGGGTTGTAAGGCACCTTAATAATGGGCGCTATAGATGATTCAACGTTTCGGCCTTCATATCTTTTCACCAGGTCCTTACAAACGGGAATTTCAAATTCAGGATCTTCCGTTAAAGAAACCCTGATCGTGTCACCAATACCGTCTTCCATTAATGTTCCGATTCCAATGGCTGATTTTATTCTTCCATCCTCTCCATCTCCCGCTTCAGTAACCCCCAGGTGCAGGGGGTAACATGCTGCAAATTCATCCATCATCTTTTCTATCAACAACCGGTAAGCCTGAACCATCACTTTTGGATTGCTGGACTTCATGCTCAATACAATATTATGATAGCTTTCATCCCGGGCTATTCTTAAAAACTCCATAGCACTTTCCACCATACCCATAGGCGTATCTCCATAGCGGCTCATAATCCTGTCGCTTAAAGAGCCATGGTTAGTGCCAATGCGCATGGCAGTACCATACTCCTTACAAATTTTAACGAGCGGAGTAAATCTGGTTCGGATGCGATCTGTTTCTTCTACATACTCCGCATCAGTATATTCCAGCAATTCAAACTTCTTTTTATCAACATAATTGCCCGGATTAATTCTTACTTTCTCAACAATCCTGGCGGCAATTTCAGCGGCATTAGGAGTGAAGTGAATATCCGCAATCAGTGGAACACGAAAACCTCTTCTATTAAGTTCATTTTTAATATTCAGTAGATTTTCTGCTTCGTTCCTGCTGGGGGCGGTTATTCTAACCAGCTCGGCGCCGGCTTCAATACATCTGATAGATTGTTCTACAGTAGCGATGGTATCCATGGTATCCGTTGTGGTCATGGTTTGAACGCGGATGGGGTGAAAATTTCCTAACAAGAGGTCGCCAACCTTTACTTCCAGTGTTTCCAGGCGCTTATATCCGGTAAGAGAATTACAATACAACTGCATAGAGCAAAATTAGTTTAAAGTTTAAAGTTTAAGGTTTAAAATTGGAATACCCGGAATATGGGGGTTCCATATTGATTGAAGAGTTCTAGCTTAGAAGTTCTTTTGTATCCTAACCAGCAAACGCCCAGCTTTAAGCTTTAAACCTTAAACTTTAAACTATTTTCTACCAGTCCTTATCCTGCTTGGTCGGAGAAGCGTTTTGTTGCTGCATCTTTTGCTGCACTTCTTTTTCCTTTTGAGCGAGTGCTTTCAGTAGCTGCTCCACCTGCTTTTTATTGAGTTTACTTTGCTGCTGATCAGGCTTTTGATCCTGCTTTTGTTTATTCTTATCCTGTTTTTGATCTTCTTTCTTTTTTTCGTTCTTATCTTTTTTCTGATCCTGTTTCTGCTGTTGCTTTTTCTTTTCAAGCAATGCTTTCTGTAGATTTTCTCTTGCTTCTTCATCCTTTCCATCCAGCTTCAGCGCATTTTTCCATGCTTCAATGCTTTCATCCAGTTTTTGCTGTTTGCTGTAAGCAACACCTTTATTATAAAACGATTTTTCCTTAACAGGTTTTTCCTTGCTATTTACTATGGTAGATTCGAATGAGTTGGTGGCTTCCTCATATTGATTGGTTCGAAACTGTGCATTACCTAAATTGTAATTAGCAACCGGATTTTCAGGAGATACGGTTATAGCTTTTTTGTATTCTGCCGCTGACTGGTCAAAAATCTTTTGCTGGTACAATTTATTGCCATTACGAATATTGCTGTTAACATTCTGCCCTTGTCCGTAGGAAAGAATCAGCAGGAAGCTAAAAGAAATGGTTGTAAAAATACTTTTATTCAAGTGGTTATATATTTTCTTTCAGGAATAAATAATTCAATCAGTAGCAACAGGAAGGCGGCGGCTAAAAACCATTGGAAATAGCTTTGATAACTAACAAATGCATCATCGCCTAATGCTGTTTGTTCTATTGTATTTAACTGAGCCATGATTTTATCAGCAGCATCGCCTGTATCTTCCAAATGAACGTAAATTCCTTTAGTATCTGTTGCAAGTTGCTTCAGTTCCGTTTCATTCAATTTTGTAATAATAGCATTTCCCTGAGCATCTTTTCTGAGTTCATTCGTGTTATTATCAACCAGGGGAACGCCTTCAGGTGAGCCAATTCCAACAGTATTGATCATTACTCCATTCTGGGCCAGCGCTTTTGTTAATTGCAATGCCTGGGGATCATGGTCTTCGCCATCAGAAATCAATACTATTGATTTAAACTTACGTTCCTTACTGTTAAAAGCAGTGTTTGCCATTTTTAAAGCTTCACCAATTACAGTACCCTGTGATGGTACTGTTTCAGGACCGGCATTTTGAATATACATTTTTGCTGCTCCATGATCTGTGGTCAATGGCATCTGAACATAGGCCCTGCCTGCAAACAGTACCAGGCCGATCCGGTCATTTTCCATTTTGTCCATCAGTTTATTTACCAGCTGTTTGGCCCTTTCAAGGCGGTTTGGTTTGATGTCTTCTGCCAGCATACTTTTACTAACATCCAGGGCTATCATTACATCCACTCCTTTCCGGTTCACGTTTTCCATTCGTCCGGGCTTCTGAAGATTAGCCGCGGCTCCAACCATTGCTGCCAAAGCAAGCACTATAAATGAAAATTTTACAAAGAATTTAAGCGGAGAATATCCTTTAATTAACTCCTTCACTAAAACCGGGTCACCAATTTTTTTTACCCGCTTTTTTTTCCAGCTTAATACTGCAATAAAGAACAGCACTAATACAGGAATCAGTACAAGGCCGGTAAGAAATTCAATATGTTGAAATCTATACATCTGGTAAGCAAATTAAGTAATTAGCTGCAGGATTGGAATGTTTCAGGAGCAGCGTTGAGGATTCTTTAACTTATAATTATATTCAGGGTGGTGTCAGGCCACTGTAAATTTTGCTGTCAGCTATCATCTGTTAGCAGTCAGCAGATCAATGTCGTATACGTTTCCTCCTGATTACTGACGGCTAAAAGCAAATCACAGTTAACATAACACCAGATTATTTTTTTCCTTCTTTAAATCCATATTGTCTAAGGATATCGTCTAAAATTTTAAGACGGGCAGGAGCGATATCGTACTTTGGATCAGGTGAGTCAATTTGCAATACGAAAAAATAAACATGTTTATTCTCTTCGATCCATCCTACTATCCAGCTAATTGAATGTCCATTTTCCGGAAACCCCCAGCCGGTTTTATAGCTCAATTTATAATTGGAGTTTTCTTCCTGCAGCATCATCTTTTTTACCATATCATGTGTGCTGCCATAGAAAGGTAGTTGATTGAAATATAATTTTTTTACAAGTCCGAGCTCTTCGTCGGCGGTTATTTTAATTGAATTGTCGAGCCAGAAAGAATCTATTTTTTTTATGACTGCTCTGCCCTTTGATGCTGCATATCCAAGTGTATCCAGCCATTTTTGCATCGTATCTTTTCCAATGCGCCGGGCAAGTTCCTGGTACCAGGGAACGCTTGACAAATGAAAAGCCTGCATCATGGTAAGATCCTGGTTCAACTCTTTCCTTTCTCTTACTATTCCATCCCAGGGAATAACGGTATTAGTATCCTGCACTCTTCCGGTTTGAATGCCTATTAATGAATTAACGATCTTGAAAGTTGATGCAGGCAGGTAAACACTGTCGCGGTAACGATTGAGGTTGTAGACAGTGAAATTGCCCTGGCCGTTATCAAACATACCGAAACAGCCATCCACTTTTTCAGCATCAAAATATTTTTTCAGGCTGCTATCCTGGGTAACATTATTTGGAGAGCAGGCAATAAAAATAAATGACACCAAACAACATGCGCACAATAAATTCCTCATTAAATAAAATTTTGCTCAAAGGTAATGGCTAATGGCCATCAGCTTTCAGCTATTAGCCGTCAGGAAGAAACTTTAATTGTAGCTGGCTGAGAAAAGAATTATTAATTGGCAGGAATTGAATGTAATACCTCCTCCTGAGAGCTCTTATATAATGGAGAATTTTGCCTACTAGTCGGCATCCGTGATGCTGAAGTGTCCTAGTGACCTTTGTGCATTTTCTTAGTGCCCCTTGTGGTAAAATTTCTAACCACAAGGAACACTAAGAAAATGCACAAAGGTCACTAAGGCTTAAATCAGACTAATCCTTGATACTTCCAAAGCTGTCATAATTAGCCGACGACCGAAGCTAATTCATTTATAAATGCTCTTCAATTTCAGATAAACTCCATTCGTCCATCCGAAGCCGTCCTGGCCGGCGTATTCGCCACCACCAGCTTCGAGGTGAGTATCAAGAACGTTGTATTTTTCCATCATTTTCCCGGTTGCTTTAAAAACTTTTTCGTTTATGGAGATCCAGCGGGTAGCGATATCTTTTGCAGCCTCTTTATAATTATAATTTTCAAGTCCTTTTATTGCAATCCATTGCAGGGGAGCCCAACCATTAGGAGCATCCCATTGCTGCCCGGTAATATTATTTGTAGTAACGATACCACCATCTTTCAATAATGTAGATTTCGTTTTACTCATTACTTTGTTAGCCTGATCTGTAGTAGCAAGTTTCATAAACAAGGGATAAAGACCGGCAGCTGTTATGATTGTATCAGCAGTATTACTCTTAAAATTATAGTCGGAAAAGAAATTAATAGTACTATTCCAGCCGTACTTAAGAACAGCGCTTTTGCGCTTTGCAGCTTTTTTAAGAAACTCGTCAGACAATTTTTCTTCTTTGTTCAGAGATGTTGCTTTTGCAAGATTTATTTCCAGGCTATACATCAGGCAGTTAAGGTCGATAGGAATAATATCAGTAACCTGTATAGTGGTAAGATTTTTCGCATCTTCAAACCACCTGCTACTGAAATCCCAGCCACTTTCAGCACCTGCGCGAAGGTGATGATACATGCTTATTTTATCACGTCCTGATTTAATAGTGGTCTCTACATCCTCCAAATAACTTTCCTGACGCGGCACTTCACTATCATCCCAATAACGGTTAAGCACAGTGCCGTCTTTTAATTTAACTACCCTTCTGTGTGCTTCTCCGGGTTTAAGACTACCGGCCCCTTCCATCCAGTAATTATATTCCATTTCCATCGCGCGCAGGTAAGTTTTGTAAACACCCTCTCCTTTTATTTCTGCTAATAGTCCTACCATCAGGGAAAAGAAAGGGGGTTGAGACCTGCCCAGGTAATAAGTTCGGTTTCCATTTGGAATATGTCCATAAGTCTGAATCAGGTAAGCAAAGTTTTGAATCATATTTTCCATGATCTCGTACTCATGACTTTCCTGTAATCCGAGCATGGTGAAATAAGAATCCCAATAATAAATTTCGCGAAAACGGCCACCGGGAACGATGTAAGAATTGGGTAAAGGCAATAAGGAACTTCCTGTTACCTTTTTGTCAGCATCTCTTTTTAAAACCTTCCATAAATTCCTGATATGTGTGGCAACATCTTCCTGTGTATTTGTTTGATAACCACTTGCCGGGTTAACAGGTAATATAAAATTTTCCTCTACAAATAATTTCAGCGAAAAACGGATTGCCGGGTTAGATTTAATTTTTTTATACTCATCCACTATAATTGCCGGGTCTTTTTTGGGCAGGCAATCCACGAATGTTTTTCCATCAGGAAAAATTTTCGCCATTTGAACATCGGTAAATAGTTCACCGTAAATTTTGTCAGGAGGAAGTGGCTGCTGAGTGAAGCTCGTTTGCATGTAACAGCTATAAAGCAGGATTAGTACTAATTGTTTCACGTGTAGATGTTGAAGTGTAAGATACCTTAATACTTTATAACCACCTTATATATTTGTTTTTGAGTTTTTCTTTTTCTAAAATTATAGATTTTTTTAATATTTTTTCTCAATTAATCAGTTCAACTTTGTTGTAAGGAGGGGAGCGTCCTTGGTATATAAATGCCGTCACG
>JAABUN010001818.1_pt1 | contig 43045 bp, 33 predicted proteins | sample 5559311 | NCBI WGS metagenome assembly JAABUN01 (sample SAMN10711877, study PRJNA513370) | rock metagenome | isolation source: Antarctica rocks | place: Antarctica: Victoria Land, Siegfried Peak sud
GCGGAGCGGTAATCCGCATTCCTTACCCGTGGGTGAAAGGCGAAGCGTATTCGATTAATTTGTTCAGTTCAAACGCCATTGTCTTTCCGGTCAAAGTTCCCGTCGCCTTCGCCACACCGCGACCGCAGCTTGCAACCTTCTGGAGTTTCACGCTGATCGGCATTTACGTGGGCGTGATTCCGGTTTTTCTCGGTTTGCTGTGGTTTCCCGCCCTGCGCCGGACGGGCGCGATGACGTGGCTTTTTCTGCTCGCGGCAACCGCCGGAATTCTCGTCTATCTCGGCATTGACGCGACGAGCGAAGCGTTGGAATTGTCCGGCGAGATCGGCTCGACATTTCAAGGCGTGGGACTGCTCGGCATCGGTATCGCGGCGAGCGTATTGTTGTTGAGCGCGATTTCGCGCCGGCAGAAAAAGACGGGCAGAGACGACGCAGCGCAGCGCAGCGCGCTGGCGACGACAATCGCCATCGGCATCGGTCTGCACAACTTGGGCGAAGGACTCGCCATCGGAGCGGCTTACGCGATTGGCGAACTCGCGCTCGGCTCGTTTCTCGTCATCGGTTTTATCATTCAAAATATTACCGAAGGACTCGGTATCATCGCGCCGCTCGTCAGAGACCGTCCGTCGGTCAAAACGCTGCTCGTAATGGGTTTGATTGCCGGCGCGCCCGCCGTCGTCGGCTGCTGGATCGGCGGCTTTACCTACTCGCTTCCGTTCTCTTTGTTGTTTTTGGCAATCGGCGCGGGCGCGGTTTTTCAAGTCGCGTGGGAGTTGGCAAAGATGATTCAGCCGAAACTGGAAACATCGCCGCGAGCGTCATTCGTCGCCTTCGCCGGCGTCATCACGGGAATGGCTTTGCTTTATATTACGGGGCTGCTGGTCAAATAAAAATCGGTTATGAAGTGTGAATTTTCCAGACGTAAATTTTTAATATCAGCCGCCGGAACTGCCGGATTTGTTATTCTTAACGGCGGCTGCTCGCTCGGCGACCGAAATATCGAAGCGCGGGCAGAGAGCATTATTACGGTTACGGCAACCAAAACGCCGGACGGGGAGTTGCGCGTTCCCGGCGGCGGCAAACTTCAGCCCGGCACAATTCTCGTATTTATTTTTCCGCCCGACGACGAAATTCACGGCGTTATGTTTTTTACGCGCGGAGCGGAACTGCGCGCCCTATCGACCAGATGCACGCACGCCGCCTGCACCGTCGCGTGGCAGAGCGGCGGCGACAAGGAAATTCTAAAATGCCCGTGCCACGGCTCGCGGTTCGACGCCGCCGGACAAGTTTTAAACGGTCCCGCCGTGCTTCCGCTGCCGCGCTACGCGATTCGCGTCGAAGGAGACGACGCGCTGCTGACTCTGCCGTCTTAGCTTAACTTTGCAGGATTTCTCCCCTTAGTCTTTTCAATCTTATTCTTACCGTAGTTATTCAACTCTGTCAGAATCTGGAATCAAACGGAATCGTCTTTAGCAAGATTATAATTTGGTTAATTTTTATTTAATTAGCAGGCATAAAAATGCTCCTCACAACGAATATTGTCAAGAGGAGTATTTTAGATTGTGTCTTCTGCCAAAAATTAAAACCGCATCGTGTAATTGAAGCGAACGCCGCGCCCGATTTCCGGCGCGATTTGTTTGAGGAACGACAAATGGTTGAGATAAAGTTTGTCGTTTAAATTGAACGCGCTGACCGAAAAAACGTGCGCCGCCCTCTTTCTGACAAAAGTATATGAAGCATTCAGATTAAAAACCGCGTAACCCGTAGTCGGCGTTTCATTGTCGAAAATTCTGTCCTGCCTGCCGGCTAAAACCATTTCGGGACGGACGCTCAAATTTTTATAGCGATAATCGAGTCCGAGCGTCGAGCGCACGGGCGGAATGCGCGGCAGAGGTTTGTTCAAACCGGTCAGTTCGGCGCGCACGAAATCGACTTTGCCGTCGAAAAATAAAGTGTCAAAAATTTTAGTTTCGACGCTCGCTTCCGCGCCGAAATACCGACTGTCGCCCTGCGCGTAATCAACAATCGGAAGATTCGAGTGTTCGTCCGTTACGCCGGTAAAAGCGGGAAAGACAAAGTTGCGAATGTGGTAATAATAAACGCTGCCTTCGAGCCGGACGCGCTCTGTATTATGCCGCAAAGAAAAATCAACGCCGTCGCCCTGCTCAGCTTTTAAGTTCGGATTGCCGATGTCGAAAACCAAAATACCCGTATGCGGTCCATTATTATAAAGCTCTTCGAGCGCCGGAGCGCGAAACGAGTGTTGATAATTGGCGACAAACGAGCCGCCCGTCCAGAGCGGAACGCGCAAGCCCGCGCTGCCGGAAAAGCCGACGAAATTACGACTCCGAAAATCGCCTTCCGGTTTGTAGCCGTTCTGCTCGACGCGTCCGCCGAACTGAAAACCGACGCGCTCGAAATCAACTCTTTCCAGCCCGTAAACGGCGAAAGAGTTTTGTTTGGTATGCGGCGCGGGCGCTTCTTCGCCGACGGATTCGTAATCGCGCGTAAAGCCCGAAAAGCCGAATGTGCCTGAGAATTTTCCGCTCCGGCGGTGATTGAAATTAGCTCGGTAGTTAAGGTTTTTGTTGGTGGCGATTGAATCGAGTTCGGTTACGTTTTCGTCGGATTCAAATTCAAACTCGCGGTTTTTATAATCGTTGTAGCTCAAAGCAAAACCGCCGCTTTCGATAAAACTGCCAAGCTCGCGCAAACCGCCTTTGATTTCAAAGCTGTGCCGCCGATTCTTCAGATATTCAAAATCAATCTCATCCGGCTTGACCGGAATTCCGTAAAGCCGCCGGTCAAAACCATAATTGAACGAAAGCCAGCCTTTACGCGCGAAATACCCCGCGCCGCCGCTTCCGTTGACGCTTCGGGCGTAGGAATTCAAAACCGTGCCGAGCGGCGTGCGGTAATCGCCTGCTTTTTGCGCTCCGCCGTTAGCGAAAAGGAGAAAATTCTTAAAACCGAATTTCAAACCGCCCAAGCCGACGTTGAGGAAGCCCGAAGGCGTTACCAGCGTGCGCTGGAACTGGCTCGAATAAAGCCGACGAGCAATGCGGAATTAGAGCAAGCCGCCGTCAAACTCAGAACCAACGAATCCGATCTTGCCGCCGCTCGCCAAAGGTTAATCGTGCTGGGCTTATCGCCCAAGCGGGTTAACGCGCTTCGCGCTCGCTCGCAGATTACTTCCGAACTTGCCATCACCGCGCCAGTATCTGGCACCGTTACCGCGCGCTGTCAATAAAAATGAGGTCGTCGAAGCCAACAAGGAATTGATGAAAATAACGAACCTCGCAACCGTCTGGGTCATCGCGAAGATTTATGAAAAAGATTTGGGGCGAATTCGCGCGGGCAGCGGCGCAGCGGTTACGACCGACGCATATCCGGGCAGGCTTTTTCGCGGTCAGATAACTTACATTGATCCGAATATCAATCCGGACACGCGCACGGCGCAAGCGCGCATCGAACTCGAAAACCCGGGACAAATGTTGAAAATCGGAATGTATGTGAACGTCGCTTTCGGCGCACTCGGAACGGCGGAAACGACCGCGCCCCTCATTCCCGTCGCCGCCCTGTAGAACATTAACAACCGGCAGGCGGTTTTCGTCGCTGCTGACAACCCGAGTACGTTCATTTTGAAACCTGTGCGTTTAGGCGCGGAAACCGGCGGGCAATATGTCGTGCTGGAAGGCTTGAACGTCGGCGATAAAGTGGTCACGGAAGGAAGTTTTCTGCTTCGCGCCGAATGGCTCAAGCAGCATCTGTATTAGAAGCGTATGAGCAAATTTATGAGCAAATACTAAAAAAGAGTACCAATTTTGATGCTCTTTTTGTTTGTAACTTATTGAAAATAATGGAGCCACCTTCGAGACTCAAACTCGAGACCTTTCGATTACGAAACCGTCCGAAACCCAAAATCAAGTTCTATCAAAACGTATCAAATGGCTTTAAAGCGTTCATAGCACAAGTTTTAGCTGTTTCAAGCCGTATCATCTCAAATCACTGAATATCAGATGATTCGCTGATTTTTGTGTGCAAAATTGTATGCGGTTTTGATCTCTCAACTTTCATCCCATGTGAAGGTTAGAATAGAATTTAGCCTGTCGTTTAATATTAATTTTATCAGAGTAACCGAGAGGCAACAGTTTTCCTGTTAAGTTTTTCACATCAACCATCTTCCTTTTTGAACAGTCCACTTCTCCGTCCTATCAATTTCTTATTCAGCAAACCAAAAATATGCTAATAAATTCAAAAGTGTCTTATAAACCCTAATTGTGGATTAATTAACCATTGGTGCTGGCAAATCATAAGTTGAACCTATTTTTGAGATGGCTTCTAGTAATGTTTTAGTTTCAGGGCTGTGGTCACACCAAACGCATCTTTTGCTAAAGGTCAAGCATTTTTGCGCCCGGAGTTTTTTGAAAGCAGTAAGTTTTAAAGGAGACAGGCTGACCGAAAAAAATCCGGCATAAATCAATTCGCGCTGGCAATCTCGCCTGTTCAGAGTTATGGTGTCAGACCGGAGCGCGAAAGCCTTTCGCCTGACAAATTCGAAAGGCTTTTGCGACGAAATAAATCTACACCATAATTTATGAACGAAACAAGAATTGAAAAAGTTATCGGCAAAAGCGTAACGCGCCGCAAGAAGCGTGATGGAAGAACGGTTTATGCGGCTCGTCTCGTTTACCTTGACCAAACCGGGAAACGTCGCGAAATCGGAAGGGAAGCCCGCACGCGCAACGAAGCTAAAGACAAACTACAGGAACTTACAGAAAAGCATGAAACGCTCGGTGCCTCAGCTTTCGTCGCCGATCGCACTACATTAAAACAATTAATGGATAAATACGATGCCGATTGTATTAGGGAAGCGGTTTTCAATGATGGGAAAAAAGTCGCGGGCTATAAATCGGTGGCAACCCTTAAAACTTATATCAAAATTCTGGGCGCGTATCTCGGAACAAAACAACTAAAGACCTTAACTTACAACGATATTAAATGTTACCGGGAAACACGTCTCGCGACCGTATCTGATAGAACAGGCAGACAATTGAGTTTTGCGATGGTGCATCGGGAATTAGCTTTTTTGCGCCGGGTGCTGAATTACGCGGTGGAAAATCGTTGGCTCGAACGCAGCCCGTTTACGGCGGGCAAGAAGCTGATTCAAATGAATCTTGAAAGAAAACGCAGCCGAATTCTGACCGAAGAAGAAGAGGCGCGCCTGCTCGCCGTCTGCACAAACGAGCGCGAACACCTGCTGGCGATTATCCTGTGCGCCGTCGATTGCGGTTTTCGCCGCAAGGAAATAGTCACGCTCAGCTGGGCGGATACTTGCCTCGAACCGGTGCGGGTCGGTCAAAGCAAAATACGCAACGGTTTTTTCACGGTTCGCGCTATTAATTCAAAAACCGGCGAAGAAAGATATTCCGCTATCAGCGAGAGGCTTTACCGGGAAATTATAAAAATGCGCGAAAAAGCTTTAGAAGCGGCAAACGGCAATGAAGAAACTTTGCTCGATAAAAGAATTTTCGGCATTAACGAGTTTAAACACTCCTTTGAGACGGCGCGCAAGCTTGCCGGACTCGCCGATCTGCGGTTTCATGATTTGCGCCACGTTCTGACCACAAGATTAGCAAGGGGCGGGATGAGCGAACTTGAAGCGATGAAAATTACCGGACATAAAAACCGGGAAATTTTCGACCGCTACCACAACGTCGATATGATTTCGCTGGTGCGGCAGCAGGATGCGTTAAATAATTATTCGGATGATCAAATAAGCCAAAATGCTAAACAAGAGAAAGAATAAATCACGTTAGATAAAATTATTTTAATGGCTCAATTCCGTGAAAATTTAACGGAAGCCTTAGCCCTGCCAAGGAGTAAAGTAATTCACCAACTTTGCTGTTTACAAGGAAAATAAAACTTCAAAAAAGTTTGCTGAAAAAGACTTGATTTGTCTCTGCCTGACGAGGTATGACTGTCTGAGCGGGTGAAAAATAAAAAGCCGCATTTCTAAAACGCCTTGGAAACGAAAGAAATGCAGCTGGTTGTTTTTTTACTTGCCTCTTTGAAAGGCTTTATGGTTTGAAAATTTTAACGCTGAAAATTTTGTTTTTCCGGCGGTTCCACCTTCCGTAGCATGCTTAGAAGTTTGGTTGCTGAAAGCACGCGCTACACACATAAAATAGACGGTGAATTCGATGATGTCAACCTGACATCAGATAAATTTATTGAGCTAGAAGTATGTTTCGGTAATCAAGATTTTCCTAGTCCTGAAAGCCTTTCCGTAATAAATAAAATAAATAAACAAGGAAAGGATCATGAATACACAAGATACTATAAAAGCTAATCAGAATAGAGCGGTTGTCGAATTGATTTATAAGGAGAAGGAAGTGGCTGACATCCTGCACGTCAGCTGCCCGACTCTGAAACGGCTGCGCTACGCCGGCGAAATTAATTTTCTGCGCATTGGAACCCAAGTCCGCTATACGCAGCAGCATCTTGATGATTACCTGCAGAGATGCGAGCGTAAATCAAAAGGTTAGATTTTATTAAAAACAATCTCGGGATGTTTTAAAGAACATAACGCGATCAGGTTGAAGTGTATTTAAATAGCCGCCGAAATACCTGCGGCGATTAGGAAATTAAATATGGACAGTATAATCGAAACAAAAACCAAGCCAGTATCTGTCTCAATTTATGAGCTTGAAAATAAATTAAAAGGGTGGAAGCGGCGCAGTAACGGATTTACGGCTCTTTGCCCGGCGCACAATGATAAAAACCCCAGTCTTTCAATCAAACAAATGCCGGATAAAATTCTGCTTCACTGCTTTGCAAATTGTACGACCGCAGAAATTTGCGCGGCACTCGGGATAACGCCCGGACAATTATTTGCAAATGCAGTAAAAGCAGCGGCGCAAGCCGGAAAACATTCCGCAGATAATTGTGAAAATTATATTTTTTACGATTATAAAGATCAAGCAGGTTTGTTGAAGTACCAGTGCGTCAGAATCGAAAGCTGCAAAGACAACGGTGAGAAGAGCAAGACTTTCCGGCAGCGTCAGCCTGATGGAAAAGGCGGATGGATTTGGAATATTACAAATCCGCCGGTAGAAAAATTATTATACCGGCTGCCGGAGCTTTCAAGTTCAAGCCAGGAGGTAACAGTCTTTATTACCGAGGGTGAAAAGGATGCCGATCTATTAAACAAACTGGGGCTGACCGCAACCTGCAATTCGCTCGGCGCCGGGAAATGGGAAGACCACTACAGCCAATTTTTACAAAATCGCCGTTGCGTGGTCATTGCCGATAATGACAAGCCCGGACGCGATCATGCATTATCTGTAGCGAAATCTTTAACGGCAACAGCTGCCGAGGTGAAAATACTAAACTTGCCCGGATTGGCTGAAAAAGCGGATGTTACAGACTGGATAAATGCCGGCGGTACCGCTGAAGAATTGCTTGAATTGGCTATCGCAGCACCGCTGTTCCGTGAAACGGATTATCCTGAAGCGTTAAAAATAAGCGATGTAGCGGTAACGGAGAATTTTCCACTTAAAGTTAATTCAAGACAAACAATTTCTCAAAAGCTACTGGCGTTAACGGAAACCGCAGAATTGTTTCACACTGCTGACAATACTGCTTACGCCACCGTCCAGGTTGGCGCGATTAAAGAAAATATTCCGGTAAAATCGGAAAAGTTTGCTGACTGGCTAAATAATCAATATTTTGATGTCGAAGAAAATATCGCTCCGCTCAACAGCGTCAGGGAAGTCCAAAACGTTTTGAGCGGCAGAGCAAAGTATAAGGGAAAGTTAGAAAGCGTATATATTAGAATCGCCGAAAGAGAAGGTATTATATACCTTGACCTGGGAGATTCAGAACGCCGTGTTGCAGCTGTATCCGGCACGGGTTGGATGATAATAAACGACCCGCCGGTCAAGTTTTTACGCCCCGATGGAATGCAGGCATTGCCTCTGCCGGAGAGAGGGGGCGACGCAACCGAATTAAGACAATTCCTTAATGTCACCGATGATGGTTTTATTTTGATTTTGGGTTGGCTTGTCGCTTGCTTTCAGTCTAATCATCCGCATCCCGCATTAATTCTGCAGGGGGAACAGGGGTCAAGCAAAAGCACAGCCGTCAGGGTTATTCGCCAAATTTTCGACCCGAATATGGCACCGCTCCGCAGCGCGCCGTCAAATGAGCGCGACCTGATGATCGCCGCTGAAAACAACGCCGTTTTGTGTTTTGACAACATCTCGTTTATCAAAGCCGAGCTCTCCGATTCATTGTGCCGTATTTTAACCGGCGGAGGCTTTGCCACCCGCAAGTTGTTCGCCGACCGCAGCGAAACTATCATCTCGTTAATTCGACCGATTATCATGAACGGGATTGGCGATTTAATTGTTAGGTCCGATCTGCTTGACCGTTCGATTATTGTCAACTTTCCGCCGCTGCTAAAAAGAAGACCAGAGGCTGGCTTCTGGAAAGAATTTGATAATCTACACCCGCGCATTTTAGGGGCATTTTTGGATGCGGCTGCGGAAGGGCTGAGAAATCTGGAACTTGTTACCCGAAAATGTGAAGAAGATAACACCGAATTGCCGCGTCTAGCAGATTTTGCTTTGTGGGTTATGGCAGCCGAAGACAGCTTCGGATTAAGGAAGGGCGAATTTATGCAGTGCTATATCAGAAACAGGAAAGCAGCGCACGATACGGTTTTAGATTTGGATTTAATAGCCGATTTGATTGTTCGGTTTGTCGAAGAAAAGATAAAGTGGTCGGGGCTTCCGGCGGAACTGCTTAATTCATTGAAGACATTTGCGGATGACTCTCTATTACGTTTACGGGATTTTCCAAAAGATCCGCGCAGTTTAGGCGTAAAGCTCGCTAGAATTGCACCGAATCTGCGCGGGCGCGGAATCGAATATACTGCTCCTGACCGAACACGGCGGACTGAAAATCGGACAATTGGGTTAAAAATATTGGACACTTCTTTAAATCCGATTTGTCCCGAAAAATCTTATCCCGAAGAATTTGGTAAGCGTTGAATAAAATCCATTTTCGGGGAATAAATTGGTGCTACTAGATTGAAAGTTTCTTTAATTAAGAATGCTTGGAACGAAACGATTCTGATTGTAGTTCTTTGTTCCAAGCGTTCCTAGACATGTATAAATTGGGTAGTAGGTCAGTTTGAATTAAGATTTTTCTTTTTCCTTTTCTTCTAGGAATTACGATAAGACATAACTTTTGTTGTGTCAGACGGCGGAAAAATATTTGTAAGGTGTGAGTCCGAGAAACTTTGAAAATGAAACTAAAAACTTTCTCCAAAAAATTTACCGGTACCCGAACAGTTTGTAAATTCGGTCAAAGCGAAAGCCTGTCCGAGAATTAACTCGACAGGCTTTCGCTTCGGGATTTAAGTTTTTATTTTTCAGTCGGCGGAGCTAATCGCCGTATCGGTTGATAAGCCGAACTGCATTGCCGTGAAACCGGATCGGCTTTCGAGCAGATACCAAACTCCGCTTCGGAAAACTGCCGCGTCCGTTTTCCCGTCGCCGTCGTAATCGGCGGGCGCGGGCACATCGGTCGAGATACCGAACTGAACCGCGGCGAAACCGTTCGTGCTTTGCAGTAAATACCAGGTGCCGTTGGCGGGGCGATAAACGGCTTCGTCGGCTTTGCCGTCGCCGTCGTAATCGCCGATGACCGGCTTGTCGGTTGAAACACCGAACTGGACTGCCGCAAATCCTTTCGTGCTTTCGAGCAGATACCACACGCCGTTTGACGGGCGATAAACCGCCAGGTCGGTTTTGCCGTCACCGTCAAAGTCAGCCGCGACCGGTTTATCTTCCGAGACGCCGAACTGCACGGCGGTGAATTGATTGTTCGCTAAGTTCAACTCGTACCAGGTGCCGTTTGACGGGCGATAGACGGCAAGTTCGGCGCGCCCGTCGCCGTCAAAATCGGCAGGCTGCGGAATGTCGCCCGCTTGTCCGAACTGAATTGAGGCAAAGCCCGCGCCGCTTCTTTGCAGATACCAGATTCCATTACGCCAAACCGCGATGTCGGTTTTCCCGTCGCCGTCGTAATCCGCCGGAACCAATTTGTCATTTGCCAGCCCGAACTGCAGGGCGGAAAAGCCGGTCGTCGACTTTTGTAGACACCAAACGCCTTCGCTCGGGCGAAACACGCCGATGTCGCTTTTGCCGTCCCCGTCGAAATCAAGAACGGCTGGCGCTTGCCGCTGCAGCCGGACGATATTCCGATGCGCGATTCCGTTATACGAATTAAATGTGCCGCCGGCGAGAATTTTACCGTCCGGCTGCCGGACTATCGCCTGAACCGAATTGTTGTGACCGTTGTAGTCAAACCCGGCCACCAGATTATCTTCGACTCCGCCGTCCGCGCCGACATGGGCTAAATAGTTTGTCGAGACAATCGAGATTTTATAAAAAGTTCCGGCGCCGCCGATTAGCGCCGTGCCGTCCGGCTGAATCTCGATGGTATTGATCAAACAATCCGCGCCGGTCGCGGCGGCGTAAGCGGTATCGAGACTGCCGTCCGGCCACAGACGCGCCAGAGCGCGCCGCGGAACTCCCCGGTAGGAGTTGAAATTTCCGCCAATCAGAATTCTGCCGTCATTTTGAACCGCGATGGCGAGAACCGAATAATCGGTTCCGGCACCGGAATCAAAGCTCGCGTCAAGCATCCCGTTTGTCTTCAGTCTGGTGATATTATTGCGCAAAGTACCATCAACTGCAGTAAAAAAGCCGCCGACTAAAATTCGCCCGTCCGGTTGGATTTCAATCGCTTTGATGAATCCCGCAAAATTGATTTCCGCGGAAAACCCCGCATCGGGTGTGCCGTCCGGGTCAAGCCGCGTCAGTTGGCGGAATCGTAACTGGTTCGGCAGTTCGAAGGCGCCGGCGACAAGAATCTTACCATCCGGCTGCAGTAGAAGTTTTTGGACGAGGCTTTGGAAGGTGAATACAGCAAACGACTGGTCGAGGCTGCCGTCCGGATTGAATCTGATTAAGGAACCGCGTTCCGTACCCGCGATGCTGAAGCGCCCGCCGGCCAGGATTTTGCCGTCCGGCAGCAGCAGAATGGAATTGACCTGCCCCTGCATCCGGTCAATTTCAAGATGAGCGTCGAAAGTCGGATCCGGCGTCCCGTCGGAATTTAGCCGCGCCAGATAGCTGCGCCCGGTGCCGTTGATGGAGGTGAAAGTTCCGCCGACCAGAATTCGTCCGTCCGGCTGCACGGCAATGGCTCTGGTTTGAGGATAGCTGTCACCGGCAATGTCGGTCATAAAATTCCGGTCAAGCGTGAGAGCGGAGTTTTGGGCTGAAGCGGTCATGCCGCAAAGAGCTAAAAATACAATTAAAAACAAAATATTTTTCGTTGTTTGATGTCTGCCGGAAAACGCCATCGGCAAAATATAATTTTTCATGACTGACACCATACGATGATGTCTAAATATCTCCAAATCAGATGCTTACGAGAATGTAAAAATATTTTACGCGGCTGTCAGTCGTGGTTTCCGGCTCTGATTTTGAGATCAAACCGATGTGATGTAATGATGTCGCCTATGAACATCAACAATACAAAAACGGAAGAAGAATTTTCATTCTTAGGTACTAATGAACATTGCGATCCGGATAATCCCCAGAGCGATTTTTGGGCGGCTTTTGAGGAAAACGAACCGATCACGCTCTGGGGCTCTGATGAGCTTTGCCAGCGCTGCTACCAACAGCCAGGGTATCATTACGCCGATATAGATCGCCAACTATTTGTCTGTGACGAGTGTTACAATCAGTATTTCAGCATCGATTTGGCGATTCCGCCTCCGGTTCACCGAAAATAAATTTAAGGACTAAAAAAGCGAGGAAATAATTTTTTTGCTCGAAAAAAGAGGAGTCCGGCTAAGCTGGCTGAACTCCACTTTTTTTGTCACGTTCATCGAAATGATTTTACCGGATGCGGATCAGCGGGTCGCCGGTTAATAACCCAGGTTGAGATACTCTCTTGATCAAAAGTGTGCGCGTAACTGATCATTTTGCTTTTCTGCAGCGCTTCGCCCGCCGTGGTCAGCGGATTGGCGCGCAGCTGGTCGTAAAAAGCCGCGACCGGCGCTTCCTGGGAAGACAGCCCCCCGCTTGAATGCGTCGACAGATTGTCCATCACCAAGCGAATCTTTTCGGCTTCGGGAAACGCCCTGTTCACTAACTATTGCATTTGCTCGGCAAAATCCCGCTTTGTGTGCCGCTCTGTGACCTCGATATGCCGCCAACCGCTGTTCGGTTCGCAAATCACAAATAAGTTTGCCACCCCGCCTCTTTTGTATTCGTAATCGAAGCGTTCTACTTTTCCGCTCTCGGCAACCAGTCTCGGACGCAGCTCACGCACAAACTGCTTGCTGGTTTCATCAAAATACACGACGGGAAACTGTTCGTTATAATCTTCAGCGTATAAATCAAGGACATCTTCCATCGCCGCGATATACTCTGCCGTCACGCTCCCAATGCACCATTGTTTTTTGAGTCACGGCTTGAGTTTGTTTTTTTGAGCAGTTGCCTGACAGTTTCCCGCGCTATTGAATCAACAAACTTTAACTCGACCGCTTTAACTGCAAAGTCCAGCGAGCGCGTCGGTGCAAGCGACGGCAACTAAATGGGCTTGCTGCTTATCCGTCAGACGCGGACGCGCATCATGCCGCAGCCGCTCGTCCAAGCAACCCAAACATTGTTCGACAAATCGCCTGCGGGTGCGCTCAACCGTCGGACGCGACACCCGCAAGGCAGCAATAATCTCGGCATCGGTCTGACTCATATCGGCAAGCTATAAAATACGTGCGCGGGTCAGTTTGCGCGAATTGTGTTTGCCCCTCTTGAGAAGGCGTTCTAATTCGGTGCGTTCGGCATCGGTTAAATCAACGTGATACTTCTTCTGTGGCACAGCTTTTTCAAGTTCCTTTGGAGCAAACTATACCGAATCAAAGAAAAATCCATCAAAACCAAACGGTCAATGCACTAGCAAAAATTGAAACGAGCTTTGTGATCCACACACTTTAGTCTTTCCCAGATTCCGTCTCGTAATTATTAATACAGGTATTTATCAAATGGCTACATTAGAATAGTTGATAACACTGCAATTTTATTTTGTTTAATGTTGTAGGATTTGTTTCCAAACTTTTTCTCTAACCTTTGATAAAGAACTAAGAGTTATATCAGCAATAATAAATCTCGGGTCAATGCGCGTGAAATTTTCGGGGATAGCAATACATCTCATTCTTGCTGCCTTTGCAGCTAGGACTCCATTAAAAGAATCTTCAATTGCTAAACACTCGGACGGATCAACCAATAGTTTGCGCGCTGTACTAATATAAACACCTGGATGTGGCTTGCCGTATTCTTCCTCCTCCGCAGAATAGATACAATCGAATTTTTCCGCAATTCCTAACCGCTTGATAACCGCTTGGATAATACGGTACGAAGAAGAGGAAGCGAGAGCTGTTTTCAATCCTTTTCCTTTGAAGTATTTTATTGACTTTTCTATTCCTTCTTTAGCTTCACCATTTAAAAGTATTTGTTCGATGACCGCATCAACAATAGCTTTATCCAATTGACCTGAAACAAAATTTTTCCACGGTTGCCTTCGATACCAGTAGTTAATGATTTCATCTACTCTCAAACCCATTGTCTCAAGACACATATTTTCAGTAAGTTGAATGCCGACGGACTTAAAAACATCTATTTCCGCCATTCTCCAAAACGGTTCGGAGTCAATTAGAATTCCGTCCATATCAAAGATAACTCCTTTTATGGAATTTGCAGTTTCTTGAGTTTTTTGAAAAACTGCCTGGTCAGTCTCGGACAAAGGCATCTTCTGAATTTTCTTTCTCATTTTACTAAACCATATTTTGCGGCTTGCCACTGATGAATGATTCAAGATTATCAATCAAATAATCTGCAAGTATTTGCATTGCTTCAACACTTGCCCAGGCAATATGCGGCGTTACCAGGAGATTCGGTAATTGAACATCGAGTAAAGGATTGCCGGAGCGCGGCGGTTCCTGACTTAAAACATCGATTCCCGCGCCCGAAATTAAATGGTTTTGCAAGGCGTCCACCAATGCTTTTTCTTCAACTAAACCGCCGCGTCCACAGTTAATCAACAATGCGCTTCGCTTCATTCTACGAAATTCCGCAGTTCCGATTAAACCTGATGTTTCCGGGGTCAAAGGACAGTGCAGAGTAATTATGTCGCTCGCGCTTAAAACTTCTTCAAATGAGACGCGCCCGTTTCGCTCGTTTGGGGCTGATTTATGCTCGGCAATAATGACGCGCATCCCGAAACCGAGAGCGATTTTTTCAACCGCTTGCCCGAGAACGCCGTAGCCGATAATACCGAGTGTCGAATCGCGCAAGTCGCGTATCGGATAATCGAGCAGACAAAACACCAGTGATTTTTGCCATTTACCAGCGCGGATGTCTTCGTGAAAAGCGATAATATTTCGGCGCAGCGCGAGAATTAAAGCAAAGACATGCTCCGGCACCGAGTGGGTCGAGTAATTGCGGACATTGGAAACCACAATTCCACTTTCGCGGCAGTATTGCAGGTCAATACAATCGGTTCCGGTTGCGGCAACGGCAATCATTTTCAGATTCGGAAGTTCGGCTAAATCTTTTTCTCTGAGCGGTATTTTATTCGTAATGGCAATCGTCGCGTCGCGCAATCGCTCAACTACATCCGATGAATGCGTAACCGGAAAATCCTGCCATTCGTGCGGAAATTCTGGAGTTCTGAAATTTGCCCGAATACTGTCACGGTCAAGAAAAACAATTCGTTCCATAAAATTTTGCTGTGAATTTCTTTTTTTTTAAAATTTAACTGTCCATCGAAATACGGAATTTATTTTCGGGCAATCATAATCCGCAAATCACGGACATTTGTGCCGGTCGGTCGAGTCATAATTGTATCGCCGAGAGCGTGGAAAAAAGAATAAGCGTCGCTGTTATCGAGAAAAAGCCGCGCGTCCAAACCGGCAGTTCGCGCCTGCAAAATCATTGTATCGTCGCAAACCGCTCCGGCTGCCGGGCTGTTGCCGTCAATGCCGTCTGTTCCCGCGCTCAGAAAAGCGATTTGCGGCACTTTGCTTTCCGCGCCGTTTCTATTTTCGCTAAGCATTAAAGCCATCCGCAAAGCCGTTTCCGAATTTCGCCCGCCGATTCCCGCGCCGCGAACAGGACATGAAAACTCGCCGCCGGAGATAAGACATGCGATGTCATTTTCACTTGCCAGCCCGCAAAGTGCGGTCATTTGCCGCATCAATTCGGCGCAGCCGTCTGAAACAAACTGCTGGCTGATGCCGCGGGCAGTCTCAACGACAAAACCGGAACTTTTCGCAGCGGCAGCGGCAGCGTTGATTGCGCTTTGATTATCGAGCAGAACGTAATGACGGCAGAGATTTTTTGGCGAGTGTCCAGTTTTTTCCAGACGCTTTTGCAATACAGAATTTAAGATTGATTCGGTAAGTTTTGCAGACAATTCGTAATGTTTGATTATTGAAATTACTTCATCAAAATCAATAATTCCGCTCTCGAATGTCGGACCGGACGCAACCGACGCTTCATCGCCGATTTCGGTGTCCGACACGATTAAGGATATTTGCGCCGCGAGTGGCGCGAATGTCGCTAAACCACCGCCTTTGACGCGCGAAAAGGCGCGGCGGATAACATTGATTTCGGCGATTGACGCGCCGCAGGAAACGAGGGCGCGATTAGCTTCGCGCAAATCTTCGAGCGTAACCAAATCGTCGAACGGCGATTCGAGCATTGCCGAACCGCCGCCGGATATAAGGAAAACAACAATCGCTTCTCTGCGATTTGCTTTGCGGAGCAAATAAAAGCAGCTTTGCGCCGCCGCCAAACTCTCTTCGTTCGGCAAAGGATGCCCGCCGGCAAACACGCGCCACTTCGACGAAAGCGTTGAGCCTTTTTGAGCCGGATTTTCGGTTGAAAATTCTTCGGGCAAAACGCCGGAAACTACTCCGGCTGTGAGCTTGCTGCCCAGAATTTCATCCAGCGCAAACGCCATCGGGCAGGCGGCTTTGCCGACGGCGACGGCATAAACGGGCGCATTATTTCCGGTTAATTTATAACCTTCGTCAACGATTGTTAATCGAAAATTGCCAGAAAGTTTTACCGCTTTGCGGACTGCCGCGCCCGCGTCAAGGGCGAGTAGAGCTTTGGCGAAAATTGAGCGGGCTTGGTCTTTCAGATTGATTTCGCGCATCTCGACAGTATGAAAGCTATTTAATTTTTACGCCATTAATTGTTCGGAATGTCAGCCAATTTAAAATTGACGTATTTGATTGTTTTTCGATTCCAGGTATATGTCATATGCAAATCACCGTTTTTACCCTGAATGACGTTGGGATATGAAAATTCGCCCGGCTCGTTTTCTAAAACGGAGAACATTTTGAAATTTTCCCCGTCGCGGCTGACGGCGAGATTTAAAGGCGTGCGCCCGCTGTTCGTGTGATTGTAAATAATCACAACGCGCCCGTCTTTAAGCCGAACAGCATCGAGACCGGAATTCGGATTCGGCAAAGCAATCGGACGCGCCTGCGTCCAGGTTTTTCCGCCGTCCATCGAATCGGCAACGCAGATTTTGCCCATTTTCGCCGTCGAACGCGCGTAAAGCCGAAGACGTTTGCCGCCCAAAGATACGACCGACGGCTGGATGATTCCTTCGGTGAATGCCCAATCGTTTGAGCCGGGAACTTCTTTCGGAATTTTGCTGTTTACTGCTTCACCGTATAAATTCTTAGGAATTGTAATCGGTCCTATTTTAGTCCAGTTTTTGCCGTTGTCCTCGCTTCTTTCTATCCAAACCGCCCAACTGCGGTATGTTTCAACCGAAGTGCCGCTGACGATTGTGCCGTTTTCCATTACGAATGGCTTTGCGCGAATCGGTCCGTATAAACCGGCGGGCAGATGTTCGACCGCTGACCACGTTTTGCCTTCGTCGTCACTCCAACGGCGCGCGCCCGTCCACATTGTCGGATGCGTACCGAATTTGAAATAAAGCCAAAGTTTTTTGTCTTTCGTATGAAAAAGCACCGGATTCCACGACGGCGTTCCCGGTTCGCGCGCCAATTCAACGGGCGCAGACCATTTGCCGTTTGAACGGCGCGCGCCCCAGATGGCGACATCGGGATTGCCTTCCGCCGTTCCGCCAAACCACGCCGCCATTAAATCGCCGTTCGGCAGTTCGACAATCGTCGAAGCGTGAGCCGACGGAAATGGCGCGGTTTCATAAATAAATTCACCGGTTTTTTTCTGAACGACGTTTCCGGCGGAAGATGTTTGGCTGTGCGTAACGACGGCAAAAGTTCCGATAAAAAATAAAGCCAGTAAAAAAGTGGCGAAACGTATTTTTTGATTCATAAATTGTTTTTGAAAAATAATTGAATTAACAAACTCTGCAACAAACTTCGATTTGTTATTTTCCTGTTTGTTTTATTTTACCGCTGTCAGCAGTCGGCGGCTTGAACGGTAATGTATCCGGCACGACGCGCACCGCCGTCGTAAATTTGAACGGATATTTGCCGCCGCTCGGAAAAGTCAGCTCGATAAAAAATGCCGTCCAGCCGGTCGGCGGTTTTTCTACTTTTGCCGTGTAAATTCCTTTTTTCTGCTCGGTTAAGGGTGAACTTTTGTAGGCGGCTCCGATTGATTCCAATCGAAAATCCCGCTTTGAAGGATTAGTCGCCTGCCATAATTTCACTTCGGTAGGCTGGTCAATTGTCTTGACGCGAATCGAGCCGTCCTTTTTAAATTTCCACGAAAATCTCGGACGCGCCGCGCCTCGCAGCATCGCATCGTAATAAGCGATAAGGCTTTGTTGTGCATCGGAGTTGCGAAGCGAATGGTCGGTATTCGGAATGTAGCGGAGATATTTTTCGCTTTTCAAATCGTCAAAATAAAATTGCGATGAATCGGGCAGAAAAAACTGGTCGCCAGCCGCGTTAATCAGGAATTTAGGCATCGTCAGGCGGTCGCGGTAGGAATACGGCTCGACGATTTTCATCATAGATTTGAACTGCGGCGTTCCCATCCAATCCATAATTCCTATTTTTTCATAATCTTTAATCGAAGGCGCCCAGAAGCCGTAGGCTCGATAATGATGCGTCATAGACTTTTCCATATTCAGAAGGTCAATCACCATCGGCACGATTCCGACGACTCGCCGGTCAACCGCCGCCGTCGTCCAAGTCGTCCAGCCTCTTTTCGAGCCGCCGGCAACGACAAATTTATCAACTTTCGTGTTTCCGCCTTGCGGACTCGCGCAAAACGTCGTTACCGTATCCATCGCCCGCACCGCGCTTTTGGTCATCGGCAGGCGAGCCAGCCAATCGGCATCGCCGGTGCGGAGATATTTGTCCCACGTATAAGCGATAAAACCGTCCTCGACCAGAGATTTCCCGTCGTCCGCAAAAATGAGCGGCTGATTCGGTACCATCCGAAGCTGCGTAACAACGGAATTCGTCGTCATTGCCGTTTCAACAAGCAAAGGGTCAATTTTTGGCTCCTGCTGGTCATTGTTGCTGCCACCCGTGATAAAGAGAAAACCCGTCGTATGATCGACCTTATCCGGTCGGATGACGACGAGCCAGTGTTTCCATAAAGTTCGATTTACTTCCGAAGGTTTGCGCCACGATTGCGAAGTCATCTCGATTAAATAACTCGTAAAGCCATTGCCCGGCGTTGTATTTTTTAATTCAAATTTATAGTTAGCGTCGGGAGTTTGAACATATCTGTCGAGCGCGGTCGGATTGCGAACTTTCTGGGAAAAAGCGGATTGCTGTGCAAAACCAAGCAGAAGAAAACACAACAGCAATTTATAAATAAATCGAAAGCGAATGTTCATTTAATTTTTCTCAAAAGCCTGTATTTGGAGCATACAAAAAATTCAGATTTAAATTTATATTTTAGAATCTGCCGGTTCCAAGTTTGGCAAAGCTGTCGTTTGATGCCTGCCGCTCATATATTTCCAGATTCCGAAAATCATCAGCAGTCCGAAAATCAAATACAAAATGGAAGTCGCGCTGATGCTAGCGCTCATTCCGTATGTGTTGCTCGCGTAGGCAATGGCAATTGGCGCAATTGCGCCGCCGAACCAGCCGATTGAATTCATAAAACCGACTGCCGTCGCGCGATTTTCCGGTCGCACGACATCGTGCAAGGAAGCCCACAAATTCGCGTCGTAAAGCCCTTTGAAATATCCGAAACCGATTAAAGCCAAAATCAAAACCGGAACGGAAAGCGTCCAGCCGGTCAGGAAGATAAACGGCACGCCCAGAAATAATCCGATGGCTTGCGTCATCATTCTGCCGCCGCGATATTTGCGAACTAATTTATCAGCCAGAAAACCGCCGGAAATTACGCCGAGAACCGAAGCGATTTGCAAATAGAAAGTCGCGTTCAAGCCCGCCATCGACAGGCTCATCTGGAATTTGTTGTAGAGAAACGACGGCATCCAGGTTAAGAAAATACTGGCGACAAAATTTGCGCCGACAAAAACCGAAATCAAAATCCAGACCATCGGTTTGCTGAACACATCCTTGATTGAACCGATGATGTTTTTCTGCCGCAAATCGAGAGCGACGTGGCTTCCGTCTTCTAAAATATCAACCTGACCACGTTCGGGTTCTTTTAACAGCGCGAGCAAAGCCACGCCGAGCAGAATTCCGAGTCCGCCGAAAACGTAAAAACTCGAACGCCAACCGTAATACTGTCCCATATAACCAGACAGCGCGCCGCCCGCGATTGTTCCGGCATAAACGCTCGACTGGTGAAACGACATCGCTTTCGAGCGCGTCTCTTTGCCATGATAATCGCTTAAAAGCGACATTGAAGCCGGAAAATAAAACGCCTCGCCCAAGCCTTCGAGCGCGCGGAATAAAACCAAATGATAATAATCGGATGAAAGCGCGGTGCCGACCGTTACCGCCGACCAGAAAATCAGCCCGCCGATAATCAAAGTTTTTCTCTGAAAACGATCGCCGACCAGCCCGGCAATCGCGCCGAAGCTGGCATAAACCCACATAAACGCCGACGCGACGACTCCGAGCTGCACGTCCGACAAGTTCATCTCGGTTTTCAAAAGCGGGAAAACGGAAAAAATAGCCTGCCGGTCGGCGTAGTTAAAAAAACAGACAAACCACAAAATCCCGACGACAAACCATTTATAATTTTTTCCAAAAATCATTTTTCCGTTTCCTTTTTTAAATATTCAGACTGCCGCTCGCCGCCGATGTGTTATCGCCCAACGCTTCTTTTATGTCTTTTAATTCCGCGCTCATACTTTCGACAAAATTCAGAATATCGGCGCGATGAATAATAAAATTAAGTCCCGCTTCCTTCGCCCATGTGATTTGCTGGTCGAGTCCCGCCCAGAAGTGCATTCCCGCGCCGATGTTTTTCGCCCGCGCCTTGCGGAAAATCGTTCGCACCGCCGACTCGAATTCTGGATGATGATATTGTTCGGGAATGCCGAGGCTGCATGACAAATCGTGCGGACCGACCAGAATCGCGTCAATATCGGGAACTTCTAAAATCTCGTCGAGCGCGTCGAGCGCAGGCTTACTTTCGATATTGATAATCAAAAGATTTTCCCGGTTGCGGTCTTCGACGTAAGATTTTAATTCGCCCGGAAAATCTTCTTTTCCGTCGAGAATATTCTGCAAAAGCTGACCGCGCAGCGGGCGCATTTTCACCGCTCCGCGCATCATTCTGGCTTGTTCAGCCGTCTCAACATACGGCACGACAATGCCGCACGCACCGCCGTCAAGCAAATTGGTCGCCTGAAAATGGTCGGGCGAAGTTACGCGAACAATCGGCGCGACATTCATCGTGCGATACGCCTGGCACATCCAGGAAATTTGGTGTCTATCCAGCGGCAGATGCTCGGTGTCAATAAAAACGAAATCCAAGCCCAATCTTTTTATCTGCGAAACCCAGAGCGGCGAAGGCGAAACGGTCAGCGTTCCGTAAACGCGCTTGCCGCTTCTTAAAGATTTTTTTAATTCAATCGCATTCATACTTTATCTGCCTTGAAAAGCTCGAAATTTATTTTTATTTGCCCGAACTTAAAATTCGCCGCGCCGGTTAAATTTCTCTTTCGCCTGTTCGCCGAAAGTCTTTACCGCGTCGTCCATCCTGTTGAGCATTTCCTCGACATTCATTCCGGCTGTTTCGCGGGCGGCGGAAATCATCGTTTGGCATTCGTTGGAGTCCATAAACCGCGCGGCTTCGAGCAGTTGCGCTTCGTCTTCGGCGGGAACAGCGAGAAAACCGTGCTTGTCGGCGTGAATCAACTGTCCCGGCTCAACGCGCTGACCGAAAACCTCGACCGGCTCGCCCCATTTGACCGGACACGAAAAAGCGTGACCGACGCACAACCTGCGCCCAACGGCTTTAAACCCGGCGTAAGCCATTTCGTCGAGGTCGCGTATTCCGCCGTCGGTAATCGTCCCGACACAGCCGAGCGCGCGATGCACGTTTGCGTTGACTTCGCCCCAAAACGCGCCGTAAATCTGCGGTTTGTCGAGGTCTTGAACAATAACGATTTTCGGTCCCGGAACGCCCGCCACATAACGTCGATATTCGCTCCACGCATTCGGATTTTTTTGCGGATGAGCCGAATTGCCCGGCTGACAAACAACCGTTACGGCGCGTCCGACCATCGCGCCCATCTGCGGCATAAAATCCACCGTTTCTTCAATATTAAAAGCGTCTCTGCCGCTATTATGCCGTGTGATTTGCTCCCAGCCGTTATAAACCGTCGGCGTGTTCCAACGCCGCAGTTCGAGCATTTCACTGTGCGTCAATAATTTATTGTCAGCCATTATTTTTGCGTATCAAACATCGCCGCACAAAAAGACTTCAAGACCGAGTTCACGCATCGCCGCCGCTTTGGCATACAAACCGTTTTTGGCACTCGCTTCATCAGGCGCATAAACGACTTGGATATGATTAGATTTATGCCGTGCCATCATATTATCGCGGGTGATGCCTTGCAGAACCGCGTGCATAATAGGCCATTGTGATGTCGTCATTTTCCAGCGTTCGTTTGTTTCTTCTTCCGGCAACGCTACCGATTTTCCCAAGCCCAAATCGCATTTCAGTTTGCCGTCTTCGATATACACACGACTCCAGACGATTTCTCCGGGATGACTGACACCTTTCAATGTGCCACCGCCTAATCGAAAGAACATCGGCGGCTGGCGTTCGCTGATTGCTCCGCGATAGCCGTCGGTGATATGTTCGGGCGGAATTGCGCCGGAGATTTCAAAAACCCAGACGTAATCGTCAACGCCGTTGCCTTGATAATATCTGCCCCAACGTAAATCGTGCAGAGTGTTTTCCGGTTGATAGCCAAGTTTTCTCCAAAGGCGATAGGTTACGAGTCCGTCAAGCCCGGCGCATTCGTCAACTTCATTAAAATGCGGCAACGCTTCGCCCGTGAATAATTCATTGCCGTTTTCTTCGTGAAAAACCGGCGGACGCTCGACGTTGTTGAGCAAACCTTCCGCTAAATCGGAAGCCGGAACTAAATCCTTCAGCCCTTGCTGGTATTGAATTCCAATCGTATCGCAGCCGAACTCATCCGCCAGACGCAACGCCGCGATATACATTTTGCATTGCTGCAAAATTTGATTTTCCGTCAAATCAACGGCTTCGCTCGCTCCGAAATTAAACATCATTCCTCTGGCAATTAGCCAATCATAAACGCCGCGCGCTTCTTCGTCTCTGACGGTCAGCATTTTGGCATACAAACCGCTCTGGCTTAAACGCTCTTTAAAAAATCCCGTCGGATGCAGCAATTCATCGGGAACAATCGCGTTATACATTCCCATACAGCCTTCGTCGAACACGCCCATAATAGCTTTTCGATTCTTAAATTCCTGCGCGAATCTTGTCCCGATTTCGATTGCATTCGGCGGAGCGTTTGCCGCATCGAGCGGTCTGACGTGCGATACGTCGTGCGTAATTTTTCCGTTTGTCAGCCAGCTTTTCAAGCCGTCCATAAAAAACTCGTCGGTGAAATCTTCGCTCCAAATCGTGCTGTAATCTACGCCCGCTTTCGTCAGCGAAGCGTTAAGATTTAGTAGCCCGACTAATCCGGGATATTGTCCGCTCCAGTTGGCGACGGTCAAAATCGGACCGCGATGCGTGAACAAACCGGCGAGAATTTGCTGGCTGTATTGCCAGACGGCTTCGGCGACAATCAGCGGCGCGTCCGGCGGAATCGAGCGAAAAACTTCCATTCCGCGTTTCTGACTGTCAATAAACCCGTGTTTTTTGACCGCATCGAATTCGTGAGCGCGCTTGACTTCCGCGCCTAACTTTTCAACCGCCGCCGTTACCTGCGCTTCCATCGCCGACTGCGCGGCTTCGCACTGCTGGTTGGCGGCAATGCGTAAATCTCCGTTGGCTATAAGATATATCGTTTGTTTCATTATGTTTTATTTCTTTGAGCTAAAATTTTAAATCAATTTTATAAATAAATTAGTCCGCGCCAATTGACGCGCCGCGTTCAAGAATTGCGCCGTCCATAATCCGCCTGTATTCAAGCTGATTTTCATACATCAATTTGAAAACTTTGTATTTCGACTGATGAAAATCCCTTTCCGCGAAATTCGGTTTGACGACTTCGGCTTGCGGACTCATCGCCGCCATCGCTTCGACAATCGAGACGTATTTTCCGGCGGCAACCGCCGCGAGAATGCCTGCGCCGAGTAAAACGGTTTCGCAGTCCTTGGCGATATAAACATTGCAGTCCGTAACGTCGGCGTGTTCCTGAATCCAGAGCGGATTTTTCGTGCCGCCGCCGCAGGCGTGAATGCGATTGATTTCGTAGCCTTTCGCGTTTAAAGCTTCGATAATATGCCGTGTGCCGTAAGCAATTGCCTGAATCGTCGCGTAATAAACGACGGCGAGATTTTCAAACGTCGAGTCGAGCGTCAAACCGCTGACCATTCCGCGCGAATGACTGTCGGCGCGCGGGCTTCGATTGCCTAAAAAATCCGGCAGCAGATGAACATTGCTGGTCGGCTGACTTCTTCCGCCGCCGGATTTTAACTCCTCGACCTTTTGGTTGAGCAGATGATAAATTGTTTCGCCCCGCGCCGCCGCGTCTTTTTGAAGCTGCGCGGCGTAAGCGTGATTTTCGATAACGTAATCGAGCAGCGCGCCGGTCGCGCTCTGCCCGCCTTCGGCAAGCCACATTCCTGGAATCATCGCGCCGAAATACGGTCCCCAAACGCCTTCGACAAATCTCGGTTCGGGCGCGATTGCCATATGGCAGGACGACGTGCCGCCGATCAAACAGAGCGTCTGCTCGATGCTTCTGGCTTCAAAATTTTCATCGGCGACCGACATTCCCAGCGAACCAATGCCGCCCGAATGCGCGTCGATAATCCCGATGCCGACTGCCGTTTTTGTCGGCAAACCAAGCCCGGCGGCGGCTTCGGCGGTCAGATTTCCCGTAAAAGTTCCCATCGGTCGAATCGCTTCGCCGACTCGATTATTGATAAATAAATCTTCCAATCCGATTTCTTTGAAAAAACTTTCGTCCCAACTGCCGAATTCGCCTTCGTGTCCGAGATAAGTCCATTTACAGACGACGGTGCAGAGACTTCTGACGTTTTTTCCGCTCGCTCGATAAACGAGAAAATCCGCCAAATCCAAAAACTTCGCGGTTCTTGCCCAGGTTTCAGGCAAATTTTCCTTTATCCATTTCAGTTTCGGAATTTCCTGTTCGGGCGATATTCTGCCGCCGACGTAATCCAGTACGCGGTGTTTTGTTCGGTTGATTTCGTCGGTTTGTTTTTCGGCGCGATGATCCATCCAGACAATAATATTTTGCTCGTCATTGCCCGTGTCTGAAATTGTAACCGGCTGGTTGTTTTCATCGAGCGCGGCGAGCGAGCAGGTCGCGTCGAAACTGATTCCGGCAACGCTGTTTGGATTGACTTTGCCTGATTCCAGAGCGGCGTGAACGCTCTTGCAGACGGCTTGCCATATGTCTTCGGAAGATTGCTCGACGTGATTGGGAAACGGGCGAAAAATCTTTATCGGGTGTACTGCTGAGGCAATCATTCGTCCGCGCAAATCGAAGATTCCGGCGCGCGCGCTGCCCGTTCCGACATCCACGCCGACGACAAATTCAATTTCACTCTCTCTATTGCTGGATTCCATACTTGAGTATTTTTATTTCTTAATTTCCGCTCCGTCGCCCGCCATTATCCATTCTTCGTTAAAATGCGCGTGTTTGATAGCTTTGACGCGCTGAATTTTTCCGCTCGCATCCTTTGTTTCGGGTGTTGAATTTACAAAATAACTATAAGAAGCGTGGAGCGAACCGTCACGGGCTTGAATGACAGATGGATAATGAAACTCTCCCGACTTTGCCGGGTCAAGTTCAAGATGCCGCTTCCAGTTCCACGTCGCGCCTTCGTCCTCCGAGACGGCGATTGCCAGGCTGTATCGTCCCTGCTCGATGTCGTTGTAAATCAACACAAAATGACCGTTTTTGAGCGAAGTAATTTCCGCACCTGCGCCCGGATTCGGTAAATCGGTGTCAGTAACCGCGCTCCACGTTTCGCCTTTGTCGCGCGAAACGCTCATTTGCAGACGCTTTGGCGCGGGTCCGTTATCGCGCATAAAAGTTAGCAGCGAGCCGTCACGTTTTTTGACGATGCTCGGCTGAATATTGCCCTGCCCGACGAGCGGCGTGCTGGTTTTCCAGGTCGCGCCCCAATCGTCCGTAATCGCCATCAGAGAAAACGAAAAACCGTCCGAATAAAGCGGCACAATCAAACGTTTATTGTCTAAAACAAACGGATGCGCGCGCGTCATCCAACCGAGCCGCCTGTAGAGTTTATCAGCCGCATTTTTGCGCATCTCCGCCATATAATTGCGGGCGCGTTCACGCTGGGCTTCGGGAAGCTGCGCGATTTTCGGCGCGAACGTATCGAGAGCTTGATTCACCGTCGTTTCAAATTCCGCGCCCGGCGTAACGTGAAGCACTTCGCTTACGTCCCAACGCGGCGCGCCATCGCCTTCATAGTTTGACGAAATTTTGTATTTCATCAACGCCGTGTGCCATTCGTTCGCCAGAATCGTCGGATACAGCAGCCACAATCTTTTTTGCGGGTCAATGAATATCGTGCCGTTCGTGTCCGGGTAACCGGGCGTGTCGGCGAGCGTGAATCGTTCGCTCCATTTTTTCGCGCCCTTTTTTAACCGCGCTCCTTCGATTTTTACGTCGTCAGCCGTCCGCTCGCCCGAACCGTGAAACCAGCAGACGAACAAATCGCCTTTCGGCGTTTCGACAATCGCCGAAGCGTGGTTGTGCCAGTTTTCAAGCGGAAAAATAAATTCGGAAGTCAGAAAAGGAGTCGCGGCGTTGACCGGTTTGAACGAAAACGCCAAAACTAGCGACAGAATTAAAAAAGAAATTCCCGCGATATTTAATTTTTTATTCATAATTTTCTCTTCAGACTTAGAATTGACTTCTCTGCTTCGGCATTATCAGGCATACATCGAAAGGGTTTGCGGGTTAACCGTGCGGCGCAGTTTGTCCAATATCTTCTCAAGACCGATATTCAACTTTTCCGCTTCATCCGCCGTCAACGTCGGAGTTCCCTGCGCGACAAGCGGACTGCTGATAATTCCCTGAAAATACAAACCCTGTTTGATTCCGGCGATTAATTTACTTATTACGTATTGCCCGTTTTCAGAAAAAGTCAGTTTCTCGAAATCTTCAAAAGCGGAACGATACGCGGCGCACGATTCCGAATCTTGTTTGACGACCGCCTGCCAAGCCTGCCGCCATTCGCGCGGGAAAAGATTCGCCGTGCCGGAAACAACGCCCGCCACCTGTCGGTCTTTCATTCCGGCTTCGCGGCGCATTTCGTCCATTTCAAAAATCAGCGGCGCGTTTCCGAAATAAATGTCGAACGGAGCGTTTCCGTCCACGCCGGAAAAAGCGTTCAGATAATTCTGCAAAACTTCGCGCGTCGTCGAAGCCTTCAGGCAAACGACAAACGGCAGACGGCGCAGCCGTTCAATTAATTCGATTGGCAGATTCGCCATCACTTCCGGCGCGGCGGCGATGTCCGGGTTGTCGTATAAACTGATTGGCAGAGTTTCATCCGAGCCGATTATCTGAGCAATATCGCGCTCAAAAAATTCGATGATTTCATCCGGCGCGAGGTCGCCGATGGTCAGCGGCGCGATAACCGCCATTTCCGATTTAAGTTCGCGGGCGAGTTTGATATTTTCGAGCGTTTCAGCTTTCGTTTCAGCCGTCACGCCAACCCACGCTTCGACCGGAAGACTTCCCTGCGGCAGTTCGGCGTTGATTCGGCGCGTTTCATCAACGCCGATTTCAAATAACTGCTGTCGATGCTCGTTAGTAATGCGATTAAATTCGCCGGTTGTTCCCGCCAGAAAAATGCTGTCTGCGCCGCTTCCGTTTTGGAAAGTGTGGCGAATAATCCGCCGCTGGTCGGCTTCGATAATGTTTCCCGCTTCGTCAAGAGCGGTAACGAGCGGCACGTTTAATCCTTTTCGTGGTGACATAATTAACTAAAATCTCTGATTTGTTTTTGCAGATTATTGCCGGGCGCTGAGCGATTTATTTTACTCAGCGCCCGGCAATAATCTACGCCGTTCTTAAAACATCAAACGAACCGCGAACTGGAGAATACGCGGATCGCCCGCACTGGTTATTCTTCCAAAATCCGCCGAGGAACGATTGGCGTTCGGTAAATTCAAATTAACGTTGTTGAGAACATTAAACGCTTCGCCGCGAAGTTGAATTTTCACATTTTCCGTGATGCCGAAATTCTTGTGCAGTCCGATATTAAGCGAAGTAAACTTCGGACCGGTTAAAGTATTTCTGCCTGCATTTCCGAACGTCCCCAAAGCGTTTGTCGTATAAGCACTCGTGTTAAACCATTGAGCGACTTGCTCGGCTCTGGTTCTACTACCGGATAAAATCGGGTCGCCGACGAGGTCGGCATACTGTCCCGGAGTTCCGGTACGAGCATTATCAACACCGCTTACGACGCTGAACGGCGTGCCGCTCTGCATTGTCAGAATCCCGGTCAGATTCCAACCGCCCAAGATTCCGTTGACGAATTTTTGCGATGAAATGCGCGGAAGCTCATACAAAACCGATGCGGTGAAACGGTGACGATGGTCGAAGTTGGCTAGCCCGCGGTCGAAACTTAAATTATACGGATTGGTCTGTGAAACGGCGGTTCCTTTATTTTCCGAGCTGTCATCAACGCTTTTCGACAAAGTGTAATTTGCCAGAATTGACAAGCCCTTGCTGAAACGTTTGTCCAGAGTTACCTGCAATGAATTGTAAACAGAGCTACCGGTCGATTCGGTAACGGCGATGCTGCCGAAGAACGGAAACAGCGGACGGCGCGCATTGGTCGTGCCGGTTGTCGCGCCGACGGCATAAACAGCCGGGTTAGCTTCGCGGACGATTGATAAACGGCTGCCTTTCGAACCGGCGTAAGCAACGCGCACGAGATACGACGGGAAAATTTCGCGCTCGACCGAAAGATTGTAAGCCTGCGCCATACCGTTTTTTAAATTTGGCGAGTAACTGAAAACCGTTACCGAATTTGTAAACGCAACATTTGCTGCCGGAAAGATATTTACCGGAAACGGATTGACATTTCCCGCATACGGATTTGAAAGCGAATTGACGCTGTTGCCGCTGGTCGTCAGAACCGTTCCAAACGGCGACTGCGCGGCGGCGTTATTGGTTGAAATCAAGTTCGGACGGTCATAAAAAATCCCGTAACCGCCGCGAATACTTGTTTTGCCGTCGCCCGTCAAATCGTATGCAAAACCGACGCGCGGACCGAAATTCCACAATGTCGGTTTATAACCGCCGACCGGCAAGCCCGGATCGCCCGGATAAATCAAGCCGACCGGAGCGTTAACATAAACCTGTGATTTCTCACCCGGACGGAATCCGGCAATTTTGTTGTTTTTGTCCGTGTATGGAATAAACGGATCCCAGCGCAATCCCAAATTCAAAGTCAATTTGCGGTTGACGCGAAAATCATCCTGAACAAAAGCGGCGGGCGAATTAACGACCGTGTTTTTATATTCACCAGCGCCCTGCGTTATTGTGGAAAATTTGCCGAGCAAGAAATCCGCCAGCGCGTTGCCAGTAAATCCGGCGGCGCTGGAAAATGCAAACTGTCCGTTGGCGCGAAAATTATTGATAATATCGTTCGTGCTGTGGCTGTATTCACCGCCGACCGAGACGCTATGCCGACCGTAATTCAGACGGGTCGTATTTGTAATTTGAAATTCCGTGCGAAGAAAACTGTTGGTGTCGCCGGTATTGACGGCGAAGAAGCCGTTCACGTTGACATCAATCTGCGGAGTGCCGTCGTTATAATAATTCGCGCCGAGTGACTGCAAGCTGGGCGGATAAACGTGAGTATTGATATTGTCGGTTCGGTTAAATGTAAAAACCGTGTTATTGACCACTTTCGGACTGAAAACGTGCGTATCGTTAAGAGCGACAATCGTATTTTTCCAGGTGCGTCCGAATGCCGAAGCTAAGAAATTGGACGAATCAAGAAATGCCGGTTGAGCGGCTTTAGAGACCCAGAATCTGCCGAAAAGGTTGTTACTCTCGCTGAATTTATGGTCAAGTCGCAGCATCGTCTGTTTGTCATCAAGGGCGACCGGCACGATATATCGAAATCTATTTCCCGCCTCAGTCGGCAACGGAATATATTTCAAAAGCTGTTGAGCAACCGGATTCAAACGATTAGTAGGAATAATGTTGTTGGAAAAACATCCGGTTAAGTTAGTTGCCGTACATGGAAGCCCGCTGGTTGGATCGGCAATGCGAGTGCTTCCGAAATCGCCATTGCGCTGTGCCGCCGTTGGAACAGTCGCAACTGAATCAGCGGGTCGCTGGCGTGTAATCGTTCCCTGATAGGAAAAGAAAAAGAATGAACGGTCGCGCCCGCTGTCAAAATACGGTCCGCCTTCGCCGAAATGCAAAAACGGCAGCGGTCCGCCGACTGTTCCGCCGAATTGGTTGCGCTTTAAGCCGTCTCGCTTGCCCGGCGTAAAAAAGTTAGTCGCGTTCAGAGCGTCGTTGCGAACGTATTCAAACGCGCTGCCGTGAAATTTGTTCGTTCCCGATTTAGTAACGGCATTAACTACCGCGCCGAGATTGCGCCCGTATTCCGCACTGAAATTATTTGTCTGTACGCTGAATTCCTGTAAAGCGTCCGGGTTAGGAGTCGGATTAGATTGATTGCTGTAGGAATCGTTATTCGAGCCGCCGTCGAGAACATAGTTTGTCGTGTTTCCGCGCCCGCCGTTCGACGAAACCGAAACTGCGCCGGGATACGTCGCACCGGAAGTCAAACTCGTCCTCGTATCCGGCTGAACGCCGGCGACAAGCTGGACTAAAGCATTCGGGTCTCTTCCGTTGAGCGGCAATTCGTTAATCCGCCGCTCGTCAATCACGGTTTTTAATGTCGAACTGGTCGTATTAACCAGCGATGTTTCCGCTGTCACCGTAACTTCTTCACTCAGCGCGCCAATATTTAGAGTCGCGTCGAGCCTGATTTCTTCGTTGACGCGAACGATAATGTCGGTTAAAGTCGTCTTTTTAAATCCGGCTGCTTCGACCGTAATTTTGTAATTGCCGACGGGAAGCGAACGTATCGCATAAGACCCATTTTCATCGCTTACTGCTTCAAAAGTGGAGTTCGTTCCCGTATTTGTCGCAACAACGCGGCTTCCCGGAATGGAGGCTCCAGCCTCGTCCTTGGTAACGCCGGTAATTGTTCCTGTCGGAGAACCCTGCGCCATCAGCAAAAGGGTTCCGAAAACCAGCATTAATATCAATGTTGTCAATCTAAATAAAATCATTCTTTTTCTCCTTTTACTACGTTCCTAAATATTATTTTTTGATAAGCCAGATTTCGGAAACCTGTCTGCCGCGACCGTTGCCGCCTCGCCCGGGTTCGATATTCCAGGTTAAATTAAGTTCTCCGGTTGCTGTCGCTGTCTGCGGAATATCAAATTCAAGCGGTTTGACCGGTGTCGGTTTTTCCATCAATGGGTGGACTTCATACTGGTTATTGGCGACAAGCCGAATTTTCAATTGCGGTGTTGTCCCGGCATAAACGACGCGAATTTTGTATTGCGCCGCGCGGTCAAGTCCTGTGTAACGCAGTTGCAGCGGCGTATCGAAAGCCGTTTCCGCACTGTCGAACCAAGACCTGCGCCATTCGGGTTTATAAGCGAAACCGTTAAACGCCGACTCCATAAAACCGGGGTCTGCCTCGAATTTGCCGACGTTAATCAAGTGCGGCTGTTTGGACGGATTGCCCAAATCATCGTAAAAACCGCCCATTCCGGGATTAGTCCAGTTCACGATTTCATTAATCGCCTTTAACCGTCCCGCTTCGTCGGGCAGTTGGCGAATCTCGGCAAATTTCCGGCTTAACCACAAGCGATTATTGAGCGGCGCGTCAATCGTATCGAGATTAGCTCCACGACCGGGCTGACCTTGATATTTTTCCGTGCTTAACTGCATCCGAATGCTTTGATAAAGTCCTTCGCCCAATTCAAAAACGCGCGTTCGATATTCCTGCGCCGCCTGATTCGTGTCAGATTGGGCGAGAATTTTTTCCGCTTCCGCCATCGCATTGAGCGAACCGGCACGCTTGGCTTTTCGCAGTTGTTCGTTTGCCGCCTCTTCCGCCGCCGTCTCCTGTATCAAACGACTGCGAACAAAAGCGTCGTAATAAGCGCGGTAGAGCGCCTGCTGGAAACGCCAGTTTAATAAAGTCTGCGGCGTCGCGGCGCGTTCGAGCGTCTGGAAACGATTCAAAGTCGCTTCGACATTGCCGTTCGACATAAGCGGTCCTTGCCAGTTTCGTTCGAGTCCGAGCAAGCCTTCGGCAAAATCGTCGGTAAATTCGCTGGCAATAAAATAGCGGCTGTATTCTCTTAGAATATCTTTGACATCGGCATTCGGATTCCAGCCGAGTCCGCTCCAGACGATTTTATTCACATCGTCATTACAGCCTTCCGAGTAAGTCAGAAAACCCATTGTGAACGGCTGCGAAACTTTGAAGATCTGCGCTTCGCCCAATGGACGCGGGTTGATAACTTCGCGCGCTTCGGTTTGCGGAAACGCCAAATCCCAATCCGGTACCGAATATTGACTGGAAAAACTGTGGGTAATATCCGGGTAATGACGAATCGGATATTTTATGGCGATGCGTTCTCTTAATTTCGGCAGCGTTTCCCGAACTTGCGGACCGAAAACGATGCCGGTCAGCCAGGTCGGGGTTTCTTTATCGAGAATGCCGTAAAATTCGTCCATCCATTCCTGAGTAAAGCCCTGCGGAGCAACCCACATCTGCGCTTTCGGATGGTATCTGTGAAGCACCGCCGTTTCCTTTTCGAGCAAAGCCATCAAGTATTTCGGCTGCGTATGTCCCGGATCGCCGCCTGGAACAAAGACGGCATCGACGCGCGGCAGTTTTTTGAAAACTTCTCCCCATTCATTCAAAGCGAATTCGACTGTTTTCGGGTCGGAATAATCCTTGTCCATCGCCGGATACCAAATCCACGCATCCAACCCGTATTCGTCAATCACGCGCGACATCCCGACCATCATTTCCATCTGCGGCACAGGAAAATGCGGGCTGTCCGCGTCGTCATCCGAGCGCGGCGGAATTAATTCGATGGCGTTTGTCCCGAACACCGCCAAATCACGGATATATTGTTCCCACATCGGCAGAGTCCAGGCATCGTAAGAATTCGTTTTCGGACGATAGCCGAGCTGATGTCCGCGAAGCGCGTATTGCGGCGCGGTATCGATTTTCAAATTTGCGGGCAGAGAAACTTTTCCTTTGTTCATCCGCAGTTCGCGCAAAAGATTTCCAACGCCAAACAAAACACCGCGCGAGTCGTTGCCGACAACGAATACAATCGGCGCGCCCTGTTTTTGAACGATGCGAATATGATAACCTTCCGCGCCGTTCGCGGTTTTATCAATCCCGATTTGCGAAGAATAACCGGCGGCAAAATCTTTAACGGCTGAAACGGGCAAAACGGCAATGACCGGAACGGCATTTGCTGAAAATGACGCGCCGCGCGCCAATCGGATTTGAGTGCGCTTCTCCACTTCTTCGACGAGCATCGTTACGGCTTTATTTTCAGCCCCGGTTAAGTTCGACGGGGCAACTATTACCGCATTACTTAAATTTATCTCTTCCGGGGCATTGGATTGACCAAAAACCGAGATAGAGAATGCGAAAATCATAATGAAACCGATTGCCGGCAATACTCTTCCAGAAAGTTTTTCAAACTGCTTATTGATGTTTTTTACTCGAAAACTATTCATATATTTTAATTTTCAGAATTTCTCCAACGTCTAAAACCAACTAGAATCAGCCGCTAAGAAGTCAGATTAAATTTATTCGCTTGTCTGTTGACAGCGCCAATTAAATGTCTTTGTGCAAATTACAGATATATAATTTAAGCAATGCTTTACTTTTACCCTGTTTGAATCAGTATCGGTGCAAAAATCAGAACATAACTACCGGATAGTAATAACCAATATCTTTTTTCCGGTGCGGGAACTTATTTCAATTAAAAACCATGTATATTAGTTCATTTTGACAAAAGGAGTCTTGCAAATATTCTTGCCGCAAATTTATTGACGAAATATCTCAGTATGCCGCCAATTGAGCCTGACAATCGAAGATGCCAAAATTTATTTAATTTTTGAAACGTTTAAGATTGGACAAAACTTTTATATTCTCATTTCAAATTTTTGTCAACATAAACTTACAAATTTTATAAAAATTAGTTCAAATATCTTTTAATGTAGAAATTAAAACGTTTAAATACTGTTCTCATTTTCAACAACATAATGACTCTTAAGCGTGAAACCTTAAAATGTGCTATTAGTAATGCAAAAAGAAAATGCTCAGGTCCTACTTAAATTTATTACGTTTCGGATTTGAGGAGACTGAAAATTAAATGTTTTATTAATAAATATGTTCAAATTTATTTATTTTGAGAAACTCATATTTTGAAATCTATGCAGAATAAACAAATAAAATCCACCACTATGCACGACGTTGCGCGTTTAGCGGGCGTTTCAATTGCGACCGTTTCATCCGTTATCAATGGAAAAAGCGGAGTCAGTCCTAAATTGACCGCACAGGTTAATCAGGCGATGGCGACGCTCGATTATCATCCCGACCTCGTCGCCCGCAGTCTTAAAGTCGGACGCACGAATGTAATCGGCATGGTCGTGCCGGATGTTACAAACCAGTTTTATACGGAAGCGATGCGCGGCGTGGAAGATGAAGCGCGGGCGCATGGATATTTGCTTATCCTAGGTAATTCCAACGAAGATCCAGACCACGAGCAGCATCTTTTGAGTATGCTTTTTTCACAGCGCGTCGACGGTGTGCTGCTCGCTTCTTCGGGTTCGACGGCTGCCTATGACCGATTAACACGCCGCCGTTTCCCGATAGTCTTTCTTGATAGAGTCCCGCACGGTTGCACGGAGCGGGCTGTAACGGTCGATAATATCAGTGCTGCCTACAATGCGACAAAACACCTGGTTTCGCTTGGTCATCAGCGCATTGCGATAATTGCCGGGAAACTGCCGCTTTCGACCGGCTCGGATCGAGTCGAAGGCTATCGCAAGGCAATGCAGGAAGCGAATCTGCCAATTCTCGAAGACTTTTTCCAGCGCGGCGATTTCAGTCTGGAGAGCGGACACCAATGCGGTCTGAATTTGATGAAGCTTCCTGTTCCTCCAACTGCCATTTTCTCCAGTAACAATAAAATGACTCTAGGACTTATGCGCTCGCTTGCTGAACTATCAATCCCCTGTCCCGAACAAGTCAGTGTCATAAGTTTCGATGATTTCGAGTGGGCGGCGAATTTTAGTCCACGATTGACAACTGTTGCTCAGCCGACTTATGAAATTGGCAGACAGGCTATGCAGATGTTATTAAGAATAATTCACTCGGCAAATGAAGGATTAGTTGTGAATGAAAACATATTAGTGCTTCCGGCAGAACTTCACCTTCGCGATTCAACCGCACCTCCAGGGCTATAAATATCTCTGTGAAAAGTAAAATTTATGGAAAGGATATTTACAAACGGAAATTTTAAAACTTATAGATACATTTAGATCATTAAAAATTCCTACGTAAATTAATTTTGTTGGAGTAGTCATATTTTTTCAAAATCGCAATGTGCGACAATAATAAAAATGAAAAAACTGCTGGAAATTAAGTTGTTTACTCGGACACCGAATGAAATTGTCAGTCCCGCTAAAACAACTCAATTGTTGTTAAAATTGCTCAGAGCAACGCAGCCAATCTCTCGAATCGAACTGGCGCGCCGTTTAGGAGTCAATCGCAACACCCTTACCGATATTTTCAAGCCGTTGATTGCCGCGGACATCGTGCGCGAGCAGCCGGTGAAAATATCTTCAGAAGAAAATCGGGTTCAGGGAAGACCGCCCATCGCTGCTTAAGAACATTTTATTATTATTGTTTCAAAAACGACCCTTTTTGAGATTATGCAGTTAAAACTACAACGAAGATTCAACAATTATTTGACAGGGGGGTAACGATTTACCGTTAGAGTTTTTAATCATCATCATCACTTTTGAAAGCTCACTATCCTTTACGTTCATAGTGGTCATCGTAAAGTTTGAGGTTTTGAATATCACTTTCGAGAACTCACTATTTTTTCCGTTCATAATGGTCATCGTAATGTTTTCTGTACAATCCTCTTTAACCTGTGAACTTATTAAAAACCTACTAGCAAAAATTCCGATGCTAAAAGTCATTAACTCCACAATTAAATACAAACGAAAGTTTCTCATAATTACGCAGTTTCCTCTAAAGTTGGTTAAAATCAAGTTTTTAACCAATCTTTGCTTAGTAGTATTTAATCTCTATATTATAAAAGATTAGGGACAATCCTAAAAACCCTCGTTTGTGAGAATTTCAAAACGTCCCATAAATCAGCGTTTTTGATACTTCTTAAAACTCAATCTTTCCGTATATTCAAGGTTTTTCAAGCGTAATCATTTTGCTCAAGTAGTCTATGGTAACAATAAAATCTTTCAGAAAAGCATTGCCAAGGTTTATTCCCCAAGCCTTTTTATCATGTCCCGCGCCTTCACCGAAAAATAAGACACTCGGCTCGTCAATGGAGATTCCGCCAATTGTTACATTTTTGATTTTTCCTTCTCGATTTTCAGCTTCACCATTGTAACCAACTGATTTCCTTACTTGTGCTTTGCTGACTTCATCATTCAAACCTAAATTGGTAACTGCATCAGGCGTTAGTTGAAAGCTGCCGTTAGAACCTGTGTCAAAATTGGCTGTTATCTTTTTCCCATTGACGGAAACTCCATCAATCAGGATGTTATCGTGATAGCGAAACGACAGCGTTGTGAGTTTCGAGTTATAAGGCTGATTAGCCGGTTTAGGAAAAGGCGATTTTGAATAGAAACGGACAACGCCCTTCGGATAATCAATCTGTACAATGCGGCTACTGAGCAGGCTGTGACCTAATACTCCGTGAATAGGCTTGCCTAAACGTTCACTTACCTTTGATAAATCAATTGCTACGGCTTTAACATTTTTTGCCGCCAAATCACCAATTTCTACCAACGGCAGCTTGGTTTCATATGCCAAATTAACACTTGTTCCGCTACCTGTGCCTTGATGCCCGGTAGAAGCAAGTCTCAAACCAATTTCTTTGGCTGTGGCAAGGTCAACAGCAGATGGGTCAGTGCCGGTGTCGAGCATCATATTGAAATAACCTTTGCCATTAACTTTCACCCGAAGAATTATTTCGTTTCGGTAAAAATCAAACGGTACTTCAACAACCTGATTCCCAGTTAAAGATTGAGCAAAAGAACCAAAACAACAAACAGTTGTTAGAAACAATATTCTAAAGAAGTATGTAAATCTAACATTCATATTGCACACAATCGAAATTGGTAATTGTCTCAAAGATGGTCGAATACTGTTGCCCAATTCACTTTGGAGAAAACATGTTCAGTAAAATTGTTGCAGATTCACATTTCCGTTTTCAGTTTTTATTGACGATTTTGAATTGGGCAACAGTATTCGACCATCTTTGAGACTTACAATGCATCTAAGTCGAACGCCCGAATTCAGTCGTCGCCCGACGCCAGCAACAACGTGAATGAAGCTAAAGAAAGTTCATGAAGGGCAAGCTAAGGGCGGTCGGCTGGAATGAGTTGTTGGATGGCGCGCTTGCCAAAACCATAATTCCTGAATTACATGGCTTACGATTTGGCAAACCATTGTCCGATTAACGCTCCACCAATAAGTACACCGTAGCCAGTTAACCCAGAACCAGCCGGAACTAGAACAGAGTACAGCAAACCCCTTAGCTTTAGCCATCCGCCTTTAGGCGATGATACATCATCACCGCGCCATAACCGAGACAAATGAATCGCATTTGTGCCAAGCAGAAAAGCCATCGGAATTGCCAGCAAATAGCCAATAAACGTGTATTTCTCAATTTCAGGAGTAGATGCAGCTCGCAGCATAGCCATCAACTTCAAGCCTGACAATACACCCATAATGAGCCAAGCCAATAAACAACCAAGTCGTTGTTGAGTATTAGTCGGAATACGTCCCGTAAAAATGTAAATCGCGCCTAAGATTGCCAGAGTCCAAATGAAAATGCTCATTACAATCCAAAGAGTAAATAGAATCGTCATCTTGTCACCTCACAGGAACAGAAGTTATCCAACTTCATATTATGCCGAATTGTAAAATACTACGAATAATTGGTTTACTAAAATTGCGACCGACAAAAGCCGAATATTTGTAAAATCGATAACTTTTTGGATTTGTGTCAAAAAGGGTCGTTTTCTTCACTCAGAAATAACGATGAATTAAGCACGACTCTTTTTGTAAGCCTCAGAAAGCGACGTGAAGAAATTATCGAAAGATTATTTAACTTTTGCGAAATCTCGATTTGTGGGAAGTGTATTTAGTGTTTGATTGGAGCAGCGATTTTAAAATTCGCTGAACTGAATCTTTTCATACCCTTTGTTTTAGCAAACGCCTTATTTTGGGTTTTAGATTTTATTGGAAATTTTGAAAGAGCAAGATTATACAAGGCACAGGAAATAGATTTTGATTCAGTTTTTGGGAATGATGTAAACCACGAACACGACCTCGCCCGAACTTTGATGAACACGGAGTTTCGCATCTGTCGTTAGCTGAGTTCAGCTTATGATTTACTAGCACCAGTGGTTAACTAGGAATGCTTGGAACGAAACGATTCTGATTGTAGTTCTTTGTTCCAAGCGTTCCTAGACATGTATAAATTGAATCTTTGTCAAGACATTTTGGTAGCAATAGCAAATCAAGAGTCGCCGCAGATTTAACTCTACGGCGACTCTTGATTTATAACGGCATACTTGATTATGAGAGGCGGCTATTCATCGGAAATTGTAGAATGATTTCCCCAGCCAAGTTCAGCCAATACCTTGGCGAGATGTGTAAGATCAGTTTGAATCACCTCAAGACCCAAAAGACTCATTCGTTCGCAAATTACGGAGGTGAACTCCGGAATTATTTCGATTCCGATGCCGATTCTTCCTGTTATTTCTGCAGCCACTAAAGTTGACCCGCCGCCCGATACCGGGTCAAGCACGACCCCGCCAGGCTCGAGCGTCAATTTTATAAAACGCTCAATAATCGACACTGGTTTCGGACAGGGATGAATCTGGCGCGGCAATTCGTGAGGCGACGTAGCAATTGCCGCCTCATCGAACATTGTTGTTTGCGCCCGGTCGCCAAGCCAGCACCGCAACTTTTTATCAATATGCCCAAAAAGGCAAACTTCGTGACGCCAGCGAAAATGTCTGGTACGCGACTGGATGAATCGTCGCTTTTTCCAGATTAATAGACGCTGCAATTGCCCTAAGCTCTTAACTATGATTGGATATGTATTTATGGTTTCCGTGAATCCGTAGAATACAAAAAATGCGCTGCCGGGCAACGAAACCGAACGGCAATTGTCCAGAATTCGTCGAACCAGCGAATTGTAGGAGCGCCTAGGGAGTTTATCGTTGGCGATAACATTGAATTTATGTTTCGCTTTTTTACTGTCGCGGTAGTCGCTTTTGTAAGCGGCATTATACGGCAAATCCGCGATAATCAGTCCGACGCGGCAGAATAGAAAAATTATTCTGTAAAATGCTCTCATTGTCGCGTCACCGCAAAGTAGCAGATGGAAGCCTCCGGGAACGTTCAGGCTTCTAAAAATAAAAACCTGGTTTTTTCTCGCGCCCCATTTTTTTTGAGCATCTTGTGGACTCAGAAACTGTTGCTTCTGGGTTCGTTTTGTTTTTGCCGGGCGGCTTGATTCAGTGACAGCCGCGTTTGCAGTCGTATCGACACAAGAATCGGCAGAAGCCAAATTCTCCGAAATCTCCGATGTGCCGGCGGAGGCAGTTTCGCTGCTCCGCGTATTTTCTTTGAAATTTTTATTCATTTTTTTATTTATTGTCTAAAGATTTCTTTTAAGGTTGAACTTCCTTATTAATTGACACATCAAATGCGTATTCGAATACATCACCTACCAAAAAGTTTTTTCAACTTTTTTGTTTTTGGTTTATAATCTGGCGTGTTCGGCAATTTTCAAAAATTGCCGTCATAAAAGAAATCTTTGACTCTGCAGTTGAATGTTTCTAACCAAACCGGACAGCCTAAATTATTTGATTTTGCGGTCGTGTGATTTAGGTTTGCGCCGGTCCCTCTTTTCGAGCTTTTGACGAAATTGTAATTTTTGCTAACAGCTCTGCGATATATTTCGACAACTGAAAAGTCTTTTGCCTTTAAATTTTCGAAACTTTTTAATTTGCTTATATTCCGCAAAATTCATTTAATTGTTCTGCAAGAATAATGAACAAACTGCGTTTTTGACGCAGTTTCAGCTTAATAAATCAGGACTTAAAAAAGATATAATAGCTCCCGACAAATACGTCTAAAACACACACGAGATTTTCACTAACTGGTTTGATTAGAATAATTACAAGCTAAGAATTTTATGGAAAAGAATTATATTAAAAACCGCATTGACAAAGCTACAGCAAAAATAAATCCGTTTGAGCGCGGAATTACTACGGAAGAAAGAACACGTCGGGAAGAAGCACTCACCAAGGCGCGTCGCCTGATACATTCCGGCGCGATCTTAGCCCGTAAGCGTGACAACGTGAACTTGACTCAGGCTCAATTAGCACAAAAGCTCGGAGTGAGCGAGTCCTATATTCAGAAAATTGAACTCGGAGATGCTGATCCTACTCGAGACCTGACGCGGTTTAACAAGCTAATAAAGGAGTTAAAATGGGACCGACGTTTAGCTTATAATACTTATAAAACGAAAGAAACGCCGACTCGCCGGCCGACAAGCATTGAGAAAGCAAAAATGGAGTTAGCCAGCGCAATGATTGATTCAAAAACGGCGCTCGAATTTATCACTCGTGTGCTAATCATCCAAGCCGCCTATAAAAGTGAATTCAAACCGCGCCAAATCAATTTTGAGTATTTGTTGAAGGATTTTGACTACTTGGCAAGTATTGACGGGATTACCGAATTTCAATATGCAAAACTGTTTTTGGAGTATGCCGCCGCAAAGCTATCTGATAAACAATGGATTATGATATTTGGCGATTTAGACGAAACGCAGCTTAAAAAAATTGATGGGGCTATCTGGAGCATCATAGATCAAATAGAAGTAAATAAAAAGAAGCAATTACGAGATTTAACATTTTGAAGTTTTCTGTCTAACTCACCTTACGCAGTAGAAGCGAAAAAGGTGTAAATTATCCAACATGAAGTCAAAACAACTGCTGGATTTGTATTCCGATTATTTGCTGGCTTCCTTCGGTGCGACAACCGCCACCGGATTGAGCCAACTGGTTGATAACTTGGTCAGCCACGACCAAGTTACCCGCTTTCTGGCAAGCGAAACGCCAACCGCCAAAGACCTCTGGCACGTGGTCAAACCGCTTGTCCGCAAAGTTCAATCCAAAACTGCCGTGCTAATTATTGACGACACCATCGAAGAGAAACCCTACACGGACGAAAACGAAATTGTCTGCTGGTATTTTGACCACTCCAAAGACCGCTCAATTAAAGGCATCAATTTTGTATCCGCTCTCTACGAGGCAAACGACGTGTCGCTGCCGGTTGGTTTTCAAGTCGTTAGCAAAACCGAACGTTACATTGACCAAATACACAGAAAGAGAAACGCCGCTCTGCTGTCACCAAAAATGAAATTTGCCGACAACTCATCAAACAAGCAGTCAAAAACGAGTTGCCGTTTGAGTTTATCTTGTTTGATTCTTGGTTTGCCGCCGCTGAGAACATGAAATTCATCAAGACCGAACAAAAACGCGATTTTCTGTGTTCGTTACAATCGAACCGCAAAGTCGCTCTTTCATTAACCGAGAAACTAAAAGGACGTTTTCAAACCGTTGAAACGCTCGCGCTGGAACCGCACACCGTCAGAGAAATCTATCTCGAAGGAGTCGAGTTTCCGCTCGCCCTCGCCAAACAAGTTTTCACAAACGAAAATGGCTCAGAGGGTGTTTTGTATCTGGTGTCGAGCGAAACGACCATTGACTACGACCGATTGACAACAAGTTATCAAAGAAGATGGCAAGTTGAATGTTTCCACAAATCGCTGAAACAAAATGTCTCGCTCTCCAAATCGTCGACGCAAACCGAGCGAACACAACAGAATCATTTATTTGCCGCCCTGTGCGGCTACGCCAAACTGGAAATGTTGAAAGTTGAAACAAAATTAAATCATTTTGCAATCAAGTCAAAATTGTATCTCAATGCACTGCATTCGGCATTTTCAACTCTACGGCAACTGAACCCGATTCAGCTTGCTGCGTAAGGTGAGTGTCTAATAAAGTTTATTCAAATAGTTTTTTTTACGTAATTGTTTTCATTTCGGCAAAAACTTGAACTGCGGTTTGCGGCGGTTAGAATCACTTTCAGCTAAGGTATTGTAAAAATCTGGTTAGAAATTTAACAGACGCAAGTTGTCAATCAAATTTTGCTAAAAAACCGCAGGTGAATGAGAAAAGTTTGCAGAAATAATAATTCTTTCTACGCAGGACAAATAAATGCTTATTAAAGTCCGTAGGATGTCAGTCGCATCTTACGGACTTTAATAATTCTTAAAAAAGGAAAATCTCGCTCAATTGCCAGTCATCCTCAATACAAATAAATCGCGCCGCGTTCTGTCGAGCAAGTTGCGGCTGTTTTTTATTACCTATAGCGCACCAGTGAAAGCCATATCTTCGGCATCAGTCTGCGGCGTGATGGCACGGCTATTAGACAGTATGCCAATTTCTTCGGCAATCATCATCGGAGTTTTGAACCGAATGTCGCCGACTATTAAACGCTCCGCCTGGAAGTGCAATACACTGCCCGCTCCGCAATTGCTGATCGACAGAAGCGAGGCAATTAATAAAATCCAGGACATCAGCAAATACGAGCTATCAAAGAATTTTCTTAATAGAGAAGTCTTTGACTGCATAGTCAATCTTGCTTCTGCATTGTTGATATTTTCATTTTGTGCGGCGATTTTGGAAAACGAATCCAGATTCGCCATTTTGCACCCGTTTCCCAAAGCTATTTCTTTTTCATGTTCCGGAAGTTCGCCATATTCAGGGTGGGTTGCTCGGGCGCCCATAATTAATGGAAAGGTAACTATATGAGACGGTCAAGTTTTTCCGCACACAAAACTCTCGCTACTCCTTATATTTTTAATTTCCGACTGCTTTTCAAACTCCAACGGGCTTTTGTAGCCCAAACTTGAATGGAGCCTGACTC
>JAABUN010001819.1_pt1 | contig 43023 bp, 51 predicted proteins | sample 5559311 | NCBI WGS metagenome assembly JAABUN01 (sample SAMN10711877, study PRJNA513370) | rock metagenome | isolation source: Antarctica rocks | place: Antarctica: Victoria Land, Siegfried Peak sud
ACGACGGCGACGGCAAAACCGACATTGCCGTGTGGCGCGAGACGACCGGAACTTTTTATATCTTAAACAGCGGCAACGGAACGGTCAATATTGTCAGATGGGGACAAAGAGGCGATTTTCCGATTGCCGGCTACGATACTCATTAAATTCTGCCGCCCCGAAAAATATTTATGCGGGTGTGAAAGTAGAGAGTTAATCGGCGCGGGAAAGAGCGTAGAACTCATCCGAATCCCTCGTGTTATATAATGCAAAATAAAGGCAGCGAAGATTTTGGTCTTCGCTGCCTTTGCCGTTTTAAATTTAACTTTCGCGGATGCCGCCGGGAAAATTATTAATATAGAGGTAGTTTGAGACATCGGAAATATAATGTAGGATATACCCTGCAAGGGTATAATAACTTATCGGCGCGTGGAAAACTAATCGGTCAAATTAAAAACACTTTAGCTCTTGCTTCTGATTTAACGGTTCTGCGGGCTGATAAACTGTTTTTGAAAAAAAGGATTTTTCAAATGGAAAAACAAACTGATCCGGTTTGCGGTATGCAAATCGAAATAGCGGATGCCGCCGGGCAATCCGATTACAACGGGCGAACTTATTATTTTTGTTCGTCCTCGTGCAAGGAACAATTTGACGCGAATCCGACGCGGTTCACCGAGAACGAATCGGAAAATCAATAAAAAGGGAAGGTAAAAAATTATGTCACACGAAAGAAATCAGGAAATGCAGACTTGCATTGATAATTGTCAAAACTGCCACGCGGTTTGTCTGGAAACAATCGCGCATTGTTTGGAAATGGGCGGCGAACACGCTTCCGCCGCGCATATTAAACTGCTTCAGGACTGCGTTCAGAGTTGTCAGATGAGCGCGGATTTTATGATTAGAATGTCGGATTTCCACGCGCAAACCTGCGGCGTGTGCGCCGACGTTTGCGCGCGCTGCGCCGACGAATGCGCAAAAATGGCGACGGGCGACGCGGCGGATTTTATGCAGCGCTGCGCGGACGCTTGCCGCAAATGCGCGGAAAGCTGCGAGCAGATGTCTTCGATGTAATCGTCGGATTTTAACCGGAATGCGGTTGTTGTCGCGCGTCTTTTCAAAAACTTCGCTCGACAACAGCCGTCTCTTCACGGAAGAATGAATGAATGATTAAAAAATTTGCCCGACTTCGCGTCGCTTTGTGCGGATTGCTGTTTTTACTGACGGCGACGATGAGCGCGTCGGCGCACGAAAAGTGGTTTCACGAAACGACAAATTACGTTTTGCGCTGGGATTTGTTCTTTCGCCCGCTGCCGCTCGCGTTTGTCGGTTTGGTTCTGCTCGCAACGCTCATCGCCGGACTGTATTGGCGAAAGCGCGGTCGCGGCTTTGTGCCGGAACCGGAGAATTTCGGCTCGACGGATGACCGCCGCGCGGCTTTATACGGTTTGATACCGGCGATTCTCGGCATTCACGTTGCCGTGCCGCTGCTCGTCAGCGGCGTGCAGGGCGAACTTTTCACGCCGAACAATATAATTGCCGGGCGTTTGGATGTATGCGCTCGGTTTGGCGCAGACGGGCATTGCGCTGGCGATTTTTTACGGGGCGTTGACGCGCATCGCCGCCGCCGCGCTCGGAGTTTTGTGGTTCGCCGGAATTTTTCTCGTCGGACTTGAGCCGATGCTCGAAAGCTCGATGTTTCTCGGATTCGCCGCGTTCTTCTTTTTCGCCGGTCGCGGTCCGATTTCGATTGACCGACTGATTTTGCCGCGCCTCGAGCCGTCCGCGTCGCTGATGGAAAAAGCGGTTCCCGCGTTGCGAACAGGTTTAGGTTTGAGTCTGGTTGTTGTGGCGTTCACCGAAAAATTCGCCAACATTCCGCTCGCTTCGGCGTTTCTCGAACGCTATCTGCTCAACTTTACCGACGCGCTCGGCATTCCAATGTCCAACGAGACGTTTATTTTGTGCGCCGGTTCGGTCGAACTGCTCGTCGGTTTGTGGATTCTGCTCGGCATCTTTCCGCGCGAGATTATTCTCGTCGCGTGGATTCCGATAAACCTGACTTTAACGATTTTTAACTGGACGGAATTGATCGGACATCTCCCGATTTACGGCACGCTCGCCGTCTTGCTTGTGTGGTCGCCGGGACGCGAAAATCTCGCGCTGTGGCTGCGCGGCTTGCGGGAAGGACCGCTGGCAATTCTTGGGCGGGACGCACCGAAAAAGGCGAATCCGGGAGAGTAGCAATCAACTTTACAACCGCGTTTTTATAAGAACGGCAGGCGCGGAAATTTATTGAAAATCATTATGAAAAATATCGAACTTTTAGCAAGTTTTGAATTAAACAAAATTGTAAAGAGCGAAAAATCAAAGGTCGTAAGAAAAATTTTCGACGGCACGCGCCGCCAGATAATCAGCATTGAACTTCATAACAATGAAATGTTATCGAAACACAAAGCAAGCGAGCCGATTACAATTTTCTGTCTGGCGGGCAGCGGCACATTTCGCGCCGGACGTGATTTGGAAGACGAGCAGAAACTTGTCGCCGGAACGCTCTTGACTTTAGAAGCCGAAGTCGAACACGAAGTCGTCGCCGAACCGGAAATTCATATTTTACTGACGAAATTTAGGGATGTGTAACCGCCGAACGCGGCGATTACTTTCAATACAAATTAAATAACGGAGATAAAAAATGAGAAAAAGAAATTATAAGTTTTTCGCCGGTGCGATTTATTTCGCCGTCATCTGGTCGCTGGTCGTTTTGCCCGTCGCTCAGGCTCAGAACGGATGCGAATAGTAAAATCTAAACGAACCGGATAAACGAACAAAGGGAGATAATTTGAATGTTTGAACTGATAAGGAGTTCCCAAATGAATGTATCGAAAACTTTAGTATGGGCGGGAATTTTGTTGATTTTGGCGACGGGCGCGATTCATTTGGTTGAAACGCCGCATCATTTTGAAGAAGCCAAATACATCGGCGTTTTGTTTGTGCTAAACGGCATCGGCTCGGTTGTCGCCGCCGTCGGAATTTATTTGCAGCGCGGCTGGGCTTGGTGGCTCGGCGCGTTTATCGCGGGGTTTTCGATTATCAATTATATCGTCAGCCGCACCGTCGGCTTGCCCGGAACGGAAATCGAAGATTGGGAGACTGTCGGAATTATTTCGCTCGTCGTCGAAGCCGCGTTTCTGCTCGTCTTTCTGCCTGCCTTTGCCGGTTTGCGGAAAGGCGTAGGTTTATCGGATAAATAATCAAAATTTTGTGAAATTGTAAAATAAAATCGGAGAAGATATTTATGAAAATGTATGGGAAATTCGCGGCGATGATCGCCACTTCGACCGTTGTAATGTTCGGTCTGATGTATCTGAACACTTATTCGACCGAACATATTTTTTTCAGCGAAACGCGCTTTTATATGGCGTTCGTGATGGGCGCGGTGATGGCGGTGATTATGCTGCTTTTTATGCTGAATATGTATAAAAACTGGAAGGTCAACGCCGGAATTTTAATTGCCAGCGTCGTCGTTTTCGCGGGCGCGCTGTGGCTCGTGCGAAGTCAGGCGACTGTCGAAGATGTTTCGTATATGAAAGCGATGATTCCGCATCATTCGATAGCCATTTTAACGAGCGAACGCGCAAATATCTCAGACCCGCGCGTGCGAAAGCTCGCCGACGGAATTATCGAAGCGCAGCGGCGCGAAATCGCCGAGATGGAAATGTTAATCAAAGACATTGAGAACAAAAAATAAGACGAAAAATGTTTGCGAAATACTAAGTTTTCGCAAACGGGGAAATTATCAATGAAAAGAAAACTAATTATCGGTTTGGCAATTTTCGCCGCGCTCGGCGCGATGATTTTAAATTCGTTCTGGCTTGCGCCTGCTGCGTCGGCGCAAACAAACGACGAAAAAGAAGTGATTAAGATTCTGCGGCAAAACGGCGATGCTTTCGCTAAAAACGATTTGGCGACGCTCGAAAAAATCTGGTCAAATTCGGCTGACGTGACGGTTTTTGAAAGCGGACACGCCAATTACGGCTGGACGGATTACCGCGACCATCATCTCGCGCCGGAAATGAAGGAGATGAAAAACACGAAATACGAATTCTCCGATATAAAAGCGAAAGTTTCGCAGAATTTGGCTTACGCGACGATGAAATATACGATTTCCGGCGATGCGGCAGGAAAACACTTTGACGGCGCGGGACTGGCGACCGCCGTTTTAGAAAAGAGAGACGGGAATTGGAAAATCGTCCACTGGCATTCGAGCGCGCCGCGCCGCCAGCCGAGTTCTTCGCCTTCGCCGAAAGGCTAAATCCGTCCGGCGCGTTTCTACTTTTAATCATAATCATCAACGATTTTGGCGTTGAAATTTTTGCGAAGCGTGCGCCACAGAATGCGAAACGATGGCGGACGGCGCGGACTTTATGCAAAGATGCGCCGACGCTTGCCGCAAACGCGCGGAATCCTGCCGAAAAATGTCTTCGATGGGGCATTCGATGTAATTTAACTTGAGCATCTGTTTCGTGCAGCAAGCTGTTGAAATTGTCATTTTGATTAAAGACGAAAATCCGAAAATGACCGTCAACAATACAGATTGACGGTCATTTTTGCTGCCGGTAATTGCAAACACAACTTGCAGACGCTCGCAATGTTTTTCTCATTTCGTATAAGTCTGCACTATTTGGAATCTTTGTAGTTTTGGTTTGCCGTCTGGTTTGCCCGTTAAAGCGTATTTTCAGATTGTTACTTGTTTGGCATTCATATTGCTAACTACGTTGCGGCAGATGAAACAAGATTTTAATTGAAATTGATGAGTGTAGATTACATTTGCCGTTCCATTTCGGACAAACCGGCTTTCAATTTTAATCGGGTCAAACTAAATTCACGGAGGCTTCAAAATGATTTCTTTAGGCAATTTACTAAAAAGAACAATCGGAATCGGAATTTTCGGAGCGGCTTTGTTATTCGCCGCGAGCATCACGGCAAACGCACAGTATCAAGATGATCGGTATTACGGTCGGCAAAACAACGGTCATCACAATCAAAATCGCCGCGCCGATAAACGACACCAAAAAGCGGAAAAACGCGAGGTGAAACATCACCAGCGTCACGAACGTGAAGAATACGGAAATTCACGAGACTTACGCCGCCATCAACAGCAGGAACGCCGACGGGTCAAACGGCATAATCGTAACGAGCGCAACGACGGATATTACAACCACAACCGTCGCCGCAACAACAATAATGATTATGATGATGACGACCACGACCACTAAAAATTAAAGTGAAGTCTTGATTATTAATCGAGATTGAGCAATCTGACGGCGGGCGATAACGAATCAATTCGTTATCGCCCGCCGTTTTCTCGTTGGTAAATTGTTTTGAGCGCCAAATAGATTTGACTCTGTATTTGACTACAAGGTTTATGATATAATTACAGCCTGAAACAGGGCTGCAAATTATTTAACGGAGGAAAAACCAATGGCATTACAAAAAGACGAAGTTTATCGCTGCCCGGATGCAAACTGCGGCTGTGAAATCACAGTGACAAAAGGCGCGCGCGAAGGCTGTCAAGGACAGGAACAACCGCGCTGCTGCTGCGGCGAAACGATGGTCAAGGTGTAAAAAGCTGACACTTTTTACAAAGCGTGAGAGATGATTCGGACTGCCGACATCTCTCACAAAATTTTTAATGAATTTAGAAATGACGAACACGGCACGAAGACAAATTAATTTACAACAAACATTTTCGCCGGGCGCGACTTTGAAAATCGGCGAAGTTTCGCAAGCGTCGGGCATCGGCATTGAAGCCCTGCGTTTTTACGAGCGCAGCGGACTGCTCGGCAAACCGGCGCGTTCGCAGAGCGGTTATCGGCTTTATGACGAAGGCGTGCTGGAACGACTCGGTTTTATCAAAAAGGCGCAGACGCTCGGATTTTCCCTTGACGAAATAAAGCGTATTATCAGCGACGCGCAAAACGGCGCTAGTCCGTGCGACGACGTGCGCGAAATCGTCCGTCAAAGGCTTTCCGAACTCGACGAACGAGTGCGCGAAATGCGGCGTTACCGCAAAGAATTGGCTGAAGCGCTCGAAGAATGGAATAAAGTCGGACGCGCGCCCGGTCATATCTGCGGACTGATCGAAGCGACGAAAATCGAAAATTCGCCGCCCGCGCCGCCGCGCGTCGCGCCGAAAGGCAAGCGCAAACGAACTGTTTTTAGAGAGCCGAAATTTTGAGCGCGACGAAGATTTGAATGAAAAAAGTTTTTTGGTGGGTAAACGCTTGACTCTTTATCCGACTACAGAGTTTACACTATTTTTACGGCTCAAAAAAGGAGCGATTATAAAAGGGGAAATCAGAAGTTATGAATCAAGTTCAAATTATGTCGAGAAGTGAATCGGCGGCGATGAACGGAGCGGAATCGAATCAAAATACAACTGCAAGCTCGTGCTGCTGCGGAAGCGGCGCGACGAAAATTAACATCGAAAGAGAAGGAACAATGGTGAAAAATATGACAAATGATACACAAACAACGACCGTAACCGCGCCGGAGATCGTCTGCGGCGGCTGCGCGAGTTCGATTAAAAAAGCGTTGGGCAACGTCGAAGGCGTAGCGGAGGTTGACGTGGACGTGGCAACGAAAAAGGTTACGGTCAATCATAGCGAAACGGTTTCGCGCGAAAAAATCGTGGACGCGCTCGACCGCGCCGGTTATTCGGTTGCTTGATAAAAGCTATTTCGGGAAATTTACAAAGGTAAGGCATCGGGCTGCGAAAAATGTTCAAAGATATTGATTGATATTTTGAAATAATTTGAAGTCAGATACCTTACCTCGGTTTGCTATCAATTGTTCGATGCGATGAAAACGCGCGGTAAAACATAGTGCAAGGAGTGGATAATGGCGGTTCAGGTAAAAGTCAAAGACCCGGTGTGCGGGATGACGATTGACGCGGAAAACGCGGCGGGAACGAGCGAGTATAAAGGCGAAACTTATTATTTTTGCTCGCCGACGTGCAAAGAAAAGTTCGACGTGAATTCCGCGCAATTCGCCGCAGGTAAAGAGCAAGAAATGATGGCGGAAACAATTTCCGCTAACGGCAAAAAAACGGAATCGCTGAAAAACGCGGACGTTTTAAGCGGCAAACGGCACGATCATTCGAGCAGCGACGGTTTAGCCGAGCGCGTAGATTTGCCGATTACGGGAATGACCTGCGCGGCGTGCGCCAATCGCATCGAAAAACAATTAAAAAAACAGCCCGGAGTTGAGTCGTGTTCGGTTAATTTCGCCACGTCAAAAGCGACAATCAACTATAACCCGGAAAAAACAGGCGTTTCAAATTTGATAGAAACCGTCAAAGATGTCGGCTACGACACCGCCGGAACGTCTTCGGTCGAATTCGTCGTTGACGATTCGGCGCGACCTTCGGGTTCGAGCGTCCAACTCGAAAATCATCTTTCAAAACAGCCAGGCGTAATCAAAGCGAATTTTAATCTGGCGACGATGGCGGTCAACGTCGAGTTTCTGCCCGGAGCGGCGGACAAGCGAGAGATTCGGCTGGCGATTGAAGATTTCGGCTACAAAGTGCGCGAAGTTTCGAGCAGCGGCGGCGAGGCGGCGGAAGATTCTTTGGAAAAAGCCCACGCCGCCGAATATGCCGAATTGAAGCGCAAATTCTGGATTGCCGCCGTGCTGTCTCTGCCCGTTTTGGTGATTGCGATGTCGCACGGACGCATCGCATTTCTGAATTTCGCGGGCGTGAATTGGCTTCAGCTCGTTTTGACGATTCCGGTTATTTTCTACTGCGGACGGCAATTTTATCTGGGCGCGTGGGCGGCATTCCGGCATCGCGCCGCCGATATGAACACGCTGATTGCCACCGGAACGGGCGCGGCTTTTATCTATTCGGTTTTAGCGACCGTTTTTCCGTCCTTTTTCGCGGCGGCAAGTCAGACGACGATGCCGGGAATGGCGGCGATGCAAACAGTTCCCGTTTATTTTGAAGCGGCGAGCGTCATTATCGCTTTAATTTTACTCGGGAGAATGATGGAAGCCCGCGCTAAAGGACAGACGGGCGCGGCGATAAAAAAACTCGTCGGTCTGCAAGCGAAAACTGCCCGCGTTATCCGCGACGGCGTAGAAATTGAAATCGAAACCGAAGAAGTCGTCCCCGGAGATATTGTAATGGTGCGTCCGGGCGAAAAGATTCCGGTTGACGGCATTTTGACCGAAGGCGCGTCGGCGATTGACGAATCAATGCTGACGGGCGAAAGTCTGCCGGTCGAAAAGCGAACGGGCGATGAAATTTTCGGCGCGACGATTAACAAGACGGGAGCATTTTCCTTCAAAGCGACGAAGGTCGGCAAAGACACCGCGCTTCAGCAAATCGTCAAATTAGTGCAGGACGCGCAAGGTTCAAAACCGCCGATTGCCAAACTCGCCGACACGATCAGCGGCATTTTTACGCCGATTGTGATTTGCATTGCGATTGCGACGTTCGTTATTTGGTTTGTCGCCGCGTCGCCCGAAATTCGTTTTACGATGGCGTTGGTTAGTTTCGTTTCCGTGTTGATTATCGCCTGCCCGTGCGCTCTCGGCTTGGCAACGCCGACGGCGATTATGGTCGGCACGGGACGCGGCGCGGAAAACGGCATTTTAATTAAAGGCGGCGATTCTCTGGAAACGGCGCATAAATTAAATACGATTGTGCTTGATAAAACCGGCACGATTACCAAAGGCGAGCCGAGTTTGACCGATGTCGTCGCGGCTGACGGAATGAACGAAAATGAATTCCTGAAAATCGTCGCGTCGGCTGAAAAGCAGAGCGAGCATCCGCTCGCAGCGGCAATCGTGCGCGGCGCGCAAAATCGAGATTTACAATTTGAGAAGGTTGAAAATTTCAACGCGCTCGAAGGTCGCGGCATCGAAGCGCGAGTTGCGGGCAAAGATTTACTGCTCGGAAATTTGCGTTTGATGAACGAACGAAAAATCGAATTAAACGGCGCGGAAATGACGGTTGAGAAATTAGCCGGCGAAGGAAAAACGCCGATGTTTGCGGCGATTGACGGAAGATTCTCGGGCATCGTCGCCGTCGCCGACACGATTAAACCCGAATCGAAAGAAGCGATTGCGTCGCTTCAGAATTTAGGATTGGAAGTCGTGATGATGACCGGCGACAACAAAAGAACGGCGGAAGCGGTGGCGAAAGAAGTCGGTATAAAAAGAGTTTTGGCGGAAGTTCTGCCGGAAGGAAAATCCGGCGAAATAAAACGCCTGCAAGCCGAAAAGAAAATCGTCGGAATGGTTGGCGACGGCATCAACGACGCGCCCGCGCTCGCCCAAGCCGATGTCGGCATTGCCATCGGCACAGGAACGGACGTGGCGATTGAAGCGAGCGACATCACGCTTATCAAAGGCGATTTGCGCGGCGTGGTGACGGCGATTGCTTTATCGAAAGCGACGATTCGCTCGGTCAAACAAAATCTGTTCTGGGCATTCGTTTATAACGTCATCGGCATTCCGATTGCCGCCGGACTGCTTTATCCGATTTTCGGAATTCTGCTCTCGCCCGTTTTAGCAAGCGCGGCGATGTCGCTGTCGAGCGTTTCGGTTGTCGCCAACAGTTTGCGCCTGCGCTCGTTTGCCGCGCCTTTAAGAAAGAATTTAGCCGCAGATGAACGCAGATAAACGCCGATAAATCAAAAGAAGGGATTTAAAGAGCCTAAAAAAATCTTTTCTTATCTGCGTCATCTGCGTTCATCTGCGGCAAAAACATCTTCGATTTGGAGTGAAATATTATGGACACGACGGAAATGTTGGTGATTATCGGCGGAATTGGTTTGATAGCTTTAACGCTGTGGTATTTTTTCGGCGAGCGCGAAGCGTTATCAGCCGAAACTAATGAAGCGGGCGTGCAGGAAATAAAAGTTACCGTCAAAGGCGGTTATTCGCCTGATGTCATCGTCGTCAAACAAGGCGTTCCCGTGCGGCTCGACTTTTACCGCGACGAAACTTCGTCGTGCAGCGAGCGAGTCGTTTTCGGCGATTTCGGCATCGCCAAGGATTTACCGGCATTCAAAACCACGCCGATTGAATTTACGCCCGAAAAATCCGGCGAATTCATCTTCGCCTGCGGAATGAATATGCTGCGCGGAAAACTGATTGTCGAGCCGAATTAGAAATCAAACGATTTGTGCATCTCTCCAAAATTGAGTTATCAAAGTCTGCGGCGGCGTGTTTGTTTTCGGACAGCGTTGTTTGCAAACACGCATAATTTGCTAATAATTAAACTGTATTCGACGGTTAAAACGATTTTCTGCAAAGGAATACGATTTGCACGGTAAAGCGGCGGCGGTAATTTTCTAATTCAGACACAGACGGAAAATATCAATCGCTTCTCGCAAAAAGTTTAGATACAAAAGTAACAATTATGAAGTTTTTAAAATGTTACAAGGAGATTTGGTTCGGCTTCGGTTTGGGCTTGTTCGCGTGGCTCGTTGATGCCGTGATGCACGTCGAACTCGGCGCGGAAGTTCACGCGGAAAGTTTATCGAAAGAAATTTTCGCGCCGCATCCGACCGCTTTGATTTTTCGCTTTCTTTATCTGGCAGTCGCCGTCGCTTTCGGCGTTTTTTTGTGGCGCGCGAATTGGCGCGAGCGGCAGCTTCGCGCTTTGGAGCAAGCCGTCATCGCTTTTCAGCGGCAGCTCGACGCGCCCGCGCTGAGGCTTTTGGGTTCAATCGGGCAGCTCCAAAACAGAAATTCCGTGCGGCTCGACGAAACTGCCGGAAGACTCGCGGCGGAAATCACGATGGACGCCGGCTTAATTGACGAACTCGCCAAAAAATATCTCGAATTCAGCCGTCTCGTGCAGGCGGGCGAAACGGCGCGGGCAATCGAAACTCTCAACTCAATCGAATCGTGGCTCAGCGAGCGGAAAATAGTTGCCAAATCGTGAAAAATAATTCTCAAAAAACGATTCTGCTTGCCGACGACGACGCGAATTTGCGCCGCGTGCTGGAGTTTCAATTAGAAGAAGCCGGCTACGAAGTTACAACCGCATCGGACGGCGCGGAAGCGTTGGAGATTTTTACCCGAAGCGATTTTGATTGCGTCATCACTGACTTGAGAATGCCGAAACTTTCCGGTTTAGAATTTTTGGAAAAAATCAAAACCGCCAATTCGGAAATTCCGGTCATCGTTATCACCGCATTCGGCGAAGTCGAAACGGCGGTCGCGGCGATGAAAATCGGAGCTTATGATTATATCAACAAGCCTTTTAACCGCGACGAAATCCTGCTCACGCTCGAACGCGCCGTTAAATTCAGCGAAACGAAAAACGAAAATCGCGTTTTGCGCGAACTCGTTAATAAGGAATTTCGCCTTGAAAACGTCATCGGCGATTCGGCGCAGATGCGGGCGGCTTTAAACTTAGTCGGGCGCGTTTCCCGTTCGGACGCGACCGTTTTAATCACGGGCGAAAGCGGCACGGGAAAAGAACTCGTCGCCAAAGGCATTCATTTTTCAGGCAAGCGGCGGGATAAGCCGTTTATTGCCATCAACTGCGCGGCGATTCCCGAAACTTTAATCGAAGCCGAACTTTTCGGCTACAAGCGCGGCTCGTTTACGGGCGCGACGCAGGACACGAAAGGCAAATTTGAAACGGCAAACGGCGGGACGCTCTTTCTGGACGAAATCAGCCAGATGCCGCTCGCGTTACAGCCGAAACTGCTGCGTGTTTTACAGGAACAGGAAATTACGCGCATCGGCGAAAGCATCCCGCGCAAAATTGACGTTCGCATCATCGCCGCGTCGAATCAAAATCTGGAAAAAATGGTCGAACAGGGAACTTTCCGCGAAGATTTGTATTTTCGTCTGGCGGTCGTTCCCGTTAATCTGCCGCCGCTTCGTACTCGCCGCGAAGATGTTCCGCTGCTCGTCAATCATTTTTTTAAACGCGCCAAAGAAAAACACGGATTTAAAAACTTAAAAATCGGGCGCGAAGTCATCAATGCTTTATCGAATTATTTGTTTCCGGGAAACGTGCGTGAACTGGAGAATTTAATCGAGCGAATGATTGTGTTGTCCGACGGCGAAAGTTTGACCGCCGCGGACGTGCCGGATTACATCAACAAACCGTCGCAAGTTTTCGGCAGCGTTCGTTTTGAACTACCAGCCGAAAGTATTTCGCTCGACGAAGTTGAACGCGAAATCATCCGCCACGCTTTGGAGACGCACAACGGCAATCAATCGCAAGCGGCGCGTTATCTGGGAATCACGCGCAGCGCGCTGATTTACCGGATGGAGAAACATAATTTAGACGAAAATAAAGAACCGGCGAATTAAATCGCGCCGAAATTTTGTTCGGTTTGTTTTATAATGCCGTGTGATGAAGCAATTTCTTCCGATTTTATTTATTAGTTCGATAATACTGCTCATTTCCGCGCTTCACTTTCTCACGCCGATTGACAACCTCGTTCTGCATCAAATTTACCAAAGGCTTTATTACATCCCGATAATTTTAGCCGCGCTTTGGTTCGGCTGGCGCGGCGGACTCGGCGCGGCGCTGCTGGCGAGTTTGTCGTATATTCCGCACATCGCTCTGCACTGGCAGCATCAGAATTACGATTACGCTCTTAACCAATACGCCGAAATCGCTCTTTTCTTCGTTATCGGCGCGGTCACGGGCTGGCTCGGCGACCAGAAACGCCGCGAACGCGAACGCGCCGAACGAATCAACAGCGAGCTGCAAACCGCTTACGCCGAACTCCGGCAAACCGTCGGGCAGCTTCTCCAAGCCGAAAGACTTTCCTCTTTGGCGGAAATCGCGTCCGGCGTAGTTCACGAAATCCGCAATCCTTTGGGCGCAATCAAGGGCGCGGTCGAGATTCTCGAAGATGAGTTAGCACCCGACAGCCCGCGCCGCGAATTTGCGCTCATCGCCAAACAAGAAGTCGAGAGAATTGATAAGTTAGTTCAAGAATTTTTCCACTTTGCCCGCGCCAAAAAACCGAATTTGCAACCGACCGGCATTAATGAACTAATCCGTTCGGTCAAACTTTTGATTGAAAATCAAGCAAGCGGTCAAACGGTCGAAGTCGCGGAAGATTTATCCGAACATCTTCCGCTCATTTCGCTTGACGCGGAACAAATCAAACAGGTTCTGCTGAATCTGGCAATTAATGCGCTTCAAGCGATGCCCGAAGGCGGCAAACTCGTTTTTCGCTCCTTTCAAACGGGCGGCAATTTATATATCGAAGCTGAAGACACCGGCGGCGGAGTTGATGAAGCGATAAAAGCGAAAATCTTCGACCCGTTTTTTACGACGAAAGATAAAGGTTTGGGTTTAGGTTTATCGGTCGTCTATAAAATCGTTAATCAGCATAATGGACGAATCGAGATTTTTGATACTTCCGGCGGAACGAAGTTTGTATTAACATTTCCTATCCTTTTCGTTTAGTGGAAATTAAACGGTTATGTCAGCCGAATTACGCGAAAAACAAATTTGGAAAAGACTGCGCCTTGAGATTCGCGGCGTGGTGCAGGGCGTCGGTTTTCGCCCGTTCGTTTATGCGGCGGCAAAAAAATTTAATTTGAAAGGTTTTGTCGGAAACGCGAGCGGCGGCGTGTTCGTTGAAGTCGAAGGCAAATCGGCGAATGTAAAAAATTTTCAAAACTACCTCATCTCGAATCAGCCGCCGCTCGCGCACGTTACGGCAGTTGACGCAAGAGAAATCGCCGCGCAATTTTCGACCGATTTTTATATCGCGGAAAGCAAAGCGCAAGCCGACCAAAACACGCTCGTCTCGCCGGACGTTTCCGTTTGCGAAGATTGCCTTTGCGAATTATTTGATAAAAACGACCGCCGTTTTCGCTACCCGTTTATCAACTGCACAAATTGCGGAACTCGTTTCACCATCACCAAAGACGTTCCATACGACCGTCCGAAGACGACGATGAATGCCTTTAAGATGTGCGAATTGTGCCAAAGCGAATACGACAATCCTTTGAGCAGACGCTTTCACGCGCAGCCGAACGCCTGCGCCGAATGCGGTCCGAAGGTTTGGTTTATCCGGGAAAACTACGAAAAGATTTACGGTGAAGCGGCAATTTCGGCGACGCAAGACGCTTTATTAAACGGAGAAGTTGTCGCGGTCAAAGGCATCGGCGGTTTTCATCTGGCTTGCGACGCGAAAAATAATTCGGCATTGCAAACTCTGCGGACGCGCAAAGCCAGAGCCGGAAAACCGTTTGCCGTGATGTGCAAAGATTTGAAAACAGCCGAAAGTCTGGTGGAAATCAACAAAGCCGAGAAAGCGATTTTAACGAGCAAAGAACGCCCGATTGTGCTGCTCAGGAAAAAGGCGAGCGATTTAAGCGAACTCATCGCGCCGAACAATCAATACTTAGGCGTAATGCTGCCGTATTCTCCGCTTCATTATTTGCTGTTTGACGAAACTTTGGACGCGCTGGTGATGACTTCGGGCAATTTTTCAAGCGAGCCGATTGCGACGGAAAATGCCGAAGCATTAGAAAAACTGTCAAATTTAGCCGATTCGTTTTTGCTTCACGACAGAGAAATTTTCGTGCCGTGCGATGATTCAGTCATTAGAGTTTTTGAAAACAGAGAATTGCCGATTCGACGTTCACGCGGTTACGCGCCGTTTCCCGTAGAGCTGCCGTTTAAGCTGCCACCCGTTTTGGCGGTCGGCGGCGAACTAAAAGCGACGTTTTGTCTGGCAAAAGACGAATTCGCTTTCGTGTCGCAGCACATCGGCGATATGGAAAATCTGGAAACGCTTGGCGCAATGGAAAAATCAATCGCGCAGATGCGGCGGCTTTTCCGCATCGAGCCGGAGATTGTCGTCGGCGACTTGCATCCGAATTATTTATCGACTAATTGGGCAAGTAAAAATTTGGCGCAAATTGCCGCTAAAGGCGCGAAATTTATTAAAGTCCAGCATCATCACGCGCACGTCGCGTCGCTGATGGCGGAAAATAATCTGCAAAACGAAACGGTCATCGGTTTCGCGTTTGACGGAACAGGTTACGGCGCGGACGGCGCGATTTGGGGCGGTGAAATTCTGCTCGCCGATTATAAAAGTTTCGAGCGCGCCGCGCATCTGAAATACGCGCCGCTCGCCGGCGGCGACGTTTCGGTAAAAAAACCGTATCGCTTTGCGCTCGCGCATCTCCGGCAAGCCGGAGTTGATTGGAATGAAAATCTACCGTGCGTCGCTGCCTGCCCTGAAACTGAGCGCAAAATCTTACTGAAACAATTTGAAAATAAAATCAACACGATTCCGACGAGCAGTTTTGGCAGACTTTTCGACGCAGTAGCTTCAATCGCCGGAGTTCGCCAAACGGTATCTTATGAAGCGCAAGCCGCGATTGAATTTGAAGCGGTTTTGGACGACACCGTAACCGATTCTTACGAATTCGATTTAATCGAAAACGAAATTGTCGAGATTGACTGCGCGCCGCTGATTCACGCCGTCGCTCTCGATGTTCTGAATAAAGTTCCGGTCGGCGTGATTTCCGCGAAATTCAATAACGCGGCAGCCAATCTGATTTTGCGTCTTGCTTTGCTGTTTCGGGAAAGAAAAAAAATAAATAAAGTCGCTTTGAGCGGCGGCTGTTTTCAAAACGTCGCGCTACTCAAGGCAAGTTTGAAGCGTTTGCAAACACACGATTTTGAAGTTTTGACGCACCGGAAAGTTCCGCCGAACGACGGCGGTCTGGCTTTGGGGCAAGCAATTATTGGCGGTTTTCGGTTGATTGAAGCGTAAAAATTCAAATTTCTATAAATTCATTTCCGCGAAAAATTTGTTTTTTGCTATCAGTTGTTGCTATCATAATTGCGAATGAACCGCAGGCAGCAGAAAACTTTGACGGCTGTCTTTACAAAGCCGACGCCGGCGAACATCAATTTTTCGGACATTGAAAAACTGCTTATCGGATTGGGCGCGAAAAAAATTGAAGGCATCGGTTCACGCGCGGCGTTCGTCATCTCGAACAACTTAAAGTGGGAAGCGCATCGCCCGCACCCGAACAAGGAAGCGAGGAAATATCAGGTCGAAGCGGTTCGTGAATTTTTGGAAAAACCGGGTTATACGGGCGAGTGATTACGATGAATTACAAAGGATTTAGCGCAAAAGTTGAGTTTTCCGCCGATGACGACGTATTTTTCGGTCGTCTGCTGGGCATCGACGACATCGTTACATTTGAAGGAAGAACCGTCGACGAGCTGAAACAGGCTTTTCGGGAAGCGGTCGATTTTCATATCGAAGTCTGCGAAAAAGCCGGACAGAAATTAAAGAAAAACTACAGCGGCAAACTGCTTTTTCGCTTGCCGCCGGAGCTTCACGCCCGCATTGCCGAAATTGCCGAAAGCAAAGGCGTGAGCATTAACGAATTCGGCAGACAAGTTCTTGAAACAGCGGTAAAATAACCGGATAACGAATCTAAAATAATAAAAATATGTGTCTAGCCGTTCCCGTCAAACAAAGAATAGCTGGAATTTTTGGAGGCACAAATGACATATCATAATCAAAGTGCTGACAAATAATTGGGTAAAGCAACAAATAACTTAATTTTGCTTTGAAAATTTTCAAGGAGGAAAATAATGGAAGACACAACTACTGTAAATACGACAGCAATTAATTGGAAAGCGGCGATAATCGCCGGAATTATCGCGGGCGCGATATTTATGATGCTGGAAATGATGCTTGTGCCGCTCATCGGCGGCGGAAGCCCGTGGGGACCGCCGCGGATGATTGCCGCCATCGGGATGGGCAAAGACGTTTTGCCGCCGCCCGCCGATTTCGCCGCTGCTCCGCTGATGGCGGCGATGCTTATACATTTCCCGCTGTCAATCGTTTTTGCCGTAATTCTCGCGTTTATCGTCCAGCGTCTGGGTTTGGGATTGGCGATTTTAATCGGCGCGGTTTTCGGACTCGTTCTTTATTTCGTCAACTTTTACGGTTTCACAGCCATTTTCCCGTGGTTTGCGATGGCGCGAAACGCGATTACGATTTTCACGCACATCGTTTTCGGCGCGGCGGCTGCTTGGATTTACAAAGCAATGGCGAGACCGTAATTTATAAGCGCGGCGCGACATTCAAAATTTTTCTTTTAAGGACAGAAATTATGTGTTTAGCAGTTCCCGGAAAAGTTGTCGAACGATTTGAGACCAACGGAATCCAGATGGGCAAAATGGATTTCGACGGCATCACGAAAAACATTTGTCTGGCATACGTTCCCGACATTCAAATCGGCGAATACGCGATTGTCCACGTCGGTTTCGCCATCGAAAAGCTGGATGAAAAATCGGCGCTCGAAACGCTCGAAGTGTTTCGCAATATGGGTTTTCTCGAAGAAGAACTAGGGGAGACAGTTATCAGTTAGCAGTGAACAGTTATCAGTTGATTTTTGAAGAATAATCGTTCAATCAAACTGATAACTGATAACTGATAACTGATAACTGATAACTGATATGAAATATTTAAATGAATTCCGCGACCCGGAACTGGCACAAAACATATTGTCCGAGATTCGCGCCGTCGCCACGCGCAAATGGGCGATTATGGAAGTTTGCGGCGGGCAGACGCATTCGATTATCCGGCACGGCATCGACCAGCTTTTGCCGGAAAACGTCGAACTGATTCACGGTCCGGGCTGTCCGGTTTGCGTTACTCCGCTTGATATGATTGACAAGGCGCTGGCGATTGCCGCGCTGCCCGATGTGATTTTCTGCTCGTTCGGCGATATGCTGCGCGTTCCCGGTTCGGAAAAGGATTTGTTTCGCGTCAAGAGCGAAGGCGGCGACGTTCGCACCGTTTATTCGCCGCTCGACGCGCTGAAAATCGCCAGAGATAATCCCGACAAGCAAATCGTTTTTTTCGGCATCGGTTTTGAAACGACCGCGCCCGCCAACGCGATGGCGGTTTTTCAAGCCAAACAGCAAAATCTAATAAACTTTTCGATGCTCGTTTCGCACGTCCTCGTGCCGCCAGCGATTGCCGCGATTATGGAATCGCCGACCAACCGCGTCCAGGCATTTCTCGCCGCCGGACACGTCTGTTCAGTGATGGGCTACGCACAATATCCGCCGCTCGTCGAAAAATATAAAGTTCCGATTGTCGTTACCGGATTCGAGCCGGTTGACGTTTTAGAAGGCATTCGCCGCGTCGTCATTCAACTCGAAAACGGCGAATACAAAGTCGAAAATGCTTACAAAAGAGTCGTCAATCTCGACGGAAACGTCCCGGCGCAGGCGATGCTCGAAGAAGTTTTCAAAACAACAAACAGCGCGTGGCGCGGCATCGGCATTATTCCCGAAAGCGGCTGGCGTTTGAACGAAAAATACGACGATTTCAACGCCGAAACAAAATTCAAACTAACCGGAATAAACACCGTCGAATCGCCTTTATGTCGCAGCGGCGAAGTCCTTCAGGGAATGATAAAGCCGCACCAATGCGAATGTTTCGGCAACATTTGCACGCCGCGCAAACCGTTGGGAGCGACGATGGTTTCGAGTGAAGGCGCGTGCGCGGCGTATTACAATTATGGGCGTTTTGCGGCGACGGCGAAGTGATTTAAAGTAGTTTTTTTTCTGACTATTAGCGGAACAAACATTATTATTTGGTGTCTAAAAATCACATAGCTTAATAGAATTGAGGAAAACTTAAATACAAATATGAAAAAATATATTGTCCGCGTCGGCGTTTTGATTTTAGCATTTCTTGTAGGCACAACATTTATTTATCTCAGCGCTTGGGACAAAATAACAGATTTTATAACTCCGAAATCTAAACATTCTGTTGAAAATGGAAGTCCTTATTCCACGATTGATAAAAATAAAATCACCATAAAACCATTTAATGCCAGTTTCGACATTCCAGAAGAATGGCTCGAATATACGCGAGAGAAAAATATTTTCTTAAATTGCAGCGAATTGGATAAGATTGATTTTGAATATGGGATTAATTTTGATGAAGAAGATGGTCAGGTAATGGATGCTGTTATCCCATTTGAAAACTGTGCCGTTAATTTTGGAGATAAGGGTTGGGGAAATAGTAACTGGAATGACATACAAGGAAGGGTTTATGTAACAAATCTGACATTAAATGAAGTTAATGAAAGAATAGAAAAAAATGGGCTTAATAAAGCCTCAAGCGTATTTGAAAAAGCATCTGCAAAAAGTTCCGAATATAATGGTTGGCGACATAAGAGTTTAGAGGTGTTGGATGCTCCGACACATTTTATGTTATTCAAGGAAATTTGTTTTTATTACCGTGCGTTTGATGACAAAACAGTTGTTTTTACCTTTCTTCACGCAGATAAATATGAAGATGAAATAAATTTGATTTTGAGCAGTTTTAACTGGCAGACGAAAGATAACAAATCTTCTGAAAATAATTTACAAACAAAATGAACGATTTGGATTTCAGCAATTGAACTTGCCCTTTGCCGTTTCATAATTTTCCAAAAATCGTTCTCGACTCGGCGGAGTGAAATTAATCGGAAATCTTTTAACAAAAAACGTCGAATGTTGGACATAAACAAAAACCGACGAACAAGGGAAAAATATGAAAAAAACGAATGCTGATGACATTGTTAAAGGAGCTGTCGCCGGAATCATCGGCGGCATCGTCGCTTCTTTCGTGATGACTGAATTTCAAACGCTTTTAAGCTCGCTTTCGGAAGAAGAGAAAAAATCGAAAAAGAGAAACAGCAAAGAAGATGAACCGGCAAATGTGAAAACCGCCGAAGCGATTTCGGAAAATGTATTTGACCATAAATTGAAGAAAAGCGAAAAAGAACCGGCGGGCGAGGCGGTGCATTACGCGATGGGCGCAACGTCGGGTTTGATTTACGGCATCGCTTCCGAGATTGCGCCGATGACGACTGCCGGTTTGGGATTGCCGTTCGGCGCGGCGGTTTGGTTGGTTGCCGACGACGTTATCATTCCCGCGCTCGGACTGTCGAAACCGGCGACCGAATATGCGCTTTCGACGCACGCTTACGCGCTCACTTCTCACCTGGTTTACGGTTTGACGACCGATTTGGTGCGGCGCGGCGTTCGCGGATTGTTATAGACGCAATAAAGAACTTGGGCAAAACGCGATTTTTATGAACGATTTGGATTTCAGCAGTTGGATTTGCCCGCTGCCGCTTCGAGATTATCCGCGAATCGTTCTCGGACACGGCGGCGGCGGAAAACTGTCGAACGAACTAATCGAAAATCTTTTTCTGCCCGCTTTTTCCAATGAAACGCTCGCAAGTCTCGGCGATTCGGCGCAGATTGACGTTGCCGAACTTGTGAAAGACGGCGGACGACTCGCGTTTTCGACCGATTCGTTTGTCGTCCAGCCGCTTTTTTTTCGCGGCGGCAATATCGGCGATTTAGCCGTCAACGGAACAGTTAATGATGTGGCGATGAGCGGCGCGAAACCGCTTTTTTTAAGCTGCGGATTTATTATCGAAGAAGGTTTTGAAATCGAAAAACTCGGTCGCATTGCCGAAACGATAGGCGCGGCGGCGCGACGCGCGAATGTCCGAATCGTTACCGGCGACACGAAAGTCGTCGAGCGCGGCAAAGGCGACGGCGTTTTTATCAATACTTCGGGCATCGGCGTTATTCCGAACGGCGTAAATATCGCGCCGCATCTGGCGCAAAACGGCGATGTCGTAATTGTTTCGGGCGAAATCGGTCTGCACGGAATCGCCGTAATGAGCGAGCGCGAAGGCTTGGAATTCGACGCGCCGATTTTTTCCGATTGCGCGCCGCTGAATTTTCTTGTCGCCGAAATGCTTTCTGTAACAAAGGAAATCCACGTTCTCCGTGACCCGACGCGCGGCGGCATCGCTTCTTCTTTGAACGAAATCGCCAAAGCGTCAAACGTCGGAATCGTTTTGCAGGAAAATAAAGTTCCCGTGCCGCCGATTGTCCGCGCCGCCTGCGAACTGCTCGGACTCGACCCGTTTTACGTCGCCAACGAAGGAAAACTTTTAGCGATTTTGCCCCGCGAACACGCCGCCGAAATGCTGGAAAAAATGCGCTCGAACGAGTTTGGCAGAGAAGCGACGATTATCGGCGAAGTCGTCGCCGAACACGCCGGAATGGTTGTCGCCAAAACCGGAATCGGCGGCACGCGCGTCGTCGATATGCAGCTCGGCGAACAGCTTCCGCGTATTTGTTGATTTTAGCAATAAAACAAAGCAATTTAGCCGCAGATTTACACAGATTTACGCGGATAAAGGCGGATAAAAAAGCAGATGGAATTTAACAATAAAAATTCTTAATCTACTTTTTATCCGTGTTTATCCGCGTCTATCTGCGGCTAAAAAATTCTTAAAAATCAAACTTCACGCCGAACTGAATTTGCCGCGCCGGTCCTGCCGAGAAGATTTTTCCGAATTGGGCGGAATCGGCGAAAGTGTTGGGCAAATCGAAATTCGGAGTATTGAGCAAGTTGAAAACTTCGCCGCGCAGTTCCAAGTTGCGCGTTTCGCCGAATTTGATGCGTTTGACGAGAGCGATGTCGGTGTTGTGAAAGCCCGGTCCGGTTAAAATATTGCGTCCGGCGCTGCCGAAAGTTCCGGCGGTCGGAAGCGCGAAGGCGGCGGTGTTGAACCAGCGCGACGGGTCGGGGTTATCAATGCGCGGATTGCCGATGACGTTCGGGCGGTCTTGCAGTTGTCCAGTGTTACTGCGGTCGGAACTGATGCGCGGCGTGAACGGTCTGCCGGTTTGCGAGACGACGATGCCGGCGATTTCAAAATTGCCGAAAATTCGGCTGGCAATGCCGTCGCTCAAAAACGATTTGCCTTTGCCGAACGGCAGCTCATAAATAAAACTTGCGACGAAACGATGGCGCACGTCGAATTCCGAAAGCCCGCGTTCGGCGCGTAAATCGAAACTGTTTTGCGGATTGTTGGTTGACGCGACGCTTGCCGGAACGCCCGAAGAATCGTCGATTGATTTTGCAAATGTGTAGGACGCGAGAAACGTAAAGCCGTCGGAAAAGCGTTTTTCGGCGCGCGTCTGCAAAGAATGATAAATCGAATTGGCGGACGATTCGCGGTAGGAAATGTTGCCGAAACCGGCAAACGGGCGGCGCGAAGCGATTGAACCCGTGCCGAGAACGGCTTGATTGATGTTGCGGTTGCGAAGCAGATTCGTTCCCTTATTGCCGACGTAGGCGACTTCGACGACCGTATCTTTGAAGATTTCGCGCTGGATGCCGAGACTGAAATTTTGCAGGTAACTCGTCTGCAAATCGCGCTGCACGCCGGTCGGCGAAAGCGTCGCGGCTCCCTGCTGCGCCGTCGGAAACGGATTGCTCAAACTAATCGGCGCGGCGAGAGTGCCGTTAAAAGTGCTGATGCTGCGAAACGGCGGATTGCCGTAAATTCCGCCGAGTTCGTTGCCGACAATCGGCAAATCGTAGTAAATGCCGTAGCCGCCGCGAATCACGGTTTTCTGGTCAAACGGCTGAAAGGCGAAACCGACGCGCGGCGCGAAGTTATTTTTATCGGTTTTATAAACCTGATTGCCCAGACCGTTTTGACCGGCGATAATAATAGTTCTGGTTGCCGGGTCGAAATTTGAAAGTAAATTAACGTGAGTTCGAGGTAAGAAAATGAATTATGTTCAATCATTACAGTAATTTATCCAATATTTGGAATACTTTTTAAGTCTTTTTTGCGCTAAAACTTAAAAACAGCACGAATTTGCTGTTTCAATAATTACTTTGAAATCGTATATCGTTGATATTTAATGATTTACATTTATTTTTCAACTATTCTTATATCGAACTCACGTTAAATTATTTTCTTCGGTCAGCGGCGGATTAAGCTCGTAGCGCAGACCGAGATTAAATGTCAGGCGGCGCGAGATTTTCCAATCGTCCTGCACATAAAAGCCGTATGAATCCTGAAGCCGAACGCGCTCGGCGCTGCCGACGCCGCGCGTGTCCTGCGCGACTAATCCGAGCAACAAATCAGCCAAACCGTAATTCGTGTAAAGTCCTGTGAAACGAAAATCGCCGCGCGACGAGCCGGGATTGAAATTTTCCGAGCGAAACGGGCGCAAATCGAGACCGGCTTTGATTGTGTGCGCGCCGCGCTGAAGCGAAATATTGTCAACGAATTGCAAAGTCGTGTCGGTGCGTTCCTGCGGCAGCTGCACGTTGTTGCCGAGCGGGTCGAAACCCGTTACGCGAAACGCCGGAAAGCCGAAAGTGCGCGGGTCGCTCGCAAGTCCAGTCAGACCGAGCGCGCTGACAAAATCGGTTTTGTTTTCGGGAGCGCGAATTTGCTTTAAAAGGTTGTAGCCGAAACGAAATTCGTTGACCGCCCGCGAATTGATGATTTGCGTGTAGCTGAAAGAAAGGCTTTTCGTTAGCTGATTGTCGTTGCGCCCGAAGCCCGGCAGGTTGGTATTAATCGTGCCGACGAGCGTGTCGAAAACGTCAATTTGCTGGTCTTGGTTGACGCTGTAACGGAAAAAGACGTTTGATTTTTCCGTAAATCGGTGGTCAACGCGAATCGAATACTGGTTGGCGTCCTGCGGGCGCGAAAGCGTCGAAATCAAGTTTCGCACCGCGTCGGACGGATTGTTCGGCGCGGGAAAATATCCGGCAACTGCCCGACCGATTGGATTGATGCGGTTCTGCGGAATAATATTTCCCGCAAACGGCTGACCTGTCTGCGGGTCGCGAATCACAATCGGCACGGCGCGATTGAGCAAGGCTGAAAAATTGCCGTTAATAAAATCAGCAGTCGGAACCGCCGCGCCGCGCGTAACGCCTTGCCGCAGGCGCAAACCTTCGTAGCTGAAAAAGAAAAACGTGCGGTCTTTGCCCGAATCGAAAACTTTGCCGCCTTCGCCGAAATGCAGAAACGGAAGCGGTCCGCCGAATGTTCCGCCGAATTGGTTGCGCTTAAACGGCGTGGTTTTGCCGGGCAAATCGAAAAAGTTTTTCGCGTCGAACGCCGAATTTCGCACAAATTCAAAGACGTTGCCGTGATATTTATTCGTGCCGGATTTGGTGATGATGTTGACCTGCGCGCCCGCGCCTCTGCCGAATTCGGCGGAATAGCTGCTGGTCTGCACTTTGAATTCCTGAATCATATCGACCGACGGGCGAAACGTGAATTGATTTGCCGACGAATTGTTGTCGTCAACGCCGTCGAGCAAAAATTGATTCGCCGATTCGCGTGCGCCGTTGACGTTAAAGCCGCCGCGAAAAGAAAGCGACGAGCCTTGCGCCGCCGGAACCGCGCCGGGAACGAGCAAGGCTAATTGCTGAAATTCGCGCCCGTTGAGCGGCAGGCGAACGATTTTAGCCTGGTCAATCACCGTCCCGATTGATGCTGATTCAGTCTGTAAAGGCGAAGCCTCGCTATTTACTTCGACGGTTTCGGTAATTTGTCCGGCTTTAAGCGCGAGGTCGAGACCGGCGCGCTGGTCAACCTGTAATTCGAGTTCGCGCCTGATTAATTTTTGAAAACCGCCGCGCTCTGCCGTCAGTTGATATTTCCCGGCGGGCAGCAGCAGAAAAACAAAATCGCCCGAATCATCGCTCGTCACGGTGCGCGTCTGTCCGGTCGCCGTCTGCGTGAGCGTGATTTTCACATTCGGCAAAGCGGCGTCCGCTTCGTCGATTGTGCGACCGACAAGAGTCGCCGTCGCGGTTTGACCGAAAATCGGAAGCGCGGCGGCATTAAAAAACGCGATTGCGGCGATTGATAACAGAACGAGTGATAGTTTCTTTTTCATAAATTTAATTAGCTTTTCCTCTTCGTGAGAATATTCTCAAAAACGAATTTTGTTTGCTGCGGGAATTTCTGCTCCCGAATACGGAAATAGATCCGTCAAAAGAATGAATGCGATTGAGCAAAAACGCCCGGCTCGAAAGTTGTGTTTCTTTGAAAATGATTGTCGGATTTCCGGTATGTTCACAGCTAACAGACAAAAAAACGGCTTGGTAATTTTTTCACGCTGTTTATTTGTCAACCAAGTTCGATAAATCGAAGTATTTAATTGTGATAACGCTTTAGAGAAAGTTTGTCAAATTGTTTTAAGTATGATGTGAAAAAGATTAACGAAAACATTTAATCGGCTCAATAATTTGCGGGTTTTAAATTGAAAAAAATGGTAAAATTCGAGTTGTTCAAAATTTCGACGCACGGGATACGTTATAGACGCTTTTTAGCTTTCGCTGTAAAACAGATGAATCTGCCGATTTCCAGTTTGCCGGTTGAAAACTCCTGCGGGTGCGCGGATACGGAATCGAGCGAGAGCATCGAGTGTATGTGTCCGGCGACGGGTTTGGTGCAAATTATCGGGCGCAAGTATGCGCTTCGATTGCTGACCGTCATTGGCGAACGGCAAAGCATTCGTTTTAACGATTTGAAAACTTTGATGGACGATATGAGTTCTTCGACGCTGACGATTCGGCTGGCGGAACTCGAACGCGCCGGATTGATTAATCGCCGAACCTTCCCGGAGACGCCGCCGCGCGTCGAATACGCTTTGACGGGCGATGGCAAAAAACTGCGGCAAAGTCTTTTCGCCATCTCCAAATATGCGTCCCGAAATCTCGAAGCGCAGCGCCGTTTCGCCGAACGGTAAATCGCCGTTAAAATGTATTTGTTCGGAATGTAAATTAAATCTTGCCCGACATTTAAGCGATTGTTACTATTTGTAGAAAGCTGAAAAATTCTCTTCGCCGACAAGTTTTGATAATCATCTGTTTTTGTTAATCCGCGTCGCTGCCGAGATTTTATTTAGCGTAATTTCTTTTGGTTTAGTCTGACAGAAAGTTCGGAGGAAAAACGATGGATTCGATGACGATTTGGACTTATTCGCTCGTTGCCGCGACGGTTGTGATTTTGATTGTCGCCGCGCTGCTCATTGCAATCGTTCTAACCGCCCGCAAAATCGACGAACACGCCAAAGACATCTGGCAAGCCGGCAAGCAAATTGCCGGAAATACGGTTTCGATTTGGATGCTCAAAGACACCAACATCGTCGCCGGAGACATTCTAAAAACCGCCGAATCAATCGCCGGAGTCGCCGGAGAAATCAACGGAAAACTAACCAATCTCAGTAACACATTAACTAAGGGAGCGTAACTTTTTATGGAATTGTTAACGTGGCTGACAGTCGGTTATTTCGTGATTCTGGTGCTGACGCTCGCCGTCGGTTTGATTGCGATTTTGACGACTTTGATGAGCGTGGCGAAAAAGCTCGGCGGCATCAGCGCGGGTTTGCAGCAAGTCGAACAAAACACCGTGCCGCTCAACGGCGCGGTTGAAAAATTAAACGGTGCGCTCAGTGGTTTGGCAGGCGGTTTGATGGTCGCCGAATCGAGCTTCGCGTCGGCGAACGAGCATCTTCAGGAAACGCTCGACGCGGTAACGGTTAATCGGTAAAAATATCGGCTGCAAACTAAAACCGATGCTTCTATGCAAAATTAAATTTTCTAGCCGCGGATTAACGCAGATGACGCGGATAAGAAATAAAAAATAAAATTCGCGTCCGTCCGCGTTAATCCGCGGCTAATGTTCTTCAATCTTATTTTTGAAGCAATAACAAATTTGCGAGGTCAACTTAATGTTTTTAATCGAACTGATACCCGACGCTGCAAATACGATAAAAATCGTGTGGTGGATTGGGTTGGTCGTCGCTTTAATTGTCACGGTGATTGATGTCTATTTTCTGATTCGGGTGATTAAAGCCGCCAAAAGGATTGACGGTTTGGCGGGCAGAACTTTGACGGCGGCGGGCGGCATCGCGGGCAACACGGCATCGTTGAAAAACTTGACGGCGACCAACGAAGTCGCCGCCGCGCTGATTGCGAACGCCGCGCCGATTGTCGCCGTCGCCGCCGCGCTCGATAAAAAACTTTCGCTCGTTTCAAACTTTTTCGGCGGAGGTAAAAAGCAATGAATACGGTTTTATTGTTGACGATTTTAACGATTGTCGCCGCTGCCGTATTGCTCGTCGCGCTCGGCATCGGCTTATGGCAAATCGCGCTCGCGCTCGAAGGCATCGGCAAAAGTCTCGACAAAATCGCTTACGGCGTGCGGGCGATTGAAACCGAAACTTCGCCGCTGCCGAACTGCATTGACGGCATCAACGGCTCGCTCGCTCCCGTCGTCGGCGGTTTCGCGGCGGTCGGCGAAAGTCTAACGAGCGCGGACACGCATCTCGGCAATGTCGCGGGAGCTTTGGGCGTAAAATAATAACAGTTAGCAGTTATCAGTTAGCAGTTATCAAAATGCTGGCTGCTAACTGATAACTGATAACTGCTAACTGAATAAAGTTATGAAAATAGGAATTAGCGGCAAAGGCGGTTCGGGCAAAACGACGATTTCGGCGACGCTTGCAAGAGTGTTTGCCAAACAGGGATTTCCCGTTTTGGCGATTGACGGCGACCCGAATCCGAATCTGGGAATGGCTTTGGGTTTGGACGCGCAGACGCTCGAAGAAACGCATTCGATTCCGCGCGGCAGTATCACCGAAAGAGTTCAGGACGAAGACGGCAAAATGCGGATGGTTCTGAAAGATACGGTGGAAAATATCGCCGCCTTGCACGGCATCGCCGCGCCGGACGGAATTCGTTTGATAGTCGGCACGAAAGTCGAAACCGCCGGCGCGGGCTGACTCTGCTCCGCGCACGCTGCGGTTCGCAGCTTAATGGGAGAAATCGTTTCGGAAGCCGACAAAATAACCGTGATGGATATGGAAGCGTCATTGGAACACCTTAGTCGCGGCACGGTTCGGCACGTTGACGTGATGCTGATTGTTACCGAACCTTATTATCGTTCGTTGGAGACCGCTCGCCGAACTTTGCCGCTCGCCCGCGCGCTCGGCATCAATCATATTTACGCCGTTGTCAATAAATATCGCAGCCAGGAAGACGAAAAAGCCGTAACGGATTTTTGCCGCGCGAACGATTTGGAAATTATCGCCAAGATTCCTTTTGACACAGAAGTTACGCAAGCAGATTTGGAAGGTAAATCTTTATACGATTTTAATCCGAATTCATCGGTCGTCAAAGAAGTCGAAAAACTCGCCGCCGATTTACGGATGCGCGTGCCGCTGAATAATTCTTCGGCATCGAAAGTATTAACCAAGCCGAATTGTTAGGCTTTACTGTTTTTTCAGTTGCCACTAGCTTTAGCTAGTGGGTAATTGAGAAGGGATTTGAGGCTTTAGCCAAAATTAAGGGAATTAATTCCTTATCAGCTTTAGCTAAAGCAAATCGGAATATTATTTTTTTAGATATTTGGCTAAAGCCTGTTGTTTTTGCAATCTTGTCCACTAGCTAAAGCTAGCGGCAATTTATCAAAACCGAATATCGAAAGATTCTGGATTGAGGAGAATTTATATGTTAGACGACCCGAAATCACTGACCGGACATCCGACCGATGAGGATGCCGCGCGCATCGCCAGACCGGAAACCAAACCGAAAGAATTGTCTTTCGGACCGCTGGAGACGGTTCACGTTTTTTGGCTCGCCGGAATGAGCTGCGACGGCTGCACGGTTGCCGTTGCGGGCGCGACGGAGCCGCCGCTCGAAAATCTTCTGACTGGAACGATTCCCGGCGTTCCGCAGGTTATTCTGCATCATCCGGTTTTGTCGGTCGAAGCGGGCGACGAATTTATTGCGAGTTTTTACAAAGCCGAGCGCGGCGAACTCGACGCGCCTTACGTTGTTTGTTACGAAGGTTCAATCGCCGACGAAAGCATCGCGGCGGCAACCGGCGGTTACTGGGCGGCGCTCGGCTCGGAGCATTTGGGCGGCGATAAACACCGTCCGATTCCGACGACCGAATGGCTCAAACGCCTCGCGCCGGGCGCGGCTGCCGTCATCGCCATCGGAACTTGCGCGACGTGGGGCGGCATTCCCGCCGCCGCCGGAAATCCGACCAACTCGATGAGTTTGATGGATTTCCTGGGCAAAGATTATCGCGGCACAGCCGGTTTGCCGGTTATCAATATTCCGGGCTGCTCGCCCATCGGCGACAATTTTACCGAAACGGTGGCGATGATTTTGCTTTTTCTGCAAGGCATCGCACCGCTGCCCGAATTTGACGAACTCGGTCGCCCGGCGTGGCTTTTCAGCGATACCGTGCATACAAAATGCGTGCGCGGCGGCTATTACGAAGAAGGAAATTTTGCGACTAAATACGGGCAAAAAGAATGTCTCGTGGAAATCGGCTGCTGGGGTCCGGTCGTCCAGTGCAATATCACTTCGCGCGGCGCAATCAATCATATGGGCGGCTGTATGAACACGGGCGGCGTCTGTATCGGCTGCACGATGCCCGGTTTTCCCGACAAATTCGCGCCGTTTTATAAAATGCCGCCGGGTTCAAATGTTTCGACCAACGCCGTGCGAACTTATGGCGCGGTTATCCGGCGTCTGCGGCGAATGACGATGAAATTTCAAAATATGGAGCCGCGCTGGGAAGAAAACGGCGAAGTTCCAAGTGGCTGGGGCGCGTTTCAAAAACCGTCGCTGGTCAATGAAGCAATTCATTATCTTTACCAAAAATTGCAGTATCGCGGCTCGACCCGACCGGGCGATGTCGTCTCGAAAGCGTCGCTCAAAGCGAAGGGATTTCATACACCCGAAGTTTGATACAGTTATCAGTCATCAGTTATCAGTTATCAAAAATTCAATTTTAGTGTTCACCAATAACTGATAACTGATGACTGATAACTGATGACTGATAACTGATAACTGTAAAAAATGTTGAATAACAGTTTGGTTTATGAGAAGGCTTTTCAATTTGCGATTCGGATTGTCAAGGCTTACAGATATTTGCAGGAAACACACAAAGAATTTGTGATGTCGAAACAATTATTGCGAAGCGGGACTTCAATCGGAGCAAATATTGCGGAAGCAAACGGAGCTATTTCAGATGCTGATTTTTCCAGTAAAATGAACATTGCCTATAAAGAATCGCTCGAAACAAAATATTGGCTTTCGCTGATGAAAGCCACGGATTACCTGACGGAAAAGACCTTTGAAAGTATGTTCACCGATGCCGACGAAATTTCAAAAATGCTCTTTTCTATAATAAAAAAATCCAGAATCGAAAAATCTGATAACTGATAACTGACAACTGATAACTGAAAAAAATTATGTGCTTCAAAAATTTACCGATTGAATTCGACGAGCAGGGAAAAGCGTTCTTAAAAGGCGGCATCCGCGACCCGTATTCGACTAAAAATCAGATTACTTCGGTTGGCGAAGTCAAACAAATGCCTTATGACACGGTGCGCGAACTGCTGGCTCGAAACGGCTACATCAAAGACGTTGATTTCGACCCGGTAACGCGCATCGCCGGCGCGCTCGCCTTTCACGGCGTCGCGGATTTGGAGAACCGCAAATTTATCGAAGCGCGTTCGATGGCGACTTTGTTTCGCGGCTACGAAATCATTATGCAGGGACGCGACCCGCGCGACGCGATTTTTATCACGAGCCGCGCCTGCGGCGTGTGCGGCGGAGTTCATTCGTCGTGTGCCGCTTTGGGAATCGAGATGGCGTTCGGCATTACGCCGCCGCCGCTCGGTATTATCGTCAGAAATTTGATGCTCTCGCTCGAATTTTTATATGACAATCCGCTGCATCTTTTTCTGCTCGCCGGACCTGATTACTCAGAGTTGATAGTCAAAGCGACGACACCGAGTTTGTGGGATAAAGCGACTAAAACGCCCGCACCGAACGCCGAACATCACGGCTACGCGACTATCGGCGATTTAATGAAGGATATGAATCCGCTTTCGGGAAATCTTTATCTTGAAGCCCTGCATATGACGCGCGTCGCGCGTGAAGCGTATGTCGTCATCGGCGGCAAATATCCGCATCCCGAAACGCTCGTGCCGGGCGGCGTCAGCACGACCGTTACATTGCAGACTTTTAACGAAATTTACACCCGACTGCACAAATTTTTCGATTACGCGAAAAAAGTCGTTACGATTTGGGACGATTTGACCGACTTCTTTTACGACGCGAATCCCGAATATCGAAGAAACGGAATGCGGGCGGCGAATATGGTTGACTTGGGAATTTGGGACGACCCGGACGTTTATGACGCGACTTACGAAAATTGCAACACCTGGGGCAATGCTCGATGGTCAACGCCGGGCGCGATTATCGGCGGCGAGCTTGTTACCACTGATTTGCAAAATATCAATCTGGGAATGGAAGAGTTTATCGAACATTCGTTTTACGAACAATGGTCAAACGGCGACGGCAACGGCGGTTTGAAACATCCGACTGACCCAAGCGGCGCGCCGCTTTCGCCGTATCATCCGTGGAATAAGGAAACTCTGCCGCGTCCGACGGGACAGAACTGGCGCGAAAAATATACCTGGGCGACCTCTCCAAGATGGGACAGACAGGTTTTTGAAGCCGGTTCTTACGCCCGCGTCTGGAACACCGCCGCCGCGCAGAAAATTCGTCCGAATCCGTTTATCGAATCCACCGGCAGAAGTCTGAAAATGCGCCTGCCGAAATCGGCGAAACCGGAAATGAATATCGAATGGAAAATTCCGACCGATTGGAACACATTCGAGCGCAACAAAGCGCGGGCTTACGGCGTAGCTTTTACCGCGCTCGTCGCAATGAACGATTGGCTGAAAGGTCTGGAACTTCTCAAAAGAGGCGAAACGGCGGTCAGCACCGATTTTGAAATCCCGAAATCGAATCGCATCGGCGTCGGTTTCTGGGGCGCGGGACGCGGATTTCTGTCGCACCATATGGAACTCGACAAAGGTCTCGTTACCAACTATCAAATCGTTACGCCTTCAACGATTAACGCTTCGCCGATGGACGCGTGGGACAAACACGGACCTTATGAAGAAGCCGTTTTGAACACGCCGATTTTAGAAGAATTCGACAAACCGGAAGATTACAAAGGCATTGATTTGCTCAGAACTCTGCGAAGTTTCGACCCGTGTATGCCCTGCACGACGCACATCTACGCGGGCGAGCATAAAGTCGTCAGGGAGATCAATACCTGCGCCTGCGGCGTTGATGGTTGATAGCGCAAACACAAGATTTTTTGCCTGCGAAATACACGAATTACACGAAATAAAGAAAGCAAAAAATGATTTTTTTCGTATGTTTCGTGTCTTTCGTGGGTAAAATTTTTTGCATTGTCATTTTGTATGAAAGTGTTAATCGCCGGAGTCGGACATCCCAACTTAAAAGATTTGTCGTTCGGGCAGGTTTTGCTGCCGCATCTCAAGCTGCAAAAATGGACGGAGAATTTCGACCTCGAAAATTTGAGTTTCGGGGCGATTGCCGTGCTGCAATGGTTTCAGGATTTTCCCGGTAAATACGATAGAGTCGTTTTCGTTTCGGCGGCGGAACGCGACGGGCGCAAGCCCGGAACTTTGGATGTTTACAAATGGAATTTCGCGCCGCTTGATGAAGAAGTCGTGCAGGAATGCGTGGCGGAATCGGTGACGGGAATTATCAGTCTGGACAATTTGATGATGATTTTGCAGTATTTCAAAGCCTTGCCGCCGGAAGTTTTTGTTTTGGATTTAGAACCGGTTGATGCGGAAATCGGATTTGAATGCAGTTCAGAAATCACGGCGCGGTTCGACGAGTTCAGCGATATTGTCAGGGAGAAGGCGACGGCAAAACCGGAAACTAAAAATGACTGAAATGAGCGAACCGACAACTGAAATCGAAGAAGAAGCAACTGCTTTCGACCAGTTAAATATCCTGCTCGAATCAATCGAACAGCACCCGGAAGAAGCGGTTCGCAATCACGTTCGCGCGCTGGTTTATACCTTGCTCGACCTTCATCACGAAGCGCTCAAGCGCATCGTCGAAATCGTTTCTGATCAGCCGACGGGCGAAAAAATCTTGCAGGAATTCGGCGATGATGAAGTCGTGCAGGCGGTTTTAATGGTTCACGAACTGATGGCGCAGCCGCTTGAGACGCGCGTCGAAAACGCGCTCGAAATCGCTCGCGGGCAATTGAAAATTTACGGCGCGGATGTCGAACTCGTCGAGGTCAAAAACTCGGTCGCCAGATTAAGAATCCTCGGCGGCGCGTCAACCGTTAATGTTTCGACGACGATTCTGAAAGCCGAAATCGAACACGCGCTGCACGAACACACGCCCGATTTGCTCAACGTCGAATACGAAGACACGATTGCGCCCGCGCGCCCGCCGAAATTGGTGCAGATTCTACCGCGTAAACCGGTTCAGATGACTGCGACGAACGAATATTATATTGCGGTAATCCGCGTTGACCAGGTTCTCGAAAACGCTCTGCGCGTCGTCGAAACGGTTGGCATCAATCTGCTGTTGTGTGATGTCGCGGGAACGATTTACGCTTTTCAAAACCGCTGCGCCGAAGGAAATACGCCGCTCGATGGAAGCGTTTTGGAGGACGGAATTTTGACTTGTCCGTGTCACGGTTATCAATTCGACGTGCGGCAAAAAGGGCGTTCCCTGACCGATTCAAATTTACGGCTTGAATCCTTGCCGTTGAAAGTGGAAAATGATGTTGTCAAAGTTGCCTTACCGAAGGAGGAAGAAACCAATGCGCGAACAATCCATTGACTTAATTACGACCGACGAGGAGGCTTCGATTTTCTGGCAGGACGAGATTTTGCAGGTAATGTATTGGATGCGCGGCGAAGGTTTCGGCGAAAAAATAACCGTCGCCGAACTGAAAAAATTTCTCGACACTTCGGACGAAACGCTCGTCGCCAATTTATCGCAACTGGCGAAGCACAACTTGGTTAATTTCGATTTTTCGGACGCTTACGAGCTGACCGAAACCGGCGTTAAAGAAGGCGGGCGGCGTTTCGCGGACGAGTTTGACGGAATGCTCAAACAAGGTCACTACGAATGCGACGACCCGAACTGCGACTGCAACGACCCGAATTCGGACGCCGCTTGCAGGCATCTCAACGCGGCGCACGTTCATTAAATTCGTTTTGGAGGGCGACGGGTTCGGAAGAATTTTAGCCGCGGATTTTCGCGGATGACGCGGATTAAATCAATTAAGAATTAAGAATTAAAATCTTTTTCTTATCCGCGTCATCCGCGAAAATCCGCGGCTAAACAATTTCTTATAAAATCGTTACAAATTCAATCCAAATCCCGAAGCGTGAGTTTATGAAATTTCGCCTTTCGCGCTCACACCGAAAGTTTCTCGTCAAGCGAATCGTTCAATCGCTCGTTCTCATCCTGCTTTTAATCGTCATCAACTTTTTCCTGATTCATCTCGCGCCGGGCGACCCGGTTTATTATCTCGCCGGACAAAGCGGCGACGAGCAGTATTTTCAGTTGATTCGCGCCAAATTCGGGTTAGACCAGCCGCTGACAACGCAGCTTTGGGTTTATCTGTCGAGCGTTCTGCGCGGCGATTTGGGATTTTCGTTAAGTTATCAACAGCCGGTTTCCGCCGTTATTTTCGCGCGTGTTCCGGCGACTGTGTTGTTAATTTTGAGCGCGATTTTGATGGCATCGTTCGGCGGCGTTCTGCTCGGAGTCGAAGCGGCGCGGCGGGAAAATTCTTTTTACGACCGCGCGTTTAATACGTTCGCGCTGCTCGGACATTCTTTTCCGGCTTTTTCAATCGGTCATCTGTTGCTGCTTTTCTTCGCGCTTTATTTGGGTCTGTTTCCGGCGCAGGGATTTGTTTCGGCAAATCAGGATTTGACGGGAATCAATTATTTTTTCGATTTACTGGCGCATCTCGCTTTGCCGGCTTTGACGCTCGCTATTGTGCAGACGGCGCAGATTATGCGGCTTACCAGAACGCAGATGCTCAGTATTTTGGGCGAGAATTTCATCACAACGGCGCGGGCGAAAGGCGTTTCGGAAACTCGCGTGATTTACGCGCACGCGCTTCGCAACGCTCTTTTGCCGGTTGTTACCGTTATCGGCACGGATTTAGGAATGCTTTTGAGCGGCGCGGCTCTGGTCGAAACGGTTTTCGCTTATCCCGGACTTGGGAGATTGACTTTGGAAGCGCTCGAAGCCCGCGATTATCCGGTTTTGATGGGACTTTTTTTGATGATTTCCATCGCCGTCGCCGTGATGAATTTTCTGACCGACATCATTTATCCGCTCGTTGACCCGCGCATCAGATACAGCCGATGACACGAAATAACGAAATCAAAAATCATCGTTCCGGTTCGGCGGGAAATTTTTGGCGCGTCTTAAAAAATAACAAAACGGCGGCGGCGGGCGCGTTTGTGCTGACGGTTTTTTTGTTTGCGGCGATTTTCGCCGACTTTATCGCGCCGTTCGACCCGCTGAAAACTTCCAATCAAACATTTCAAACGCCTTCGCCGAAATTTTTATTCGGAACCGACGATTTGGGACGCGACGTTTTCAGCGGCGTGATTTACGGAGCCAGAACTTCGATTTTAATCGGCGTTTCCGTCGCTCTTTTCAGCGGAATAATCGGCGTCTTCGTCGGCGCGGCGGCAGGTTACGCGGGCGGTGTCTGGGACGATTTCTTGATGCGGCTGACGGAACTTTTTCTGATTCCGCCGCGATTTTTTTTGGTGCTGGTAATCGCCGCGCTTTTCGGCGGGTCGCTCGTCAATTTAATTTTAATTTTAACTTTTACTTACTGGACGACGACGGCGCGGCTCGTGCGGGCGGAAGTTTTGTCTTTGAAAGAACGCCCGTTCGTCGAAGCCTCGAAAGCGATGGGCGCGAGCGGTTCCAGAATTTTATTTCACGAAATTCTGCCGAACGCGATGCCGCTGATAATCACGCAAATAACGCTGATGGTCGGCGGAATTATTCTGCTCGAAGCGGCGCTCGAATTCGTCGGCATCGGCGACGGCAGCCAAATCAGTTGGGGCTATATGCTGCACAACGGACAGCATTTCATCCGCGACGCCTGGTGGATAATCGCCTTTCCAAGTCTCGCGCTTGCCGCGCTCGTGCTGTCGCTGAACGTCGTCGGCGATGCTTTAAACTCCGCGCTTAATCCGAAGAATCATTCGGCGTATATTGAAAAGTCAGTCTGACTTTGCGTTGTTTAATGAAATAACCCGAACGGCTGAGTTTGATTATGCTTTTACCAAAGTAGTTTTGCGGGATAAGCGGGAAATTCCGAATCAACTGTAATAATCGTGAAATTTTCGGTGATGCTCTGCGCTATTAACAAACGGTCAAACGGGTCTTTGTGATGAAACGGCAAATTGTCGAGAGCTAAAATGTGTTCGGTGGTGATTGGTAAAATTTCCACTTCATTGTCTCGCTGTTGGCTTTCAATCAAATGTCGAAGCGGGAGTTTTAATTTGATTTTGCCAAGCTGAGTTTTTATTTGCATTTCCCGGATGCTCGCGTCGCTCAAAAACAAACGATTGTTTTCGTCTTCCAACGCTGCCAACGCGTTAGCCGAAAGTTTCGTCGGCTCGTCCGCCCACCAAATAAAACTGTGCGTGTCGAAAAGCAAATCTGAATTCATTCTTTTCCCAGCCAGAATTCATCCGGCAGCGGTTCGTCAAAATCTTCGCTCGTCCAAATCGCACCGCGATTTAAACCGGCGACGCGCTTCTTTTTAGACGGCGGCGCGACGGCTTCCAAACGCGCCAGCGGCTTGCCGTTTTGAGTAATCACAATTTCGCCGCCGCGTTCGGCAAGCGCCAGCAATTCGGCTAACTGCTTTTCGACTGTTTCGAGATTGATAGTTTGCGTCGGCATAATTATTCACCTAACTTCAGCAGTATAACACGGCAGTTTTGCAGTATTTTTTTTCAATATTTTTCGGTCAAACGTTAACCTCGACGCTTTTTTCGTTTAGCTAAAATTACGATAACCGCAGTTAAAATAGTTATTCCGACAATCAGAAAGAAATAAAATCTGCGCTGCCCCGAAACATTGGTTGAATTGCCCGCCGGTCTTTTCCCGTTCGTCCACCACGCATCCTGCGCGAAATAGATGTTTGATTTGGCGTTTCCCTGATACATTCCCTGCAAAGCGGCGTTGTAAGCCGCGCCCGATTGCGGTTCATACAGCCACAAATACGGCACGTCGCGGACGAGAATTTCCTGCGCTTCAAAATAATATGCGGCGCGTTTTTCTTTATTTAATTCGGAGGCGGCGAGTTCAAAAAGCTCGTCAATGCGCGGGTTGCGATAGCTCGCGCCGTTGGAAAACGGAATCGCGGCGATGTTGGTTGAAACGACCGTTCGCTTGACTCCGATGTCGGGGTCGGGTCCGTTTTCAAACGAAACGAAGGCGAGGTCGAAATCTTTTTTGATGTAAACGCGGTCAACCGCCGCGTTAAATTCCATTTGTTCCAAATCAACCGCGATGCCGACTTCGCGCAGTTGGTCGCGCAGAACTTCGACGATTTTCGCGTAAGCGGGCGCGTAAACATATTTTAAGTGAAATCTCGCGCCGTCCGCGCCGGGTTTATAACCGGCTTCGTCGAGCATTTTGTTGGCAAGCGGCACATCTCTTTCGTATTTTTCGACGTTCGGATTATAAGCCCATTTGAGCAGACTCGAAATCGGTCCGGTCGCCGCTTTCGCTTTGCCGAAAAAGATTCGTTCGACGATGTAATTTTTATCAATCGCGCGAGCCATTGCCTGCCGGACGCGCACGTCCGACAGCGGCGCGCGGCTCGTATTCAGCACGACCGTTTCGACCGTCGCAAAGCCTTCGCGCCCTTTTTCGCTGACGACGACATCGGGCAGATTGGCGAATCGCTGAACGTCGAGAGGTGTCGGATTGAGAAAATAATCCGCCTCGCCGTTTTCAAACGCAATCGCGGCGGTCGCGCTGCTCGGCATAATTTTATAGACGATGCGGTCTAAATACGGCTTGCCGGTTTTGAAATACTTTTCGTTTTTGACGAGCGTGATATGGTCGCCTTTCGCCCATTCCTGAAACCGAAACGCGCCGCTGCCGACGGGTTTGACGTTGTAAGGATTGGTCAGCGCGTCCGCATTTTCGTAAAGATGTTTAGGCATCACGGGCGCGTTCGTCACATCAATTAATTGGAGAAAAGCGGCGAACGGTTTATTAAATTCAAAAACGACCGTGTGCGCGTCGGGCGTGCTGATTTGCCGCAGTTTATCGCCGACGGCGGCTCTGGTGCGCGAATGATATTTTAAAAGCAATTCTTCAAACGTAAATTTCACGTCTTCGCTCGTTACCGGCACGCCGTCGTGGAACTCGGCGTTTTCGGCGAGATGAAACGTGTAAATTCGCCCGTCGTCTGAAACTTCCCAGCTTGTCGCCAAATCGGGAATCGGATTCAAATCGAAATCCGCCGCGACCAGCCCGCTGAAAATCGAGCCGCAAACCAGGTGAACGCCGCCCTGCGTCGTAATCGCCGGATTAAGTCCGCCCGGATCGGTCGAAGCGGCGACGACGACGTTGCCGCCGTATTCCGGCGTATTGGCGAAAACAGCAGACGTAAAAATTAAAAACGAAGCGGCGAACAGCAGGAAAAATTTTTTTAGCATACCGTGAAACGGGCGAAAAAGCGTAAATCACTGCAAAAGATCTACACAAGAGAGTAACACCAATAGTGCTAAAAATCGAAGTATTAAAATTAAGCGAAAAATTAATAAAAGAGAACTTCTAGGTTAGTGGCAAATTAGTTTCGGTTAGTTCATCAATCAACGACAAAACCTGTTCGACCGCCGGCAAAACTGCCATTTCAACTGACGGACGCAAACCTTCAACCGCGTCGTCCACATATTCCGGCTGACACCCGACAAGAAATACTTTCGGCGGACAAACTTTCAATGCCCGCGCCAGCAGCAGCACTTTCGACGGGTCGGAGTAGTGCATATCAACCATTGATTGGTGAAGTTCCAGATTTTCTATTTCGGATTCGCTTTCAACCGGCTCGACAACAAAAAGCGTTCCGGCTGTCGCGCCCTTATCTATCGCGTCGATGATAATCAGCGCGTCATAACCTTTCATCAACTCCTGCACGAACCCGATGCCGCCGATGCCCGCTTCATACAAATCAACTTCTTCGGGAATGTTATGATTTACGGACAATTCTTCGACGACTCTAATTCCAAAGCCGTCGTCGCCGCGCAAAATATTGCCCATTCCCGCTACCAGAGTTTTCATAAAATCATAGAATTTTTCGGGTTAAAATTTAATACCCTTTATAATATATAAGACCTTTATACGGGTTATTACCAGTTAAGTTATTCAAGAGGTGCATTTTGGCAAACAGAACAAGCGCGGCACAAACGGCGATTCACCAAATGCGCCGTCGTAATCATTCCCGCGCCGAAAATAAGAAGCGGAATCTGCAAACGCCAATTATCCTCGAAACGTTCACGCGCCAAAACAACCAGTATTATTCCAAGCGCAAAAAAACTAGCGTTCTGATTTTGTTATGCCGGCGGAAATACGCCGAAAGCAAGGCGAGCGCGGCAATCAGCGCGGACGCGCCGAGCAACAGCCATTCCAATCGCTCATTGGCAAGAAAACTCAACCCGGCGAGAGGCAGCCGCGAAACTACCAGCGGCATCGCAGCGCGATGAACGACGCACAGCCAGGAGACGGTCGCGCCGGTGTTGTAGAGATTTAATTTACGAGCAAGCATTTTGTTCTTTGCGCTTTTATGTTCTTGCAGCATTCTAATTCGGTTTGCTCAAAACTCGAAAACGGCTTGATAAAACGATTTTCCGCGTCAATCGCCCGCGCTTTTTTCGTGATAAAATCGAAAATAATGGAAAATTTTCTGAACACCGAAACGCTGATTATCGAACTTCTGCTGATTGTTTCGCTCGTCGCGCTGGTCGTGCGCCGTCTGCGGATTCCTTACACGGTCGCGCTGGTGGTTGTCGGCTTGCTGATTACTTTTCAGCAGCCCGAAAAAATCTCGCTCACGCCGGAATTGATTTTGTCGCTTTTTATTCCGCCGCTCGTTTTTGAAGCCGCGTTTCATCTGGAATTTAAGAGTTTGCGCGAGAATTGGCTGCCGATTGTCGGTTTGGCGATTCCGGGCGTTTTGCTGACGACCGCGATGGTCGGGTGGATTGTCTCGTGGGGCGTGGGAATTTCTTTGACAAGCGGACTGGTTTTCGGCGCGTTAATCGCGGCGACCGACCCGGTGGCGGTCGTCTCTTTGTTCAAGGCGTTGGGCGCGCCGAAGCGTTTGACGACTTTGGTCGAGAGCGAAAGTCTTTTTAACGACGGAACGGCGATTGTGATTTTCAAATTGATGCTCGTCATCGCGCTGTCGGCAACGGTTGGAAACGCGGACGCGGCGCACGGCGGCGGCTCGTTCGATTTTCTGACGGCGGCGGTTGATTTCGTGCGCGTCGCGGCGGGCGGTCTGTTCGTCGGCATCGGTTTGGGCTGGATTATCGCGCAGATTATCGCCCGCGTGGACGATTATTTAATCGAGACGATGCTGACGACGGTTCTCGCCTTCGGCACATATTTAGTCGCCGAACGATTTCACGTTTCCGGCGTGCTGGCGGTCGTCGCGGCGGGCATTATCACGGGTAACGTCGGCTTGAAGGGAATGTCGCCGACGACGCGCATCGTGCTGTTTAATTTCTGGGAAGTTCTCGCCTTCGTCGCCAACTCGCTCGTATTTTTATTGATTGGCTTGGACGTGAACTTACGCGAAATCGGCGCGAATATTTTGCCGATTTCGATTGCGCTGTTTGCCGTTCTGCTGAGCCGCGCGTTGGTCGTTTACGGCATAACATTTCTAGCGAATCTGCGGACGGCGAATAAAGTTCCGCTCGGCTTCCGCCACGTTCTGTTCTGGGGCGGTTTGCGCGGCGCGATTAGTCTCGCGCTGGCTTTGAGTTTGCCCGCCGCGCTCGCCGAACGCGAACTTCTTCTCGTAATGACGTTCGGCGTGGTTTTATTTACTTTGCTCGCTCAAGGAACGACGATGCAGCTTTTAATGCGGCGACTCGGCATCGGACAGCCGGAGAAACTCGAACTCGAATACGAACGCCGACACGGACGACTGCTCGCCGCGCAAGCCGCGCTGCGCCGCGTCAAGGAAATGCACGGCAACAATATGCTGTCGCTGACGACCTGGCAGGAAATCGAACCGGAACTTCAAAAACAGGTTGCCGATGCGAATGCCGCGCAAACCGCTCTGCTCGAAGAACATCCCGATTTGCAGCTCGAAGAGCGCGTTGACGCGGTTCTCGAAGGCTTGCGGGCGCGGCGCGCGGCGTTGACGACGATGCTCAGCAACGGAATGATTTCCGAACAGGTTTATGAAGAACTCGTCGAAGAAGTTGACGAATCAATCGCCCGCGCGCACCGCGCCGCGATTAAAACCGAAACGGCGGCGGAAGCTGTTTAGAAACTGTTTGAAAAGCTGAAATTTAAAGTAAAGTCGAAGAAGAAAATGCTGTCAAATAATTATACCGCCCGTCGTTTATTAAGTTTGCCTGTTTTAGCGAAAGTGAAAATCGTGATAACTTTCAAATTGAAAAAAGTCCGGTTACTTTATGTTGAATAGAAAAAACACAATTATCAAAGGCGATAATCTTCAGGTTCTAAAACGATTTGAAGATGAATGCGTTGATTTAATCATAACTTCGCCGCCTTATTTTCAACAAAGGGATTATGGAAACGGAAAACTTGGAATAGGAAACGAATCAACGGAAAACGAATATCTGCAAAACCTGCTGAAGGTCTTCGATGAATGCGTTAGAGTAACTAAAAGAACAGGCTCAATTGTTTATAATCTCGGAGACAAATATGTAAACGGCAACCTCGCATTGCTTCCTTATAAATTTGCAATTAAAGCGAACGAAAACAACGGCGTTTTTCTCATCAATCAATTAACCTGGGCAAAATTAAATCCGACACCGCGCCAAGAAAAACGAAAATTGATTCAGGCTACCGAACCGTTTTTTATTTTTGCCAAGTCTAAAGATTATTACTTTGATTTGGAAAATTATTTGAGCCATTTGGACGAGTTTAATAAAAACGGCAAAAACAAACCTTCCGAAAATCTCGGTAAAAAGTATTTTGAACTAATCGAAAATTCCGATTTAAGTGAAAACGAAAAAGTAAAAGCCGTGCGCGAGCTAAAAGAAGTAATACATTCAATTCATAAAGGCGAAATTGTCGGATTTAGAATGAAAATTAAAGGCATCCATAAATTAGCCTATGGCGGGCAAGAAGGCGGGCGCAACAATCAAATCAAAAACAACGGTTTCACCATCATTAAAATTTTGGGTAATCGAATGAAAAAAGACGTTATCGAAAGTCCCGTCGAAATTACAAAAGATAATCATCATCCAGCCGTCTATCCGTCATACATTGTTCAAGAGTTGATTAAACTTTTAAGTAAAAAGGGCGATGTCGTGCTTGACCCGTTTTGCGGAAGCGGCACAACTCCGCTTGCGGCAAAAAACTTAGAAAGAGATTTTATCGGAATTGAAATAAATCCGAGCTATGTGGAACTCGCCAATAAAAGGCTGATACAAACTTCCGCGCAGCAAGAATTTTTTATATGAATCCAACAGAAACGCTTGAGGAGTGTTATGCAAAAGCATTGGAAATGGCAATTAACGAACGTTCCGATGAATTTTCAAGCGACATCAAATCCAACATAGACGTATTCATTGAAAGAATTGATACCGATAAATCTTTAATTCAAGTTATCGTAACCAGCCTTTTAAAGAAAATACTTTCACCTGAACAGGATATTCGCCTGCATATGGCGAAGTTTGAAAACGGCTATTCAGCCAGAGTTTTGGACACGAAAATTACATCGCCTTTTTTCAAAAGATACTTCCCGACTTACACTAATAAGGAAACAGCCTTTCTAACCAAAGCCACCCGCGCCGAAATAGTTTGGAATTTTACCGAAGGCAAAAAACTGCCGTTTAGAAGCAGACAGCTAATCGAACCGTTTTTAATTTTAATGGATAAGCTAAGTACAGGACAAAAGTAAGATAAACATATTGTTTTCTTTCTTTTGTCCTTTTGTTGTGGGGTTGCTGAAAACCTTTTCCAAAGCGTCCAGTCCGACTCGGAAAATTGATTTGGCTCGCCGCCG